>Ga0210406_10004641_pt1 | contig 14606 bp, 15 predicted proteins | sample IncBWC30MmetaG_FD_155454 | JGI IMG/M metagenome (GOLD analysis project Ga0210406, IMG submission 155454) | Forest soil microbial communities from Barre Woods Harvard Forest LTER site, Petersham, Massachusetts, United States - Inc-BW-C-30-M | ecosystem: Environmental > Terrestrial > Soil >... | reverse complement strand
AGACCCAGCAGTTGCTTTCGCATTTCCCTATCCCCCCATGCGAGGCCGTTTCGCCTCCATGTGTTTCCTAGAACGCATTTCTTCGAAATCTATTGTGTCTCCAGGCCTACACTGCCGGAGTCGTAATTTTCTTCGTTACTTCCCGAGTAAAGGTCTTGCCCAAGCGGTCTTGCAGTGTTTCCTGGAAAACGACGGAGTCACCCGTGATTTTCATCACGTAACCGTTGAACACCGGATCGTTTTCCCGCAGAAAATAAGCTTTATTCAAACCGTTGCTGACCACAGCGATGTAGCCGCTTTCGGCCCGCACCACACCACGCAGGTTGATTTCCCCGATTTCCAGACACTTCTTGCCCGTGCTGCATCCCGAACCGCCCGCGTGACTCACCACCGGACTGATGAAAGGGTCCCGTCGCCCGTTCGCGGCGTACTTGCCGTCCGGAACGACTGGTTCTTCGCTCGCCGCGCCTCCTGCGCTTCCCGAAGCGCCGTTGCCCGCGCTAGCCGCTGGCGGATTGCTTTTCGGAACCGTAGGGGCTGGCTTCGCTTGCGCCTTGCGCCCGGTCACGACTCCCGGAACCGGTTTCGCGCCGCCCGTCTTTTTCGCACTCTTCGAACTCGTACCCGCCTTTGTTGACGAAGACTTCACCGGCGTAACCACCGCGACGCCGCGCGACTTGGCCGGAGCATGCGTGGCGCTCGCTGCCGCGGGCGCTGATTGATGAACGCCCAGAGCCTCATTCGAGGCTGCCGTGGCATTGTTACTCACCGTGTTCATGGTGTTGCGGGTGTTCTGGATAATGCTGGGACTCTGCGCCGAGGCCAAGCCCGCGGCCAGTACGCAACTGAGAATTGTCGTCGTTGTCGTAAACGCTGGCTTCATCGTGTCGCTCCTACTTCTTCACCGGTGGTCCGGGCTTGCTGGCCGGCCCTGCCGGATCCAGGTCATGGCTGAAATACGTGGTGGTCAGGCAAGTGGCCACAACACTCTCACCGGGCGCGTACTGGTAGGTATGTTTCGCCTTGGCATCGGACGGCTTGCGGGTCGAGGCCACCAGCAGGTTCGAGATGTTTACGATGCGCTCCACTTTTCCCAACCGGTCGAAGAACCCGAGCATCGAGTAGTACGGACCGTCGAGCTCAACTTCAAACGGCACTTCGGTGTAGAACTCTTTCGCGACGTATGGACGGGACGTATAGCGGCGGATCTCCACTCCAGACTTGCGTGCTTCTCCGCTCACCATGCGCATGAAATTGTCCACTTCTTTTTCATCGGGCACGATGCGCCGCTCGATTTCCAGTTGCTGCTTCAAACTGGCGAGCTGACGCTCGATGTCGGCCAGTTTCGGCCGGTAGGCTTCGAGTTCCGCGTTCTCGCGCAGTTTGGCCTGCAGCTTGATCTGGGCCGCCGCATTTTGATCGCGCTGCGACTTGAAAACCGTGTAGTAGAGGGCGCCCGTACCCAGCGCCGCTACCAGCACCAGAACTCCCAGCAGCTTCACACCTGATAATTCGCCAAGATTCATAGTCGGTTCCGCCTTTACGACTTCGCCTTTTCGCAGGTTAGCGTGAACTGAAACGCCTGCATGTCCTTTACCGCCTCGTCCTGATAACTTTCCTTGATCTCGATGTTGCGGAAGAAACCTGTCTTCTGCAGGTTGGAAATCAGGTTGGCTACCGCATCGCTGCTCAGCGCCGTACCGTCAATGGCCACGCTCGCGCCCTGGTCCTGCATACTGTTCAGCCAGACCGCCTCGGTGCTGTTGACCGTGTCGCCGATCATGGCCAGCAGGCTGACCGGACCCGATTGGTTTGCCCGCAACTGGTCAATCACATCCACCCGGTGCTTATAGGAGTCGGCTTGCCTCTGGCGCTCCAAGTACCGTACCTTGACGGCGGCCAATTCGCGATTCTTCTGCTCCGCCACCAGCGCCCGCACCTCGATCGATTTCTTTTCCCGGTCGAGCTGGTACCAGTAACCCGCATTGAGGGCGCCGGCAATCACCAGCACGGCAGCCACCTGGATCATCGGGCCGCCTAGGTTGCCGAACTCGAAGCTCGGCATGTTAATGGCAGGACCTTTCTTGCCCTTTGGTTTCGGAGACCCCAGCAGATTGATTCGGATCATAGCTTTTCAAAGCTCCTCAGGGCCAAACCCACGGCCACTGCCAACTGGCCAGCATTCTGTTCGACCAGCTCCGCCCCAGCGCCTTCCGCCGGAGCCAGCACTCTCTGAAACGGATTGAACAACTCGACCGGCATCGAGAACTCCTGGCGCAGAGCTTCCACCAGGCCCGGAACCTTGGCCGAACCACCGGCCAGATAAATCTTCTCGATGTGCTCACCCGCCGCGCTGGCGCGGAAGAAGTCGAATGTCTTCTGAATTTCAAGCACGATAATTTCAGTGACCTGCTGCAGGATCGGCGTCTTCGCGTCGTCGTGCATCGTGCCTACCTTGCGCCCCAGCTTGAGCGATTCCGCGTCATCGAAACTGAGATCCAGTTCCTTCTGCAGCGAATCGGTGTACTGATGTCCGCCCACCGAAACGTCGCGCGGGAACAGCGGCGTCGTGCCCTTGACGATGTTGATGTTCATCACGCTCGCACCCAGGTTGAGCAGCGCAACCACCTGCGTCGGAGCGGGCTCGTAATTGAACTCGTAGCAGTTCTGCAGGGCCAGGGCATCGATATCCACAATAGCCGGAGTCTTGCCCGCCATCGAGAGTACGTTGGTGTAGTTCAGAATCTTGTCTTTCTTGACAGCCACCAGCAGCACATCCATCTGCGGGCTGCTCGCGTCGTCGGAAAGAATCTGGTAGTCGAGGTTCACGTCCGCAAGATCGAACGGAATGTGCTGGGCAGCTTCCTTCTGGATGGTCTCGGCCAGTTCCTGATCGCTCATCGAGGGCAACGAAATTTTCTTCACGATCACCGAGTGTCCGCTCACCGCCGTGGCCACCGCCTTCGACTTGATCTGCGTGTCCGTGAACAACTTGGCAATGGCGCTCGAAACCGTACCCGAGTCCACGATCATGGAATCGACCACGATGTCGGGCGCGATCGGCTCCAGGCCGAGGTGCGCGACTTCGATTCCGGTGCGTGTCCTCCGCAGCTCCACGGCCTTGATGCTCGAAGAGCCTACGTCCAATCCCACGATCGTCTTCGATCCCATTCCAAACATGTGCCCGCCCTTCTTTAACGAAGTTCGCTTACGGAGTTCCGGCAGCTTTCACCGCTGCCTTGATTTTCTTTTTGCCCCGTGGTTCGAGTTCCATCGACTTCTCTTCCATCCACTGATCAAGCTTCGATTTCTTGAAGCGCCAGCGGTTGCCCAACTTGAACGCCGGAATCTTCTGTTCGTTCACGTACTTGTACAGCGTGTCCGGACTCACTCCCAGATACTGCGAAGCCTGGCGAATGTTCATCACTTCTCGCGAGTCGGCCATATCGTTTCCCTCTCCCACAGAATCCAGCTCTCAGCCCAGCCTTTTCTTCCCGGCAACGCTGAGGAATTTGGGAGAACCAAGTCCTCGATCCAACGCGTTCGAGTGTATTTTGGTGTGCTGAGCATATCTCAACCGGAACCGAGGGCCTCTCAGCATGAATCTCCCGGTTTCTTTGGGTTTTATGGGGTTTTTCTGGATTTCGCAAAAACTGGAGTTGCAGTCTACCTCTGTAGGTTGTGGCTACACATTTGCATACCACTATAGGTAGTAGTCAATAGACAAATCGGGCACCGGTCACCCGAAACGGGGTAACTAAGGTACTAGAGACGGTACGTAAGTACTTGCACGGCCGCGCAAGCGCTTGAAAATACAGACGCGAAGCTCAGTCGTGGTCACCAGAGCCTGCGCTCGACGATGCAACTTTTCGCTTGCAATGCGGCTACGAGTGACGAGGCAATCCCGAACATCCGCTCGCTCGCAGCTCCAGGCTCGCCGCCTTCACCGCTGCTCGCCCACGACCGTAATCTTCGTATCCGTCCGGAATTTCTTGTAATCGCGATAAGTCTGTTCGATATCCTCGTCGTAACTTTTGAACAGCGCCACGCGCGCGTCGAAATGAAGCTGAACAAGTTTGGGCAGCCATACTTCATCATTCACTCTGGTCAGCTCGATGAGAACACGCGTGCCTTTGTGGATCCTCGCAAGCACGAAGCCGACCGATATTGTGTCGATGGCTGTTATGTCGAGCTTGACCCATTGTGTCTCGGCCTTGTCGATCCAGACGCGGCCTTTGAACTTGCTCAGGATCCTGGCGTCGCGCCGCTTGGGTTCGTAGCCGGGACGAGGTTCGCCTTCCAGCACCCAGGCATCGCGTCCGTCGAACGCTTCAGAGCCGACCAGGCGGAAGTTGAAGGCGTCAGCGATCTCCAGAACGAACTTGCGATCTTCTTCGCGACTTTTTTCTTCGCGCTCGACTCGCTTGCGTCGATCCCCTTCGGATTCGTTCTTGCGTTTGTCGATAATCTTCTGAATCTTCTCGTCTTCCTTTTTCGCCTCGTTGGCCGGCAAGGGTTTGTCATCCTTGGCAGTCAGCCGCGAGACCGGCTCCCCGTAGATTTCGAGCACCTCCGAAGTGCGCGATTCGACCTTCCTGACCGCTCCATGACCGTCGAGTTTGTGCTCTTCCTGGCGCTCGACGTAGGTGTAATCGCGCTGCTGCTTGTCGTTCTCAATGTCCTTCTCTTCGGCACGGCGCAGAAGTTCCCGAATCTGCTCCGGAGGCACGGCGCCGGAAGCATCAGGCTTCAGATCGACGGCAGGCGACACAACTACGGCGGGTCTCGAAGCTACAGGTAACTTTGCATCTGAAGGAGAATCCTGACTGAAAGCGCAGACCGCCGGGACAACCACCGCAAAGATTAAGATTGATGCGCCACAAAAACTCATAACAGAACTACAAAGCCACTCCACGAGCAGTCCCATCTGAAGCCGGATTCCCCTGTGCATCCCTGTGTACCCCCGTGCGCCCTGTGGTTAAGACTTTTTCTCCGCGCGCTCCAAACACCCAGCCCGGAACGACCGCCCATCCAGCCGATGCAACCGCTTGGCCTGCGCCCGAGTGATCAGCGGATAGTGGGAAATGGTCAGGAGGTACTCCGCCACGAACCACACGGGCTTCTCCGTAGTCATCCAGTGGAGAGGATCGAAACGGCGCATGTGGACGGGCCGGGAAAAAGTTCGCAGCGTTCTCTCCGCCCGCAGATTGAAGTACACGTCGAAGTAACTGAGTGCGAGTTCGCGCAGCGAACGATACACCGGCTCGCGATAACGGCAGCCGGTGTAATTCGATTTGGCCAGCGAACCCCAGTGTCCTTTCATGCGGTACACCGCAATCACGTGGTCGGTATCATGCTCGGCTTCGAGATCGAGAATCAGGGGAGCATATCCGATGACCCGCAGCGCGGCCGCCGCAAACAGCGCCCCCTCGTAGCAATGCGAAGTGTTTTCCCGCAGCACGCGGCGCGGCGACCAGGCGCTGTCCGCAAGGTGGTATGGCATGTCGTCAAGCAGGCGCTGAATGCCGTGCGGAGTCTTCAAGCCGCCCAGCTTGCGGAGTTCGGCGGGGGTTAGTCCCCAGGAGTTGGAGTTGGTCTTCATCCCAAATTTCCCGTAGAGACGCGGCTTGCCGCGTCTCCCGCGGACAGCAGGGTCACTTGAAAGTAGCAGGACCGGGCAATCATTGGGAATAGCAGAGTGGAAATAGAAGATAGAGTCTGTGGGTGAGCGAACATCAACGCATTGGCATTACGGCCGTAACTTTGGATGTTCTTGCTTTTTCCCTACCATTCTCCATACTGGCATGAATCTCACTTCACTATTGGTATGCTCAGACGACCGCGCCCTGCGCATCCTTCGCAGTGTCCTGGGCGAGTTGGAAATTCATGTCGAGCACTGCGCGGACACGGTCAGCGCCGCCACCAAGCTGGCGCAGCACAGCTTCGAAGCGGTCATCATTGACTGCAATGACGAGCGCAGCTTCGGGCTGCTGAAAAGCGTCCGTTCCGGGCAGCAAAACCGTAAATCGGTGGCCATCGCGATTATCGACGCGCGCACCAATCTGCAGACTGCGTTTAAGCTGGGCGCTAACTTTGTTGTCTACAAACCGATCTCGACCGAAAAAGCGAAGTCGAGTTTTCGAGCTGCCCGTGCGCTCCTGAAACGAGAGCGGCGCCGGTCTGTCCGGCTGGAAGTCAACATCCCCGCATATTTCCGATACCAGGACGGAGAGGGCGAGCAGGCCTCCATCTCCGGGCTTAGCGAGGGCGGACTCTCAGTCCGGCTTGCGAGTTCGCCGGGCAAGAAAAGCAGCCTCATAGCCTTCTCCTTTGCGCTGCCTGACACGACGACCGTGATCGAAGCCACCGGAATGATTGCCTGGCAGGATTCGCGTTGTCGTGTCGGCATTCAATTTGCGACACTCTCCGACTCCTCGCACCGCAGTCTGAAGGAATGGTTGCATTTGCAGTCTGGAGAGAAGCACGATCCGCCCATTCGCTGCTCTCTGTTGGGACTCAGTTTCGGTGGTTGCTTCCTGCGAACCCTGTCCCCTTTCCCCGCCCATACGCGAGTCGAGTTGCTGCTCCGAGCCGCCGAAAGTTCCGTCAAGACGCAAGGAAAAGTTCGGCTCATGGATCCCGAACTCGGCATGGGCATCGCGTTCTTGGACCGGACATCGGAGCATCGGCATCGACTGGAACACTTAATCCACCAAATGGCCGCGAGCCCGGACACCATTGCCGAGGCGCTCGTGGAGCCGGAAGGACTCGACTGGGACGATAGTGCCGCCGACGCCGATTCTTCGGAAGTCGCCACACGCTCGATCGACGACGTTGTCGAACGTGATCCTCTTCTGGAATTGTTCCGTATCGGGGCCACCCTTACCAAAGAACGGTTTCTTGTTGAACTCGAAAAGTACCAGCTGGCGGGTTCTCCCGGAAGCGCGTCGCAACTCAATTTAAACGAACCGATCATTTATCGACGGCGGGAACCAAGACTATCTGTGTCGCAGCCGATAGACGTGTGGGGCCAGGACCGCCAGGAATCCTTGCCCCAGACGACTTCCCTGATCGATGTCAGCCACCGCGGCGCGCGTGTCGACGGCATTGCATTCCGTCCCAAGGCTGGAGAAATCGTTCATCTGGTGTCAGACGGCGTCGACGCGCGGTTTCGAGTCATTTGGGTGGGAGAGCCGGGCACTCCGCAGGAAGGCCAAATCGGCTTGCAGAGCCTAAAGCCGGACGCTAAACCGGACGCTTAGAGCCGGGCAACCGAGTGCTCGAGCGCGTAAACTCAACCCGCTGGAATCAACCTCTCTCCCGCTCACGATACCTGAGCTATTTTGCTCATCCTAGTCGCCAGACAACCTGTTATCCTTTCGCCGTCAATAGTTTAGTGAGCTGCGGGTGCATTTGATGGAAGTTCGTTCTGAGGTTCCTGTCAGGCGCGCTTCGACAAATGCTGGCTGCTGCGACGACCATTTTCAGCATCAAAAGGTGACGGAAAACTCCGCGAGATAACGGAACATTCCGCGGACTTCAGGGTTCGCGATAGAAACCTTATGAGGAGAGAGACACTTCTATGACACAAAAACCTAAGAAGTCAGGCTGGTGGAGCGTAGTGCTCGGGCTGGTCCTCGCGACTATGGTTCTACCAATACGAGTGGCCGCTCAAGATCAATATCAGCAACAGGACGATCCGCCGAGCCGAGTGGCTCGCATCGGCTACATGGAGGGTTCGGTTTCATTCCAACCGGCCGGTGAAACGGAATGGGTGCAAGCGGTCCCAAATCGACCGATGACAACCGGCGACAAGATCTGGGCGGACAAGGACTCGCGCGCCGAACTGCAATTGGGATCGGCTGTGATTCGCCTGGCGGCCAATTCCGGATTCTCTTTTCTAAACCTGGACGACCGCACGGCACAGATCCAGTTGACCTCAGGCACGCTTAACATCCGGGTGCGGCGACTGGACGAGAACGATATTTTCGAGATCGATACCCCGAACCTGGCGTTTTCGGTTACCCAACCGGGAAGCTATCGGCTAGAGGCGAGTGAAGACGGCACCTACACAGTCGTCAGCACGCGCGAGGGGGGAGGGCAAGCAACCGGCAACGGTCAGACCTACACGATCCACGCCGGACAAAGAGTCACTTTCAGCGGAACAGATTCGCTGAACGCAGACGTAGTTGAAATTGGCGGAGCCGACCAATTTGATAACTGGTCGTATGACCGTGATCATCGTTACGACAACTCGCGTTCGGCACGATATCTGTCCCATGATGTCGTGGGCTATGAGGACCTGGATGACAATGGCGACTGGCGGGATGATTCGAACTACGGCCACGTCTGGTTCCCGAGCCATGTTGAAGCAGGGTGGGCGCCGTATCACCAGGGTCACTGGGACTGGATTCCTCCCTGGGGATATACGTGGGTTGATGATTCCTCATGGGGCTACGCACCGTTCCACTATGGACGCTGGGTGACGGTCGGCGGACGTTGGGGTTGGGTAGCCGGACCGGTGGAGGTGCGGGCGGTATATGCTCCCGCGCTGGTGGTCTTTATCGGTGGTGGAGGAGGAGTTGGAATAGGAGTTGGCTTCGGCGGCAATGTGGGATGGTTTCCGCTGGGTCCGCGGGAAGTTTTTGTGCCTTCCTACCACGTCAGCCGGGAGTATGTGAACCGGGTGAACATCAGCAATACGACGGTCAACACCACCACGGTCACGAACATTTACAACACCACGATTATCAATAACAGGACGACCAACACAACCATCACGAACGTGACGTATGCGAACCGGAATGTACAAGGTGCGGTGACGGTGGTTCCGCAACGCGCCTTCGCAAGCGCGCAGCCGGTAGCCCGGGCAGCGGTCAAAGTGGACGCGCGGCAAATTGCCGCCGCGCCCGTGAGTGCGAGGGTAGCGGTTGCCCCCACGCGCGAGAGCGTGCTGGGAGCGAAGGCTGCGACCGCGAATCATGTAACCGCGCCGCCGGCGGCAGTAATGAACCGGGCGGTGATCGCGAAGACAACGCCGCCTCCTCCGCCAGTTCCGTTTGCCAAACAGCAGCAAGCATTGGCGGCGCATCCGGGACAGCCTCTCGCAAGGCAGGAGGTGCAGACCTTGCGTCCAGCGGCCGCTGCGGCGCCGCATCCGATGGTCAAGCTGGCGCCTCCGGGCAAACCGGCCACACCGACCATGGGCCGTCCCGCCAACCAGCCAGGCAATCAACCGGGGAACCAGCCGAATGCTGGGCGCCCGGGACTGCCCGGCTCCAACCAACCCGCTAACCAACCGGCAAACCGGCCGGGAAATCAGCCAGCCCCGAACGAACGTCCGGGTCAGCCCGGGAACCAGCCGAATGCTGGGCGTCCGGGACAACCCGCCTCCAATCAACCTGCTAACCAACCGGCAAACCGGCCAGGAAATCAGCCGGCTCCAGGGCAGCCGAATAACCGCCCCGAGGCGAATCGTCCGCCCGCGGCACAACCAAACAATCGTCCCGAGCCGAATCAACCGAATAATCGCCCAGAGGCGAATCGCCCGCCTGCGGCACAGCCGAACAATCGTCCCGAGCCGAATCAACCGAATAATCGCCCAGAGGTGAATCGCCCGCCTGCGGCACAACCAAACAATCGTCCCGAGATGAATCAACCGAATAATCGCCCGGAGGCGAATCGTCCGCCTGCGGCACAACCAAACAATCGTCCCGAGATGAATCAACCGAATAATCGCCCCGAGGCGAATCGTCCGCCTGCGGCACAGCCGAACAATCGTCCCGAGCCCAACCGGAACCAACCGGCTCCGGCTCCACGACAGCAACCGCCGCAGCAGGAGCGCCAACAGCAGCAGCAACGTACGCCGCCTCCCGCAGCCGCCAAGCCAGCGCCGGCTCAGCGCCAGCAAACGCCCGCGGAGAAGAAGCAGGAAGAGGAACGGAAGAAGCGGGAAGAGCAGAAGCCTCCGGGCGAGTAGAGCTTCAGCTTCCCAGAGGTAAGATGTCAATCATAAAGGGCATTCCGAGTGTTCTCGGGATGCCCTTTTTGCAACGCTATGGAACTCTCTGCGCACCACAAATCCGCACTGGTCTTGTTAGCCTAACAACTCCGCCAGTTCGCGAGGAGTCTCGATCAACACATCCGGAGGCACATCTTCCAGCGAATGAGGAGCGAAGCCATAGGTCACGCCACACGTCCGCAACCCGGCATTGCGCCCGGTCAAGATGTCAACCGCAGAATCTCCAATCATCAGCGTCTCATCCGCTGCAACGCCAGTCTCCTGCAGGATCATCCGCGCCCCCAGCGGATCGGGCTTCTTTGTCGTAAAGCTGTTCCCGCCGTATATCCTCACAAAGAAATCTCCCAGCCCCAGAGCGTGCAAAATGTCGCGCGAGGGATTGACTGGCTTGTTCGAAAGCACCGCCATCAGCCGCCGGACTCCATTCGTAGGATTGGCCACACTCGCCAGCGTCTCCGCAATCCCCTCATAAACCGTGGTGTGGTCGAGCTTGTGCAGACGGTAGTAGCCAAGAAAATATTCCAGAGCTCGTCGAAACAGCGCCTCATCATCCGTCTCGCCGATAGCGCGACGCACCAGCGCCGGGGCGCCATCTCCCACATAGCTCGCAATAACGTCACCGTCCAGTGCGGGACGACCGATATGTTGCAACATCGCATTCACGGAATGAATCAAATCAAGGCGCGAGTCAATCAGGGTGCCATCGAGATCGAACACCAGCAAGCGGATGCGATGCGGATCAAACGGGCGCAGGAAGCGAATCATGGAAAGATCAGGATAAACCAGGTCTCAGGTGTCAGGTCCCAGGAAAGACCGCAAGACGAAGGGGTTTTCCTGACACCTGACACCTGGCACCTGCCCCCTGATTTACAATGAGGCGGGACTGAAACTCTGTGGGGTGAAGAACGCGGCATGGCCACGACTAAAGTCGATCCCAAGCTGAACGAACTCAGCATCGCGAAAAAGGCCAAGACTTATCAGGGCCTGACGAGCCAGCAACTGATTGATGCGTACCGCACAATGTTCACCTCGCGGCGCGTGGACGATCGCGAGATCCTGCTCAAACGCCAGCAGAAGGTTTTCTTCCAGATCTCGGGCGCGGGCCACGAAGCCATGGGCGTCGCGGCGGCTCTTGCATTGAAGCCCGCCTACGACTGGTTCTATCCCTACTACCGCGACCGCGCCCTGTGTCTCGCGCTGGGCGCAACTCCGTATGAAATGCTGCTCGGTGCCGTCGGTGCCGCCGACGATCCTAGTTCCGGCGGCCGCCAGATGCCCTCGCACTGGGCTTACAAGCGGCTCAATGTTGTTACCCAATCGTCCGCCACCGGCACCCAGATTCTGCAGGCCATCGGATGCGCGGAAGCCGGCCGTTACTTCGCCAGACATCCCAACGCCACCCAAAAAGCCGAAGGCGATTACCGCCAATTCAAGGATGTCCAATTCCAGGGTGACGAAATCACCTACGTCTCTCTCGGCGACGGCACGACCAGCGAAGGCGAATTCTGGGAGGCGCTGAACACTGCATCCAACCTCCGCCTGCCGGTAATTTTTTGCGTGCAGGACAACGAATACGCCATCTCCGTGCCCGTGGAAGTGCAGACCTCCGGCGGCAACATTTCGCGCCTCGTCTCCGGCTTCCCCAACTTCCATTTCGAAGAGATTGACGGCACCGACCCCGTCGTCGCTTACGCCGCTCTCAGGCGCGCGGCCGACCATTGCCGCGCTGGCCACGGTCCTGCATTCGTCCACGCCCATGTAATCCGTCCTTATTCCCACTCCCTCTCCGACGACGAACGCCTTTACCGCCCCGACGCCGAGCGCCAGGCCGACGCTGCTCGCGATCCCGTCCCGCGCCTGCAGATGTTCCTGCTGCGTGAAGGCATCCTCGACGAAAAAGGGATCAACAAAATCGAGAAGGACGTTGAAGAACAGATTCAGGCCGATGCCGACCGCGCACTCGCAGCTCCGGTACCGCAGCCGGAAACTATCTACAACTTCGTGTACTCGCCGGACCTCGATCCCACCGCGCCGTCATTCGAAGCTCAGCCCGTGTTTGCCGCGCCCGAGACCACCGCGGATGGCAAGCGCTCCGCGGCCTCGACGCCCAAGACCATGGCGGACCTCATCAACGCCACGCTGCGCGACGAGATGCGCCGCGACGAGCGCGTAGTCATCTTCGGCGAAGACGTCGCCGATGCCAGCCGTGAAGAGTATCTCAAGCAGAAGCTGATCAAGGGCAAGGGCGGAGTTTTCAAGCTGACGTCTGGCCTGCAAAGCGCGTTCGGCTCCGACCGCGTGTTCAATTCTCCGCTGGCCGAAGCCAACATCATCGGTCGCGCCACCGGCATGGCAACGCGCGGATTGAAGCCCGTAGTTGAGATCCAGTTCTTCGATTACATCTGGCCGGCGATGATGCAGCTGCGCGACGAACTCCCCATCATTCGCTGGCGGTCGAACAACGCCTTCTCGGCGCCCTTGGTGATCCGGGTTGCGATTGGCGGTTATCTGACGGGTGGCGCGATTTATCACTCGCAGTGCGGCGAGAGCATCTTCACGCATACTCCTGGACTGCGCGTCGTGTTCCCTTCGAACGCGCTCGACGCCGCGGGCCTGCTGCGCACGGCGATCCGGTGCGACGACCCGGTCCTGTTCCTCGAACACAAGCGCCTCTACCGCGAGACCTACGGACGCTCGCCCTATCCCGGCCCCGACTACATGGTCCCATTCGGAAAGGCGAAGGTGGTGCAGCCCGGAACCGACCTCACCGTCATCACCTACGGCGCGGTAGTTCCGCGCGCGCTGCAGGCCGCGCAAAAACTGGAGCGCGAGCATCACGTCAGCGTCGAACTCATCGACCTGCGCTGTTTGAATCCGTTTGACTGGGATGCGATTGCCGCGTCGGTAAAGAAAACCAACCGCGCCTTAATTGCCTATGAAGATTCGCTAAGCTGGGGATACGGCGCCGAAATTGCCGCCCGCATCGCCGACCAACTCTTTCACCACCTCGATGCTCCCGTGAAGCGAGTCGCGGCGACGGATACGTTCGTCGCCTATCAGCCAATACTAGAGAATGCCATCCTGCCCCAGGCCAGCGACCTGTTCCGCGCAATGAAGGAACTGGCGGAATTTTAGCTCTCGGCTCCCCTGTAGAGACGCGGCTTGCCGCGTCTCGGCCGAAACCTCCACCGAGCCCTGGTGGTTTACGAACTCAACCCTGATCATACCTTTGCTTTCCACCCGCCAGACTTGCCAAACGTCGCTCCCCAAGGCCCGCCGCCAAAGCAAACCAGCCCAAACGCAATCGTAGCCAGCGCCAGCGGAAATTCGTATCCGCCATTGCCCATCAGTCCGTTCTTGAAATGTACTTTCCAAATGGCGACCGCCATTTCGATGATGAACGCGGCCGCGAAGAAGCGCGTAAACAATCCCAGCACAATCGCGATTCCACCGAAGAATTCCGTTCCCGCGGAAAGGTATGCCATCCACTTCGGAAGGCCGAGCGAGCCCACAAAGTCCATGTGATGATGAAACCCGCCCCAGACCTTGTGATAACCATGCGCAATCAGGATCGCTCCCAGAACAAGCCGCATGACAAGCAGCGCGAAGGGCTGCAGCCGGTTGAGAAAATCCACGCTAGCCTCCAGAATAGTGAACGGATAAAGTAACAGAAAAGGATGGGTTAAGCGTCAGGTCTTTGGCTCAGTAGACCCAGCTCGAATAAAGGGTGCCATCGATGGCCGCTTGGTCGGAGCCGCTGTGGACGCCCACAATGCCGGGCTGGGTCTGGTCGATGGATTTGAGCGAGTCTTCCTGTTCCAGCACCCACGTGTCCTTGCTGCCGGTAATATCGTTCGGGACAAACTTGAGATATCCCGCCGAGACCAGATCCCGAGACTAAATCTTCAAGCGACTGCGGCGCTTTCTGCTTGTCCAGCGTGTACTGATCGATGACCTTGTTGAGCGTCGCCAGATTCTGTCTCAGCGTAGCTTCCCGCGCGCGAATCACGCTCTGGTTGTACATCGGCAACGCGATCGACAGCAGGATCAGGATCATGCTGATGACCACTACCATCTCGATCAGCGTGAACCCCTGATTGCGCACTCTGGGATTGCAGAATTTGGAGCTGCGGGCTTTGGACCTGAATTTCATTTACCAGTCCTTGTACTTCGTGCCGTCCAAAGCGACTTGGTCCGACTTCGTGTAAACATCGAAAACGTTTTGCCCGCCCCAGGAATCCGAGTCTTTGTCATCCTGCATGGAGCGCATTCCCCATTCCTGTTTGGTCATGGGATCAACCGGAATCCGGCGGAGAAACTTCAGCTTCTTACCGGCAACATCTACCCCGGTGACGAGCGTGTCGAGATCCGGAGGATACCCTTCGCTCCCCACCTTGATCTGGAACGCGCCCCGATCGGCGGCATCTTTGTAGCGATCAATCGCGTCGCGCATCATCCAGAGGTCCTGGCGCAGTTCGTGCTCGCGCTCCCGATAAATGGTCATCCTGACCAGCGGAAACGCCGCCCCCACCAGGATGGCCAGGATGGCGGTCGCAACAATCAACTCGATCAGCGTGAAGCCGCG
>Ga0210406_10004640_pt1 | contig 14608 bp, 15 predicted proteins | sample IncBWC30MmetaG_FD_155454 | JGI IMG/M metagenome (GOLD analysis project Ga0210406, IMG submission 155454) | Forest soil microbial communities from Barre Woods Harvard Forest LTER site, Petersham, Massachusetts, United States - Inc-BW-C-30-M | ecosystem: Environmental > Terrestrial > Soil >... | reverse complement strand
GCCCTGTCGCGAAGGCTCGCTCTGGATGAAAAAAATCACCGAGCGAATGCTGAACGGCGGCGGCGTCACGGAAGACCCGCGCACTTTGAAAACGATCGGCGACAACATCGCGGGTCGAACGATTTGCGCCTTCGGTGAAGCGTGCGCCTGGCCGACACAAAGCTTCGTTGAGAAATTCCCGGAAGAATTCGCCGGTCACGCGCGCAAGTCCGTCCCGCCGCCGATTCCGCCGGAATACACGCCGAAAGAATTAGTTGAGCGCGAACAAATCCCGACCAGTCCCCTCGCGCGCGATCCCGGTTGGGAAAAAGCCGGCGCCGACTCGGTTATTTAGGAAATGAATCTGGAAGCCAGGAAACCAGGAAAAGAATTAGGAAACAAAGATCTGACGGAACGGATCATTGCCGCTGGAATAAGAGTGCATCGCGAACTGGGTCCCGGTTTTTTAGAGAGCATGTACGAAGAAGCTTTAGCGATTGAGTTTTCGGCCGCCGGAATATCCTTCGAAAGGCAAAAGCTACTGCCAATCTTCTACCGCGAGCATCTTATCGGCGAGCACCGTCTAGATTTCCTGGTCGAGCAAAAAGTCATTTTGGAGCTGAAGGCGATTACGGGATTTGAAAACATCCATTTTGCAGTTGTGCGTTCGTACCTCAAAGCTTGTGACCTTAATGACGGCCTGCTGCTGAACTTCGCCAGTCCGCGACTGACTGTGAAACGTGTTGGCCGAGAGTACCACCCAAACGAAGAAGAATTACACCTCTAAATTCCTGGCTTCCTGGTTTCCAGATTAATTCATGCCTGACGATACCTCAGATCCAATGTTCAACGTCCAGATTGACGGCGCGTGGCATCAGTTCAAGAAAGGCACGCGCGTCATCGAAGCCTGCGCGCAAGTTGGCGTTTACGTGCCGCGCTATTGCTATCACCCAAAACTCAGTTCGCCGGGCAATTGCCGGATGTGTTTGATCGAAATGGGCATGCCGCGCATGGGACCCGATCGGAAACCGGAACTCGGCGCGGACGGCAAACCGATCATCAACTGGATGCCGCGCCCGCAAATTTGTTGCGCGCAGGACGTCGCCGAAGGAATGGGCGTGCGAACGAATTCACCGCTTGCGCAGGAATGCCGCAAAGGTGTGATGGAATTTTTGCTGATCAATCATCCGCTCGATTGTCCCATCTGCGACCAGGCCGGCGAATGCGAGCTCCAAGAGTTTAGCGTTGAGTACGGCAACGCCGGTTCGCATTTTCTCGAAAACAAGGTCAAGAAACCAAAAAACGTCGAGCTTGGACCGCGTGTCACCCTCGACGACGAGCGCTGCATTCTTTGCTCGCGTTGCATCCGGTTCTGCAACGAAATTGCGCACGACGACGTGCTGGGCTTTGTCGATCGCGGCAGCCACACGGTTCTCACTGCGCATCCGGGCAAGCGTCTCGAAAATAATTATTCGCTCAACACCGTCGATATCTGTCCGGTCGGCGCGCTGACCTCCAGCGATTTCCGTTTTAAGATGCGGGTTTGGTTTTTGAAGGAAACGAAAAGCACCTGCACGAGCTGCGCGACCGGTTGCAACACAATCATCGGCACGCGCGAAGACATCGTTTATCGGCAGACGCCGCGCCAGAACGATCACGTCAATTCGTGTTGGATGTGCGACTACGGCCGACTCAACTTCAAATACCTCGAAGCGGAGAATCGTCTCCTCGAGCCGCAAATACGAGTCGGGAACAAACTGGCAGCGACTGATTGGAAAGAGGCAATCGCGCGAGCGGCGTTGCAGCTGCGGCAGTTCAGTCGCGGAAACATCGCGATCATTGCTTCCGGGCGAATGACGAATGAAGAACTCTGGCTCACCCGGAAAATCGCTGACATACTCGATGCTCGTTACCTCGACATCGTGCCTCGCTTTGGCGAAGGCGACGGAATTTTGCTGAGCGAAGATCGCAATCCGAATGCGACGGGCGCTCGATTAATTTTGAATCTCGATTCAAAACCAGGCACCAGACTTTCCAAGATCGCCGACAGCGTGAAATCAGGACAAATCGGGGCACTGTTCGTCTTGGGCGAAAATCCAACCAAGTTTGGAATTCCGGCGAAACAACTAGCCAATCGTTCCGCGTTCATCACGATGGATATTTTGTCGAACGCCGCAACCGAACACGCGGCAGTTGTCTTACCCGCATCCGGTTTTGCCGAAAAACGCGGATCGATGATCAACGGCGACGGCCGGTTGCAACGTTTGAATCGCGCGGTCCGTCCACCCGGCAATGCGCGCGACGATTGGGAAATTTTGCGCGACTTGCTGCAGGCGCTCGGCGGAAGCAACGGACTTTATTCGATCGACGATGTCTTTCGGCAAATGAGCGCGGAGATTCAAGTGTTTCATGGTTTGACGTTGAACAAGATCGGCGACCTCGGCCTGCGCGTGATCAAGGAGGACGAATCGCCACTGCCGCCGATTGATCCGAAGGAGTACGACATCGAGGAAGCGGAAAAGCAACGTCCGCCCGGACGATAGGATCGACATGGACTACTTTTTTCTCGGCACATCGCTTTTAAAAATCGCCGGACTCCTCGGGTTCGTGCTCGGTCTCATGAATTACGCGGTTTACGCGGAGCGCCGGGTCAGCGCGTTCATGCAAGACCGGCCCGGACCAAACCGCGTCGGTTTCGCCGGATTACTCCAACCGATTGCCGATGCCGGAAAATTCTTGCTCAAGGAACAATTCACGCCCGGCCACGTAAACAAGTTCTACTACTTTCTCGCCCCGTGTTTGGCGATGATTCCCGCCGTCATCACGATTTCAGTAGTTCCGTTCGGCAGCACACTGTTTGGCGTGCCGATGGTCATCGCTGACATCAACGTCGGAATCTTGTTCGTCTTCGCGATCGCATCGTTGGGCGTTTACGGCATCGTTCTCGCCGGCTGGGCGTCCAACTCGAAATATCCGTTTCTCGGCGGCGTGCGTTCCAGTTCGCAAATGATTTCCTACGAACTTTCGCTCGCTCTGGCCGTCATCCCGATTTTCATGCTGGTCGGCAATTTGCGCCTGACGAATGTCGTTCGCTATCAAATCGAGAACGGCTGGTTAATCGCGCCATTCGTCGGCGACTGGACCAATCTTGGGAAATGGCTCCTCGCCATTCCGATGCTCATCTCGTTCGTTGTTTTCCTGATCGCGATCCTGGCGGAAACGAACCGGCTGCCGTTCGATCTGCCTGAAGCCGAACAGGAGCTGGCCGGCGGCTATCACACCGAGTACGCGTCGATGAAATTCGGTCTGTTTTTTCTCGGTGAATACATCGCGATGATCACTGGCTCGGCGATCATCGTGACTTTGTTTCTTGGCGGCTGGCATTTTCCGGGAATTCCGGACGGCTCGCACGGTTGGATTTTTGGATTGATCAACATCGCCGTCTTCTTCGCCAAAGTTTGCGCGCTCATCTTTTTCTTCATGTGGGTGCGCTGGACTCTGCCACGGTTTCGTTGGGACCAATTGATGCGCCTCGGCTGGCTTTTCTTTTTCGAAATCGCGCTCGTGAACATTTTTGTCGTCGCGATCATTCTGATGTTCATCCGCTAAACACGCCAAATGACACCAAAGAAAAACTATTTCGGATTCACCTTACTCTTAGCGTCACTTAGCGTCTTTGGCGGACAATTCTGAAATGGCGATCACGGTTCCACGACCAAACTTGAATTGGCGCGAGCGTTTGTATTTGCCCGCGATCGCGGCCGGCCTTGCCATCACGATCAAGCATTTCAAGAACATGATCTTCCGGCGCACAAAGGTAACGATGGAATATCCCGAGGAAAAATGGGACTCCAACCTCCCAGACCATTATCGAGGCGCGCCGGCGCTGGTGCGCGACACTGACGGACGAGTGCGCTGCGTTGCCTGCCAGTTATGCGAATTCATTTGTCCACCACGAGCCATTAAAATTATTCCGGGCGAAATCCCGTCGACTGATCGCTTCGCCAAGGTCGAAAAATTTCCGGACGCGTTCGATATCGACATGATTCGCTGCATTTACTGCGGCATGTGTGAAGAGGTTTGCCCCGAGCAGGCGATTTATCTGCGCAAAGATTACGCAATCACCGGTTTCACCCGTGAGGACATGGTGCACCACAAGGAAAAGCTTCTTGAGATCGGCGGCGTAATGCACGGCGTCGTCCTGAAATGGAACGAGAAGAAATGAATTCAGAGGTCAGCGGTCAGAGGTCAGCGGTCAGAGTCGGGATCTTTCATTCCACATTCCGCAATCCGCAATCCGCAATCCGCAATTAATTATGCCAGTATTCTTCTTTTGGATTTTCGCTTCGTTGATGCTGATTTTCGGGACGGCCGTTATCATCAATCGCAATCCGATCGCGAGCGCGCTCAGTCTGGTCGTTTCGTTTCTCGGGCTCGCCGCGCTCTTCATCTCGCTCGACGCCTACTTCGTCGGCATCATTCAAGTGCTCGTCTATGCCGGCGCCATCATGGTCTTGTTTCTTTTCATCATCATGCTGCTCGATTTGCGGGCCGAGAAATTGCGAAAGATCAACTGGATCGCCTCGGCTGGCGGGGTCGCAGTCGCGCTCGCGCTGATGGTGCAGATTTTTTCCGTGATCGGAAGATTTCCTGCGGCCAAACAGCCGTTCCCGCCACTGGCCCAACCTGCATCGGACGATGTGCATCGCATCGGCTTGTTGCTTTTCAACAACTACAACCTGCCGTTTCAAATCATCGGCATCGTTATCCTGGTCGCGACCGTGGGCGTGATCGTCCTGAGTCGCCGCGAGACTCGCTGATATGATCACGCTCGGACATTACCTCGCCGTCAGCGGAATCCTTTTCACGATCGGGTTTGCCGGAGTGATGCTGCGCCGCAACATCATCATTATTCTGATGGCGCTGGAGCTAATGTTGAACGCGGCAAACCTTTCGCTCGTCGCATTCTCACGATTTCACGTCGATCCAACCGGCGCGCCGAATTACAACGCGCAGGTCTTTGTTTTCTTCATCATCACCGTGGCCGCCGCCGAAGTCGCCGTCGGTCTCGCGATTGTGGTTGCGCTTTTTCGGCTGCGCCAAACGACGCACGTCGAAGATATCACTGCGTTGAAATTCTAAGGATCCGCGAAAAACGCGAAATGACGCCAAAAAACAGAACTTCAGAACTGATTTTCAAACAGGAATGCTATTCGATAGTCGGCGCCTGCTTTGAAGTTTACAAGAATAAAGGATGTGGTTTTCATGAGCCAGTCTATCAGGAGTGTCTAAGCATCGAATTCGAGCACTGCAGAATTCCAGCGATTGCACTAGCTAGTTTGTCGCTCGAATACCGCGGAAGAATCCTTCAGCAGAAATATTGTCCTGACTTCGTCTGCTACGAGAAAATAATCGTTGAATTAAAAGCGGTGACCGATCTAACCGACGAGCATCGCGCCCAAGTTCTGAACTACTTGAAAGCAAGCGGTTTTCAGCTCGGCCTCTTAATCAACTTTGGTCATCATCCAAAATTACAGTACGAGCGGCTGGCTAATACCCAACCCAAACTTCAAGCGAATGAACCGCTCTATCTGTGAAGACTTTAGCGTTATTTCGCGTGTTTAGCGGATGACTTAATGAAATTCACCACTAACAGCTCGCTTCCGTGGCTCATTCTGCTTCTGCCGTTGATTTCGGCCGCGACGATTACGCTCTTTACGCGCCGATTCAAAGCGCTGAGCGCCGCAATTTCAATCGCCGCTGTCCTGGGCAGTTTCCTTTGCAGCTGCATGGTTTTCACCACAGTCGACATCTCGGCGCCGGAATTTGCGTGGATCGACATTCGCGGGACGCTGCAAGTGCCGGTCGGCTTCATTCTCGATGATCTCAGCCGGTTGATGTTGCTGGTCGTTACCGGTGTTGGATCGCTGATTCACATTTACTCGCTGGGCTACATGCGCGATGACGCCGGCAAATCGCGCTACTTCGCCGCCCTCTCGCTTTTCATGTTCGCGATGCTTGGAATCGTGCTCGCGAACAATTTCGTGATGCTTTTCATTTTCTGGGAACTGGTCGGCTTCACGTCCTACGTCTTAATCGGACATTGGTACGAATGCGACCCTGCGGCCGAGGCGGGAAAAAAAGCTTTCATCACCACCCGCATCGGAGATTTCGGATTCATGATCGGGATCCTGATGGTTTGGATCGCCACCGGCTCGGTCGTTTTCGACGACATCGTTGGGCATCTCTCGAAGATCACGAGCAATCCGACGTATCTGACCATTGCCGCGCTCCTGATTTTTTGCGGCGCCGTTGGCAAGTCCGCGCAGTTTCCACTCCACGTGTGGTTGCCGGACGCGATGCAAGGTCCAACGCCGGTTTCGGCATTGATCCACGCCGCGACGATGGTGGCGGCCGGCGTCTATTTGCTCGTTCGCGTAGCGTTTTTGATTCAAGCGTCACAAACGGCGCTGCTAGTCATCGCGTGGATCGGAACGATCACCGCGTTGCTCGGCGCGTTGCTGGCGACGCAGCAGTCCGACATTAAACGAATCCTCGCCTACTCCACGATTTCCCAACTCGGTTACATGGTGATGGCGGTCGGATTGACCTCGAACGAAGCGGCGATGTTTCACCTTTTTACTCACGCGTTTTTCAAAGCGCTGCTCTTCCTCGCCGCCGGATCGATCATTGTCAGCCTGCATCACGAACAAAACATCTGGAAGATGGGCGGACTCGCACGAAACCTGAAGATTACCTTTGCGACATTTTTCATCGGCGGGCTGGCGTTGATCGGTTGTCCGCCATTCAGCGGATTTTTTAGCAAAGATGCAATTCTCGCGCTCGCCTATCAGCACAACCTGTCGATCTTCGCGATCGGTCTGATTACGGCTTTTCTGACCGCCTTTTATGTTTCGCGCGCCGTCATCGTTGCGTTTTTCGGAAAATCGCGAACTGATCTCGCGCGCGAAGGAAAAGAGTCGCCGCCGGTAATGACTGGCCCGCTGATTATCCTGGCGCTTCTGGCACTGATCGGCGGATGGCAGGTGTTCGCCCAGAATTTTCTCCTCGTTCCCCACGAAAAGGAAACCGCCTTTGTCGTTCCGGCATTCGCGCTGCTCGCGCTAATCCTTGGCGTCGGAATCGCCGTCTTAGTTTATCGCAACCGCGAAAGCGATCCCTTGCACGTCGCGATCATTCGGCACCGATTTTATTTCGACGAGTTTTATCAATGGCTGATTGGCATCACCCAGGAATTTCTCTCGCGCGTGGCCGCATTCATCGATCGCTGGATCATTGACGCCGGCGCTGTTAGCGGCACGAGCGGCGCGACCGCTGGATTCGGCTCGCTCCTGCGACTATTTCAGGTCGGCAACCTTCAGGCCTACGCGTTTCTGTTCGGACTCGGAATCGTGGCGCTCATTTACTTCACCATTTTCCGCTGATGCCTCTCTTCCTCGTTCTCTGTCCGATTGTCGCGGCGATCTTAATCATCATCGGCGCGCCCGCTCGCTTCACCGCGCTGGTCGCGGCGATTTTGAATTTGGTTGTGGCCGTCGTTTTGTTTGCTGAGTTCGATCGATCAGTCCCCGGCTTTCAATTCATCAGCTCGACTGTTGTTTCCACCGATTGGAGAATTCATTTCGCATTCGGCGTTGACGGTTTGAATCTGCTGATGCTTTTGCTCGCCGCCATCGTGACCGTCGCTGCAATCTGGTTCACCGGCGTAATCGACAAATACGAGAGCGCGTTTTACGCCTGCCTCCTTTTCATTTCCGCGGGCGCGATCGGCGCTTTCGCATCGATCGATTTGTTTTTCTTTTACGCTTTTCACGAGCTCGCGCTGATTCCGACATTTTTGCTCATCGGAATCTGGGGAACGGGAAATCGAAATCGCGCGGCTTGGAAAATCACGATCTACCTCACCGTCGGCAGCTTCATTCTGTTGATCGGACTAATTCTTCTTTACCAAAGTCTGCCGGCAGCCAGCCGCAGCTTTGATTTTCGTGACCTGCAATCGGTCATCGCGAGACACGGAATCGCTGACGAGACTCAACGCCACATTTATCTTTTGTTTCTGATCGGTTTCGGGATTCTTATCTCGCTTTTTCCATTTCATTCCTGGGCGCCTGAAGCCTACGCGTCAGCACCGTCGCCCGCGGCCATGCTTCACGCCGGCGTCCTGAAGAAGTTCGGCCTTTACGGTTTACTTCGCCTGGCAATTCCGATGTTGCCTGACGGCGCGCATTATTGGACTCACCTGCTCGTGATTCTTTTGCTGGGCAATATCATTTACATCGGGCTCGTCACAATCGCGCAAAAGCAACTCGATTGGATGCTCGGTTATTCCAGCGTGATGCATATGGGTTACATTTTTCTCGGCATCGCGAGCGCCAATGCGATCGGAACGATCGGAGCGGCCACGCTGATCTTCGCCCACGGACTTTCGATTGCCCTTCTATTCGCGATCGCCGGCCAAATTCGCGAACGCACTGGAACACTGTCGTTCGAAGATCTCGGTGGTTTGGCCAAAGTAATGCCTTTCGCCGGCCTCACGTTTGGTTTTGCCGCCTTCGCTGCGATCGGACTTCCCGGTTTCGCCAACTTCGCATCCGAAATCATGATTTTCTTCGGCGCGTTCCGGCACGGTTGGGAATTAGAGCGCTTTCATCTTTTCCAGATCGCGACCGTGCTCGCGCTTTGGGGCGTCGTCATTTCCACCGTTTACATGTTGCGCGCTTATCGCGCCACGTTCATGGGCGCAATGCCTGACCGTTGGGCGAAGCTGGTCGATCTTGGCCGCGGCCTGCGAATTCCGATCGCGATCTTGATCGCGGGACTGATCAGCGTCGGGTTTTTTCCGCAAACGGTTGTGAACATCGTCACGCCCGCGATTCGGAATTATTTCGTAACGGAAAAATGATCGCTCTCCACGCGCCACATCTTGACATCGCGGTGCTGGTCCTCGGCATGACGGTCCTGATCCTCGAAACGTTCGCGGTCACGATCGATCGCAAGATTTTTGCCTACGCCGGAATCATTGGCCTGAGCGTGGTTCTTCTCGCCAGTTTTTTGGTATCGCCCGAATCGTCACCGCAAACATCCAGCAGTTTCTGGAATTTTTACACCGACGACACGCTGGCGATTTTCTTCAAACGGTTCACCCTCGTCACCACCATCCTCGTGCTGGTCATGATGATCGATTACGCACCTGTCGTGCGCAGAGCGATCGATCGCACCGGCTCAAGTCTCGGCGAATTTTTTTCTTTGCCACTGCTGACTTGCGCCGGTTTGATGTATTTGGTCTCGGCCATCGACTTCATTTTCATTTTCGTTTCGCTCGAGCTGGTAACGATCTCGTTTTTTGTGCTCGTCAGTTTTACGCGCCGAGATCCGGTCGCGCTTGAAGCTGGCGTGAAATATCTGATCCTTGGCGCGCTCTCCGCCGCATTTCTGGTTTACGGAATTACCTGGATCTTCGGCGTGACCGGTGAAACGAATCTTCAACGAATCAGTGAGAGCTTTGCCGGTGGTAAGATCGACAACCACGCCGCAACGTTCGGCGCGGTGCTGATCATCGTCGGACTCGGTTTCAAAATCGCCGCTGTTCCATTTCAAATGTGGGTGCCCGATGTTTATCAAGGCGCGCCGACGCCGGTCACCGCGTACTTGTCGGTCGGATCAAAAGCCGCCGGCTTCGTCGTTCTCATTCGGGTCCTGCAGCCGTTCGTGATGTTGCCGAACATGCAACGCCTTGTCGTGCTGCTCGCGTTGCTGACCGTTATTTACGGAAATCTGGCCGCGCTCCCGCAGAACAATCTCAAACGCTTGCTCGGCTACTCGAGCATCGCCCACGCCGGTTACTTGCTAATTGCCGTCGCCTGTCTCGATGGACCGGCCACGATTTTTTATCTCGTCGCCTACTTGATAATGACTCTTTTGAGCTTTGCTGTCCTGATCCTCGTCGCACAGAAGACCGGCGACGAGATTTCGGGCTTCGATGGACTCGCGAAACGCGCGCCTTTTCTCGCCTTCGCCATGCTGATCGCGATGGCATCGCTTGCCGGTTTGCCGTTTACCGCCGGATTTTTCGGAAAGTTTTTCATTTTCGTTTCCGCGATTGGGCAAAAACAATTCGTGTTGGTCGCGGCGGGAATCGTCACCGTCGCGTGCGGATTTTATTATTATCTCAAAGTCGTTCGCGCGATGTACTGGCAGCCGAGCGTGAACAACGAAACAATTGCCGTGAGTCCTCTCTCGCGCGCCATCATGATCGCGTTGATGATCGGGACGATTGTTCTCGGCGTTTATCCGCAGCCGATCCTGAACGCGTTAAAGCATCATTAACCGCGGATGACACGGATGGGAGGAATCTGGAAGCCAGGAAGGGTTTCCTGCTGATCTCATGGTCTCCCGGTTTCCACATGAGAAATGCTCTTTTCTTTTCTGATCTGCCTGAATCCGTGTAATCCGTGGTTTAACTTCTCTTCTGGATTCCGGATTCTGCTGATCCGTTTAAATCCGCGTAATCCGCGGTTCAGAACTCAGTCGCTCAATTCGACGTTCCAATAAGCGAGGTCGACAAAGTGTCGCCAGCTCTCGTGCTGCGGCGCGTTGAAGGTGACGTGCAAAAATGGCCGCCACTTCGGACGCTTCGGTTTGCGAATCAGCGTCATTTGCGTCTCCTGCGGAAGGCGATTGCCTTTGAGCGTGTTACAAGGAATGCATGAGCAGACGACATTTTCCCACGTCGTTGTCCCGCCACGGTCGCGCGGCACCACGTGGTCGAGATTCAAATCGTTTCGATCAAAAGTTTTGCCGCAGTATTGGCAGGTGTTCTTGTCCCGTTCGAACACGTTGTGCCGGGTAAACTTCACTTCTTTTTTCGGCAAGCGATCGAAGAAGAGCAGCACGATCACGCGGGGGACGCGGATCTTCCACGAAATTGTCTGGACCAGCTCATGGTCGGGCGCGTCGCTTGAAAAATCCCGCCAGCTTTCGAAATCGTGGGTCAGGAAATTGTTCGCGTCATCGGACGAAACAACTTGCGCATGGCCGGCGTAAACCAGCGAGAAAGCGCGCCGAGCCGAGCAGATGTTAACCGCCTGCCACAGGCGGTTAAGCACTAGAACCTGACTATTTAACAGCGAGTGCAAATCAACGGCCCCGGTTATTAGTTTTCAGGGAAATTGTCGATAAAGTGCGGCGAAACTATCATCAGCGGTTTTCGGTGTCAACGCGCCGGGACCGGCCCCTGTGTGGCTTGCTATGAAATCCGAAACCTGACATCATCGCGATCGAATGCCGCAGGTCTCCCTTCGCCTTGCTCCAAACTGCCGGATTAGTCCAATAAAATTCGCCTTTAAATACGAAATTTTTTGGCACAATTCTCGTTGGGCAGAATATGAGCACGAATTTTCGCATTGAGACACGGTCGTTGGTGCTTCGGCCGCTCGTGCCGAGCGATACCCGGCGCATGTTCGAAATGAGCCAGGAGGACTGTGCGCGTAAGTGGCTGCCGAGTCAGGTTTACCCAGACGAGCGGCGTGCCGCCACAGCGATCGAGTATCTGATTGGTCAGTTCAACTTGGACGCCAGCCCGACCACGAATGCGTTCGTCTTTGGTGTTGAGGAGAAGGTGACTTGTCGGCTGATCGGACATGTCGGCCTGAGTCCTCTCTTCGACACCGTTGAGGTGGGTTTTGGCATTGCCACGTCCGAGCAAACGAAGGGGTACGCGACGGAGGGCGTTGCTGGGGTTTGCGCCTGGGGGCTGCAACGATTCTCACTCCCGGCCATTATGGGAGTGACGGACGAGGAGAACGTGGCTTCGCAGAGAGTGCTGATCCGCTGCGGGTTCAGTCGAAAAGAGGAGAAGATGATGCGCTTGCAAGGCGTAGACCGGCCAGCAAAAATCTTTGAGATCAGGAACAAGGGCAACCAGCACCTCCAGCTAACCCCGCGATGACCTTTTTGTTACATGCTGAAAGCCAGTGGCGCGGGGTGGCTGAGGTGCGTCGTTAGGGGGCAAAGCCTTCAACGTGAGACCATCCTGCAGCCAACAGTAGATCGCGCAATGACAACAGCCCATAAAGACACTCGACTCTCGTCCGATGAGGCGCTGGAGCGGCTGATCGAAGGGAATCAAAGGTTTCTCCGAGGCGAGGCTCGCAGGTCCGCTTTCCGACGAGAAACCCTCACCGAGCTCGCCAAGGCCCAACGCCCCTACGCGACGGTCCTCGGTTGCAGCGACTCGCGCGTGCCGCCCGAGTGGGTTTTCGATGCCGGCCTGGGAGAACTGTTCGTCGTCCGCGTCGCGGGCAACATTCTCTCGCCCGAAATCTCCGGCACACTGCAGTATGCGGGTTCGCACTTGGAGACGCCGTTGTTCGTGGTCCTCGGCCACGAGGGATGCGGGGCGATCACCGCCGCGCTGGCGACCAAGCACGAGGGGGCGCAGTTTCGTTCCCGGGTTCAGGGGCTGCTCGCGAACATCCTCCCGGGCCTTCCGGAATTCGATCCGACGCTGTCTCCCGAAGAACAGGCGTCGCGCGCCGTCGAAAGCAATGTGCGGTGGACAGTTCACCAGATCGTGGATTCGCCGGAAGGGAAAGCGCGCCTGGCGGAAGGGCGAATGAAGATCGTCGGCGCAGTTTACGAGATCGAAACGGGTCGCGTAAGGTTCCTGCCACCGGACGAAACGAGATGACGAAGCATGGAACGACACGCCGATTACGAGCATCGTCCTACCTGAGGCCGGCCGGGCGGACACCTGTTGAAACATGACACCTAACCATGCGCTGCAGCGAACCGCTTCAGGGCGCGAATAATTGCGATATGCGAACTTCAACGTTTAACTTCGCAGCACAGCTCGCCGTCATCAGCGGCGGCTGAGCTCTTTCTCGTTAGGCCGAGTGAATTGACTTCTACGCAGTGGCGAGGACTGAGGGTTTTTTATCAAGAACGGCCATTGCCTGCTGCAGCTCGTCAAAGTCAAACGGCTTGGACATCATCATGTCCACGCCCAATTGTTCGTAGGCCCGAATGTCTTCGTCCGAGAGATAAGCCGACAGAACGAGAATTTTGCCGAGAAAGTTTTTCGCCCGGAGCTGACGCACCAATTCGAGACCAGTCATATGGGGCATACGGTGGTCGGTGATAACAACATCAAAAGGTTTGAGAGTCGCGCCGATCTTAATGAGCGCTTCCCAACCATTCCTTGCCGTCGCCACCTTGGCGGTCGGACCTCCGAGCACCATGGCAATCATGTGCGCGACCGCTTTTTCATCCTCCACCACCAGGATTTGCATACTTCCAGCGGTAACTAGCAAAAGCCGGGCCTTCGCCACACCGCAGCGGGGCTATGGCTGATAGAGGGCACAGAATGCGCCGAAGAGCTGACTATCGCCGAACCGGGCGACTTGCCGCCTTCTTCATAAGGTCGTCCGTTAACTTCTTTTCATCGTTAGGCCCGGCGCCAGCCGAGTCTCCGAGGCTTCGCTCCTCCGCCGAAAGGAATTCTTTAAAGCGGTTCTTGTCGATCGCTTTCATGAACGCTTCATGGGCCGTGACCGTTCCGTTCCTCAACAATGCAAAAATGGCGTCGTCCATGAATTGCATCCCCTGCCGTTTGCCGGAAACGATCACGTCCTGAAGTTTCTGGGTCGCGCCTTCGCGAATAATCGCCGAGACGGCGGGGTTCGCGATGAGAATTTCATTCACCGCGACACGACCTGAACCGTCCGCTTTCTTCAAGAGCAATTGCGCCAGGACGCCGCGCAAGGAATTGGCCAGCATCGCGCGCGCTTGCGGTTGTTTCGGCGCCGGAAAAACATCCACCATTCGATCGACCGTCTTGCGCGCGTTGTTGGTATGGAGCGTTCCGAAAACCAGCAGACCGGTTTCGGCCGCAGTTAGCGCAAGCGAAACCGTTTCCAAATCGCGCATTTCGCCGACAAGCACGATGTCAGCGTCCTCGCGAAGCGCGGCCTTGAGCGCGGCTGGAAACGATTCGGAATCGCCGGGGATTTCTCGTTGGGTGATGATGCTGCGCTTGTTGTTGTGCACAAACTCGATCGGTTCCTCGATCGTCACGATGTGCCGCCCGTGATTTTCGTTGATGTAATCAATCAAGGCCGCCAGCGTCGTCGATTTTCCGGAACCGGTCGGCCCGGTAACGAGAACCAAACCGCCGCGAAGGTGCGCAAGTTCTTTGGCAACAGGTGGAATTCCGAGTTGCTCAAGCGATGCAATTTTCGTCGGGATCAACCGGAAAACCGCTCCGTAGCCGTACGTTTGTTTCAGGTAATTGCAGCGAAACCGCGACGCCGCATCCATCTCGTAGGCGAAATCGAGATCGCCACGCTCGTCGAAGATATTCCAGTTTTGGTCCCCGCAAACTTCGCGCAACATCGACACCGTCTCCCCGGGGCCGAGCGGCGCATCGCGAATCGCTGCGACGTCCCCGTGTTTACGCATTTTCGGTGGGTGACCTTCGCTGATATGCAAATCCGATCCACCTTGATCGACAATCACTCTTAGGAATTGATCTAAGACGGCCATAAGAACCGCGGATTACGCGGATATCGCGGATAAGAATTTAGTATTCATGCAGGTCTGTGATCCTCGC
>Ga0210406_10004638_pt1 | contig 14608 bp, 14 predicted proteins | sample IncBWC30MmetaG_FD_155454 | JGI IMG/M metagenome (GOLD analysis project Ga0210406, IMG submission 155454) | Forest soil microbial communities from Barre Woods Harvard Forest LTER site, Petersham, Massachusetts, United States - Inc-BW-C-30-M | ecosystem: Environmental > Terrestrial > Soil >... | reverse complement strand
CATCGTCCTGACCTCATTCAGCCCAAAGGCCCGACCTCTGTCAACAAAACGCTGGTTGATGTACCACCGGGCGGAATTTGGGTTTGCCGATTCACCGCGCCGAAATATCTTTCCTCCATGGTGGCGATGACAAAAGTTCGGATGGGCGTCATGAAATCAGAACAATCCGCGCTGCAGGTGCGAGGGTTAACAAAGCGTTTTGACCGCCTCGCGGTCGATGCGCTCGACCTCACCATCCGCGCCGGCGAATACTATGCCCTGGTCGGGCCAAACGGCGCCGGCAAGACCACGACGCTGCGCATGGTCGCGGGCCTGCTCAAGCCTGACGCAGGCTCGGTCGCGATATTCGGTATCGACGCGCTAGGCGATCCGGTCGCCGCCAAACAGATGATGGCGTGGATCTCTGACGAGCCGATGATCTATGACAAGCTCACCCCGCTGGAATATCTCGAATTCGTCGCCGGCCTCTGGGGCATCGATCCGGCCGTGTCGCAAAAATCGGCGCATGAGCTTCTGGTCTCGCTCGGTCTCGAGCCACATCTTGACGAGCGCTGCGAGGGATTTTCCAAAGGCATGCGCCAGAAGGTGGCGCTGGCCGGCGCGCTGGTCCACGAACCCCGCCTGATTATCCTGGACGAACCGCTCACCGGCCTCGACGCGGTATCCGCCCGCCACGTCAAGGGACTATTGGGGAACCGCGTGCGCGCAGGCTGCACGGTGATCATGACCACGCATATTCTCGAGGTGGCCGAACGCATGGCCGATCGGATCGGCGTCATCGCCGCAGGCCGTTTGGTGGCCGAGGGGACACTTGCCGAGCTGCGCCAGCAGAACGGACATACCGATACCAGCCTCGAAGACCTGTTCATCACACTGGTGGACGTCGAGGCCGCCGCCGCATGAACTCGGCCCTAGCACTCACCTGGTTCGCCCGCCACGAGCTGCGTCTCGCATGGCGCGAATGGCTCGCGATGATGACGGGCGGCCGGCGCAAGCGGAAGCGCGCGGCCGTGATCGGCCTGATCGTGTTTGCCGCGTTCTTGCACATCCCGGCCTGGGCGGTGATCGGCCGTTTCGCCGACCTGCAACTGCCGCTCGACAAGTCCTCGCTGATCGTCATCACCGCGACCATTTTGCTGGCCTGGGCCTTGATGCTGTCGCAGGCGATCGAATCGGTGACGCGGGTGTTTTACGCGCGTGCCGATCTCGACCTGATCATGTCCTCGCCGGTCAGGCTCGCCAACGTGTTTTCGATCCGCATCGCCGCGATCGCGCTCTCGATCATTGCGATGGCGCTGCTGCTTTCGACGCCGTTCGTCGATGTGCTCGTGATCGGCGGCGGCCTCAGGTGGCTTTCGGCGTTCGGCGTCGTCATCGCCATTGGGCTCACCGCCGCGGCACTCGCGATCGCGGTCACGATCGTGCTGTTCCGCCTGATCGGTCCGGCGCGAACCCGCCTGGTCGCACAAATCCTCGCCGCGATCATCGGCGCCGGTTTCGTCATCGCGCTGCAGGTCGCGGCGATCCTTTCCTATGGAACGCTGTCGCGGTTTGCGGTGCTGACATCGGACGCGGCGGCGGCGATCACGCCAGGCCCGGACAGTATTTTGTGGTGGCCGGCGCGCGCGGCACTCGGCGATGGCGAAGCGCTGCTGCTGCTATTGTCCTTCGGACTCGCCCTGCTCGGCGCCGTGATGGCGATCTTCTCGGGCAGGTTTGCCGACACCGCCGTCAGCGCTTCGGCGCAGGCGAGTTCCGGGCGGCAGGGCATCCGTGCAAAAGCATTTCGTGGCGGTTCGCGGCAACAGGCGTTGCGGCGCAAGGAATTTGTCCTGCTGCGGCGCGACCCCTGGCTGATCTCGCAAACCCTGATGCAGCTGCTCTATCTGGTGCCGCCGGCGCTGTTGTTGTGGCGAAGCTTTGCCGACAGCTCCCAGGCGATCGTGCTGATCACGCCTGTTATCGTGATGGCGGCGGGTCAGCTCGCCGGCGGCTTGGCATGGTTGACGATATCGGGCGAAGACGCCGCCGACCTGGTCGCGACCGCGCCGCTGCCCGCCTCGCGCGTGATCCGCGCCAAGATCGAGGTGGTGCTGATCGCAATCGGCGTCGTCTTCGCGCCGCTGGTGCTCGCGCTTGGCTTCGCCTCGCCGTCGCAGGCCGCGGTCACCGCGATCGGCGTCGTCATCGGTGCCGCCTCGGCAACCTCTATTCAGCTTTGGTTCCGCGTGCAGGCAAAACGCAGCCAGTTCCGCCGCCGCCAGACCTCGTCGCGGCTCGCGACCTTCGCGGAGGCCTTTTCCTCGATCGGATGGGCCGCGACCGCAGCGATTGCGCTGGTAGTTCCCGTCGCCGCCATCATCAGCGGCGTCATGACCGCCGGTCTCCTTGCGGCGACGTGGAAGTTCAGCCCGCGACGGGAGTGAGTGCGAGACGGCTCACGCCTTGATTTCCGCGGGGCGCCCCCCTGATGGTAAGGCGTTTTTTGCCTTACATATTGGGGGTTGAAACCACGAGGCTTGCCATGAGCACTCTCACCGTTACCGCCGAAGGCCAGGTCACCTTGCGCAAGGACCTTCTGGAACATCTTGGGGTGCATCCCGGCGAGAAAATCACCGTCAACAAGCTTCCTAACGGCCGAATTGAGGTGAAGGCGGCGCGGCCGACTGGAAAAATCTCGGATCTGTTCGGCAGCTTAACGAACAAGAGAAAAGGCCGGTCTCTCTCGATCGAGGAGATGAACGAGGTCATTGCTCGAGGGTGGGCTGGTAAACGATGAGGATTACCACCGATACAGACATGCTTGTACCGGCATTTCTGGATCGCAACACTCTTACCCCTTGACCAACTCCATCACCGCCGCGGCAAATGCCTCGGGCTCTTCCTGCGGCAAATTATGACCGGCGCGCGGAATCACGCGATGGACGCGGCGGCCCTTGAATTTTGGCGCGCTGGCGCTGCCGTCGGTCGCAGGCGCCACGCCGTCTCCCTCGCCGTCAAGCGTCACCGAAGGCACGGTGATCGGCGGCAACTGCGCGAGCCGGCGCCGGATCTCGGCATATCGCGGATCGCCTTCCGCAAGACCATAGCGATGGCGATAGCTGTGGATCACGATGTCGACATAGTCGGGATTGTCGTGGGCGATCGCGGTTCGCTCGAAGCACGCGTCGTCGAAATGCCAGTTCGGCGACCATTGCTGCCATAATATTTTCGCGATCTCGCGCCGGTTGGCGGCTAGCCCAGCGCGCCCGCGCTCGATCTGGAAATACCACTGGTACCACAGCGGAACCTCGCGCAAGGGCCGCGCCGGCAAAAGTGCGTTTGCGATGTCCTGGATCAGATAGGAATTCACCGACACCAGGCCGATGCAGCGCTCCGGCCAGAGTGCCGCGCCGACGCACGCCGCGCGGCCGCCCCAATCATAGCCGGCGAACACCGCGCGCTTGATTCCGAGCGCATCCATCAGCGCCATCATATCGGCACCGATCGCGGCCTGCTCTCCCGAGCGCGGCGTCGCCGAATCGCGAAAGCGGGTCGGACCGTAACCGCGCAAGTAAGGCACGACGACCCGGCAGCCTTGCGAGGCCAGCATCGCCGCCACATCGACATAGGAATGAATGTCGTAGGGAAAGCCGTGCATGAGCATCACGACGGGGCCATCGGTGGGTCCCTGCTCGTAATAGGCGATGTCGAGAACACCCGCATCGATATGGCGGAGCGGCTCGAGGCGTTTTGTCGAGGGGACACGCGGACCGGAAATGGGCTGCTCGGACATGTGAACTCCATGGCGGCGCCTGACATGATAAGTTCGCCGCAAAATGACGCGATACAGTATCGCACGCATGATCGAAACGGGGTTTTTGCGATGTTGCGGCTGTCTTATGCCGTTCTCGCCATATTGAGTTGGCTGACGGCCCCAGCCTCGGCGCAGGACATCCCGCGCAGCGAATGTCTGGCGATCTCGCAAGGATCCCCGCGGGCGACGCCGGTCAACCTGCGGACGGCTGCCAGTGCTGCGGATGAGGTCGCGATCACCTATGGCGGCCACTCGACCTATTACATCGACACGCCCGCAGGGTTGCGGATCGCGACCGACTGGAGCGGCACCTATCGCACCGGCCGCCTGCCCGACATCGTCACCATGAACCGCGCCCACTCCACGCATTACACGCTGTTTCCCGACCCGCACATTGCCCATGTGCTGCACGGCTGGGGCGACGACGGCGAGCCGGCGAAGATCGCGGAGCGTATCGGCGACGTCTTCATCCACAATGTGACCACCGACATCCGCCGCTATTACGGCGACTATTCAAGCGACGAGATGATCAGGGACGGCAACTCGATCTTCATCTTCGAGGTCGCGGGCCTGTGCATCGGCCATCTCGGGCATCTGCACCATCCGCTCGACGACGCCCGGTACGCAGCGATCGGCCGGCTCGACATCGTGATGGTGCCGATCGACGGCACCTATACGATGTCGCTCGACGGCATCTCCGACATCACCCGGCGCTTGCGCGCGGCGATCGTGCTGCCGATGCACCGCTTCGCCACGCCGCTCGAGGAATTCATGCGCCGGATCGGCCAGCGGTTCGAGATCGATGTCCGCACCGAGCGCAGCTTAAAGATTTCGCGGCAGACGTTGCCGGGCACGCCAACGGTCATCATCCTCGACGGAGTTTGAGATCGATACCAGGTATTCGCCGCGATGACTGGCCTCACCCTCGCAATCGGATAGTATCGCGCACGAGAACAATAAAAACGGGGAGCGAAACTCATGGCCGCCAGCACTGCACCCGCCTCGAAGAGCGGGCTCTACGCCGACCCGCGCGAACACTGGCTCGCGCAATTGACCGAGGACGTGATCGATCCGTCGCGGCCGATCGTCGACCCGCACCATCATCTGTGGGACCGCGGCGGCCTGCGCTACATGATCGAGGAGATGGCCGCCGACATCGCCTCGGGCCACAACATCGTCGCAACCGTCTATGTCGATTGCCGCTCGATGTATCGCGCCAAGGGCCCGGAAGCGTTCCGCCCCGTCGGCGAAGTCGAATTCGCCAACGGCGTCGCGGCCATGAGCGCGAGCGGCGGCTATGGCAAGGCGCTGATCTGCGCCGGCATTGTCAGCCACGTCAATCTCTTGCTCGGCGAGGCCGCCAAGGCGGTGTTGGAGGCGGAGATTACCGCCGGCCAGGGGCGCTTCCGCGGCATCCGCCACTCCTCGGCCTGGGATGCCGACCCCAATGTCGCCGGCATGTATGCAACGCGGCCGAAAGGCCTGTTGCTCGATTCCACCTTTCGCAAGGGTTTTGGCTGTCTCGCGCCGCTCGGCCTGAGTTTTGACGCCTGGCTGTTTCAGCCGCAGATCGGCGAGCTCGCCGATCTCGCCCGCGCGTTTCCGGATACCAGAATCTGCCTCGACCATTGCGGCGGCCCGGTCGGCATCGGCGTCTATGCCAATCGGCGCGAGGAGCTGTTTCCGGGCTGGAAGGCGTCGATCCGGGAAATCGCGAAGTGCCCCAACGTGGTGGTCAAGCTCGGCGGGCTTGCGATGCGGCTACTCGGTTATGACTTCCACGAACGCCCCAAACCGCCATCGTCGGAACAGGCGGCTACCGCATGGAAGCCTTACATTGAGACATGCATCGAGGCATTCGGTCCGAACCGCTGCATGTTCGAAAGCAATTTTCCGCCCGACAAGGGCCAGTGCAGCTATCAGGTGATCTTCAACGCCTTCAAGCGGCTCGCCACGCCATATTCGGAAGCTGAGAAGACCTCCCTGTTCTCGAAGACGGCTGCGGATTTTTACCGGCTCAAGCTCGATTGATCGGCTAGCCCGCGCCGCGACCGCGTCAGTTCATCGAGAGCCGTTGACCGACATAGATCTCTCTTGTTTGAGCATGATCTCCGCGCAAACGCGTTCCGCGTTTGTCGCGAGGGAAAACCGGTTCCCACCCATCGGGTCGCAGCCCGAGGGCATGCTTTTCCGGATCATGCTCACGCCCACTCGCCTTTCCGGAACACCGGCACGCGCGAGCCGTCGATGCGGATGCCGTCGATGTCGGTCTTGTCGGAGCCGATCATCCAGTCGATGTGAATGAGGCTCTTGTTGCCGCCTTGCGCCGCGATCTGCTCGGGCGTGAGCCTTCCACCATCGACAAAGCATTTCGAGTAGCACTGGCCGAGCGCGATGTGGGAAGCGGCATTCTCGTCAAACAGCGTGTTGAAGAACAACAGCCCGCTCTTTGAGATCGGCGAGGAATGCGGCACCAGCGCCACTTCGCCAAGCCGCCGCGCGCCTTCGTCGGTGTCGAGCACCTTGTTCAGCACTTCCTCGCCGCGCGAGGCCGTCGCCTCGACGATGCGTCCCTCCTCGAAGCGCACCGCGATGTTGTCGATCAGCGTGCCCTGATAGGACAGCGGCTTGGAGGAAACGACGTGGCCGTAGACCCGCCGGCAATGCGGCGTGGTGAAGACTTCCTCGGTCGGGATATTGGGGTTGCAGGTGATGCCGTTCTTGGCCGTGGAGGCCCCACCGACCCATTCATGGCCGTCGGCGAGCCCAATCATGAGGTCGGTGCCCGGTCCCAAATAGTGCAGCGCCTTGAAGCGTTGCCCGTTCAGCCATTCGGTCCGCTCGCGCAGCACGGCATTGTGCTTGTCCCATGCGGCCACGGCGCCGTCGCTGTCGACGCGCGAGGCTGCGAAGATGGCATCCGCCAGTTTCGCCACCGCAACGTCCTCGGCATCGTCAGGGAAAACCTGCCTCGCCCATGACGCGCCGGGATAGGCGATGATGTTCCAGTTGGTATCGAAATTGACGATTCTTTCCAGCGCCGGCTGGTAGGCGACCGAATTGGCCTTGCTGGCGCGCGCGACCTTGACGGGGTCCTCGCCCGACAGCAGCATCGGATTGTCGCCGACCACGGCAAGCCGCGCGGTATTGGCGCCGAATGCTTTCGCCATGCCCTGGTAGAGCCAGTTCGCGGCGCGGTCGAAGCTGTCGCCGTGGCCGAATCGAAAACGCGACAGCGTCACCTCTTCGTCCGAGAACAGCGGCGTCACCAGGCCGGCGCCGGCCTTGTAGGCATGTTCGGCGATCCTTCGCACCAGCGGCAGCGCGACCGCAGGCGCAGTCAGCAGCAAATCCTGTCCCTCGCGCAGCTGCAGCCCCACCTTGACCGCCACTTCGGCGAGGCGGTCGAGCTTGACCGGATCGATGGGCGTCGAGAAATCGCGCTGGCGTGCGGTCATGAAGGATACTCGCAAGAAGATTGCTCTGTTCGAACAGGGAAGTCTAGCGCGCTCATGTGATGCCCCTACCCGCGCCAGGGCCCGCCAGGCGGCCCCCAATTCCATTGCGGCATCGGCGCATCGTCCGCCGGCAACGCGACGCCTTCCTGTGAGTTCATCACGGCAAGCCGGGTACCCCACTCCAGATATCCGACAAACGCCGCGCGAAATTCGGGATCGGAAGGGAGCCCGACTGCATCGGCGGTGTCGAGCATCAAGGCCAACCAGCGCCGGCGAAAGGCCTCCGTGAGATGCCGGCCCAGATGGCGGGTGATCATATGCGCGTGCGATCCGCCTCCGCTCGTATAGGCCTTCGGACCGCCAAACACTTCGGTGATGAAGGCTGCGACGTGTTCGGCATGATGCGGATCCATTGCGGCAAACACGGGTGCGAGAACGGGGTCTTGCGGCACCTTTTGGTAGAAACGTTTGGTGAGCGCGCCAATGGCTTCAGGCCCGCCAGCCCATTCGGCGAGCGTAGGCACATCGGCGGTTTCGGTCGGTTCGGTCATCACCAATAGTTGGTCGGCATGAGCCAAATATCAAGCATTGACAGCGAACAAGTCGCGGGCCGCCCTCTCTACTCCCTTATTGCCGACCCGGTCATGGATCGCATCCTCAAAACGCTTCAGTGGCCGGAGGAGTGCCGATTCATTTCCTCCAAAAGCTCGCGCAGTGCATCTAACTGCGCGCCAAAAGCCTTCCAATCACCGGCCTTCAATCGCTCCACCGCCTGATTGTAGCGATCGAGCGCCTGCTGCGCCTGGCCTGCCGCCGGACCTGTCAGCGGCATCTCCCCTGTCGCGCCTGAGACTGGCGGCCCGGCACCTCCTTCCACGAACAGCGCCGCCAGGGCCTCGGCGAGCGTTTCCTTCATCACGACATGCTCACCGTAGGCTGCGATCACACGTTTCAGCTCCGGCAGGTGTCCCTGCTCCGCCCGCAAATAGAGCGGCGATACGTAAAGAATCGAGTTCTCGATCGGGATCACCAGCAAGTTCGCGCCGCGTATCACCCGCGAGCCCATTTGATTCCACAACGTGAGCTGCTGCGAGATCTCGGTATTCTGATTGATCCGCGCCTCGATCTGGAACGGCCCATAGACAAGCTTGTCCTTGGGGAACTCATAGACGATCAACTTGCCGTAGTCGGGCGCGTCGCAGCGCGCGGCGAGCCACGCGATCATGTTGTCGCGGCGGCTCGGCACCATGGGAAGCATCAGGAAGAACTCGGCCTGCGGCTCGCCGGGCAGCCGCATGATGATGTAATAGGGGGTCATCACCGAGGCGCCGTCGCCGCCCGGCTGTCGCGGGAACTGCCAGAAATCCTCGCGGTTATAGAAAACGTCGGCCGTCTCCATGTGGTAGGTCTGATAGATCTGCGCCTGAACCAGGAACAGATCCTCCGGATAGCGAATGTGCTTCCGCAAATCCGCCGGCATGGCCGTGAACGGCTTGAACAGGTTCGGAAAGATGCGCTGGTAGGTCGCGGCGATGGGGTCGCGGTTGTCGATCAGATGGAAATCGACCGTCCCGTTATAGGCATCGACGATAATTTTCACCGAATTGCGAATGTAGTTGAGATCAAGCCCTGGCGTCGGCTGCGCCGAGGGGAAATAGGAACTCGTGGTGTAGGCGTCCTGCATCCAGAACATCCGCCCGTTGCTGATGACCAGATAGGGATCATGATCGAGCCTGAGGAATGGAGCGATCGTGCGCACCCGTTCCTTGATGTTGCGCCGGATCATGATCCGGGCGTCCGCCGTGATGTAGCTTGAGAGAACCAAGTTCGCATCGTTGAAGTAGTAAGCGAACAGCGTTCGCCATCCCAATGCTCCGATCGGCACGCCGCCGGTGCCGTCATAGGCCGCATAGACGTTGTCCTTGCCCTTCGGGTAATCGAACTCCGGGATGCTGGCCTTGACGATGACGTAGTCGTCGCTCTCTTCGCCGAAGTAGATGCGCGGCTCGTCGATCTTGGGGCCTCCGTCTGCGACGGGCGGAATATCCCGCAAATAGAAGAACGGCAGTCCTTCCGTGCTCTTGCGGGTCACCGGGCTCATCACCGCACCGTTGCCGTGCGTAAACAGCACGTGGCGGTTGACCCAGGTCTGGGCGTTCGCCGGCAGCAGCGAGGCCCGCAGTTCGCGGGCCGAAAGCATCACGCTCTGGTACGAGCCGTCGAGCCAGTAGCGATCGACGTCAAGATCGTGGAATTTGTAGTAGGTGCGGATCTCCTGCAGCTGTGCGTAGGTATCCGACAACGGCAGCCAGTCCCACAGCCTGATATTGTCGATGGTCGCCTTGTTGGCCTCCAGCGTCTTGAAGGTAAGTTTCTGTTCGGCAGCAAACGGCTTGGCGGCGATCTGGTCGAGATTGTAGGCGTGCCTGGTGAGCGCGATGTTGCGTTCGATATAAGGCCTCTCCAGCTGCAACTCGGTCGGTCTGACGAAGAAGTGCCGGAACAGCGAAGGGATCAGGCTGGACAGCACGACCGAGCCGACGCCGACAAGGATGAATGCTGCGGCAAGAAGCCGCCAGGTGCGCGTCCGCAAATTGGCCCATGCGGTGAATGCCGAGATGATCGACAGGGCGATCATCAGCCACAGGCCCGGCAGCCCCAGATGGATGTCGGTGTAGCTTGCGCCGACCACCACGCCGTTGTCGCCATAGAGCAGCAAATAGCGGTCGAGACCATAGGACCAGGCCTTCACCACGAAGAGAAGCCCGGCCAGCGCCGAGCCGTGCGCGATCACCGTCGGAGAGATTGATCGGTGGTGAACGTCGTATTCGATGTCGCCGCGCGCCCAGTAGATCGCGGCCACATATAGCGTGCTCAGCACGATTGTGAGCAGCATCCAGTTCTTGATCGCGATATAGGCGGGCAGAGAAAAGAGATAGAAGCCGATGTCCTTGTGGTAGAGCGGATCCTCCGCGCCATAGGGCACCTGATAGAGAAACTGCAGGAAGATGCCCCAGCTGCCGGCTTCGCTTGCGGCGACCAGCACGGCGAGCAAACCCGCTCCCAGCACGATAAACGGGGGCCGGGTCAGCCGATCGCGCATGACCGCTAACAGATCGGGCGGCGGCGCAATGCCCGCGACCCTCCACGGGGCAGTTGCCGTCTGGGGCGACGGCCGGCTCGCAAAACGCGCCGCCAGCACGCCGTTGAGCCAGAGGATGACGGTGGTCGCGGCAAAAACGGCGAAAAAGACGGCGGCTTTGGCGCCGATGCTGGTCAGGAAAACCTGCAGATAGCCGATCGAGGAAAACCACAGCCAATCGACCAGGAAGTCGCTCGCGAGCCCGAGCACGATCAGGCAAATCGCGGCGAAAATGGCCGCGGCGATGAATCCGACCACGGCGTTTTGCCTTGGCGCCCTCGGCCCGGGTCCGGTGATCCCGATCGTCATCGTTTGATCATAGCGGAATTAAGGAACGCTTGCCGCTTGATTCGTGGTCGGGATTACCGCTCTCGCCTCAAACCTCTCCCTTGTCGATCCGTTGCCGAGACGCCTTGCTCGCCGATCGCGAACCCTCGCTGAGAGCGCCCTTATCGAACAGCTCGTGCATCGGTTGCCAGTAAGTCTCGATCCAGCCGCGCGAGTGACCCTCGAAGCGGTGCGGCGGAACGCCGATCTGCGTGAAGCGCAGTTCCGTGCCGCCAACCACCTCCTGCAGATCGAAGGTTGCGATCGAATAGTGATCGGGCCACCAGTCCTTGGCGCGCCAGGCCTGCACGATCTTGCGTCCCGGCTGCAGCACGAGGTTAAACCCGGAGATATGATCTCCCCACGCCGTGAACGCGCCGCCGACCTCGCGGCTGATGACAGCCTTCTCGCCCGAGAGCGCTTCGTGTTTTCCGGTGTCCATGATCGTCTCGTAGACTTCCTGAGGCGGTGCTTTGAACGCCATGGTCTGGCGGATGGTCGTCGTGTCGCGTTCTTGGGTGACATTCATGGCTGGCTCCCTTCATGATGACGCGGGAATGAACATTGCGCTTCCAGTTGAGCCAGGTAGTGGGACCATCGCTTGCCATGTTGCTCCGGCCCGAACGGTTCCCGGGCGGTAGTCGGCAGGCCGCTGTGGCGAAGCCTGATCAGCGTCCCGCCCTCCGCCGGTTCGAGATCGATTTCGACCAAGGACTGGCCGGGCGGCAGGTCGTCCCGGCCTTCCCACCCCCAGGTGAATGCAACGCGGCGGTGCGGTGTCACTTCGGTAAAGGTTCCGCGGGCAACGCCGCCGGCGCTGAGCTCGACCCGGAAAATTCCGCCGCGCCGCAGATCGAGCGTGTGGCAGCGGCCGAACCATCGCGCCATCAGCGCAGGTTCGACGAAGAAAGCGAAAACGGTCTCCGGCGACGCCGCGATGAAAATCTCGCGTTCGATGTTAATCGTCGCGCTCATCGCTTCCTCGGCTTGCGGTCGGCGTGTTCGGCGGCCCGCTTCAACCGGAATAAGCCGTGATTCCAGAACGAGTCGAGTTCGGCCTGCAATTTGGAAACGGTCGACGCATTGACGCGGTAGAAACGTCGCGTGCCCACGCGGCGCAGCGAAACGAGATCGCTGTCGAGCAGAACCTTGAGGTGCTGCGAGACCGCCGGACGCGACATCGAGAATTCGGACGCGATTTCGCTCGCCGTGCGCTCCTCCTGCCAGACCAGGGTCAGGATGTGCCGGCGGGTTTCATCCGCGAGGGCTCGCAGCGTGGCGTCCATCCCGAATTGTAAGCATATGCTTACGTAAGAGTCAACTTAAGTTAGGACGGGAATTCACGGTCCGATCTGTCACAAATTGATGGTCTCGTAGCGACGGCGTTCGGTGGCTTTCGCCACCGCCTCGGTCCTGGTCCGCGCACCCAATTTTCGGAACAGGGATTCGATGTGGAATTTCACGGTGTGCAGCGAGATGTTCAATCGGCGCGCGATCGCCTTGTTGGTCAGGCCTTCCGCAAGCGCCGCCAGCACTTCGAGCTCGCGCGGGGTCAGCAGGGTATGACCGTCGGCCTCGCCGATCGCGCCGAAGCCAGCCTCCGCCCCGTCGGGCAAGCGGACGATCAAGCCGGCCGCAACCGCGCGTATCGCGGCATCGATCTGGCCTGCACTCGCATCGCGCGACAACGCGCCGCCTGAGTCACGATCGGCGCCTCCGAGGCTGACGACCGGGCGGGTCTCGCCCGTCGGGCATGCGCCGTCCACCAGCACCACGTCGGCAGGATCCCTGAGACCTACGACAAGATGCCCGGCCTCGGCGACCACCCGGCTCAAGACGTTACGGCGCGGCAAATCGATGGCATGGACCGCGACCCGCAGCCGCGGCATCGGCGAAAGTCTGCTTGCCGCCTCGCTCATGCGGCCTTCCGTTCCGCGATCGTCGTCTGCACCGTCATCACCGCGCCGCTCCTGATCAGGCGAAGATCGGCCTTTCGCCCGATGCTGTCGGAACCGAACAGTTTGGCCATCCTTCGGAATCTATGGGTCGAGGTCCCGTCGACGCTCAAGATGATGTCGCCCGCCAAGATTCCCGCCTGCGCCGCAGGGCCGCCTTCGACGACCGACATCACCATCAAGCCGCTGGACTGCTCGGCCGTCTCGCGCAGCGCATCGGGCACGGCGACGGCCTGCAGGGCGACGCCGAGCCAGCCACGCGCGATGTGGCCGTCCTTGAGCAATAGCGGTAAGATCCGTTCGATGGTTGCGGTCGGAATGACAATGACCTGGCCGCGCGGCCCGAAGGTCGACATGCCGAGACAACGACCCGCGGCGTCGAACACCGGTCCGCCCTCCTCGCGTCGGGCCAGCCCGACGTCGAGCACGATGCGCCGGTCGATCAGGCCGCCGCGGCTGGAGTGCCATTCGGGCCCGGCGAGATTGACGAGCCCGAGCCGCGCGCTGGCGCCGCCGCTTCCGTCGGCGCCGATCGCAAGCACAATCGCGCCGGCCTGCGCCTCCCCCGCGGCGACCGCCGGCGAGGCAAGCGGCGCTGCCGGCCGCAGGATGGCGATATTGGTGGAGGGATCGCGGCCGGCCATCCTCGCCGTCGCCGGCGAGCCGCCAGGCGCGATCAGCTCAAACTCGTCCTTGCGCGGCAGTGACTGCTCGGAGGCGACGACGACACCGGATTGCGACACCATTCCCGTGATGTGCCGCCCATGCGCGAGGCGGATCGCGACGACGGCGTTTTTTGCGGCTTCCGCGCGCGCGGCGAGAGCGTTCGAGAATTGGCTCAAGAGATCGGCTTGATCGGTCATGGAGGACTCCTATCCATTAAGATAGGGACAAACTGGGCGATTGCTGGGGAACAGACTATCGGCCGGACGGCCGGGTTGGCCCTGGCCATGTGACCGGGCCCCATGCGGTCGCCGAGCACAACAACGGCCTGAACGCGCTGATCGGTGCCGAAGCGGTTTTCCGCAGCGCATTTTTCCGACGCGTGGGCCTTCTTTTTGGGAACCCGGGGCCCTTTTTGGCGTTTTGCCCAGATGCCCGTGAGGCAGGTCGTTCGTCGGGGTTCTGGCCATGAAACAGGTGTTCGATCAGCTCTTGAAATTCCTGCAGGAAGGGATTTCGGCGATCTTCCGCTTCGTCGAGCTCATCTGGATGTGGTCGGTTGACCAGATCAGCAAGCTCCTGGCCGTGCCGTGGCAGCAGTGGCCGCTGTTGAAGCAGATTCTTCTGGTGCTGATCCTGGCGGCCGTGATCTGGGCGCTTTTCCAGGTGGGCCGCGAGCTCTTGAATGCAGGCGCGGCGATATTGAACGCCTTCGCGCATCTGCTCGGCGTGCTGGTGCGAACGTTGCCGCATGTCATGCTGGCGGGTGTTATCGCGCTTGGAGGTGTCTGGCTCATCAATCACCTCGACAATTCGGTCCTGCAAATGCCGACCTGGCTCCAGGCCAGCGAGCAAACGAGCCCGCCGGATAATCGCCAGAGTAAGCCGCCGCCTGCCACCCCGCAAACTCCGGCCCAGCAAACCAGCCCGCCGCAGGATCAGAAGTGAGCAGGCTTCGAGCCCGCTGGAAGCCGCGCGTGCCCGCAACGTTTTCAATTTTCACAGCCGAGCGCTGGGTGTTTGGAGCCGTCATTGCGAGCCAATGACGTCGCTAATTGAGACAAGCATCCACGCTCCCGCGGCACGATCTGCCCGAGTTTGGAAAACGACGTCCCTCGAAAGAATGGAGGGCGCAGGGAAAGCCGGGTGCCCAATGCACCCGCAGCCTCGCGTGCAAAGTAAAAAAGCACACGAGCGTAATCACCACAGGTTCACCGAACTGGTCCGGCCTTCCCTGCGCGAATGGTTTTGACGGCTTATACGTGCT
>Ga0210406_10004637_pt1 | contig 14609 bp, 11 predicted proteins | sample IncBWC30MmetaG_FD_155454 | JGI IMG/M metagenome (GOLD analysis project Ga0210406, IMG submission 155454) | Forest soil microbial communities from Barre Woods Harvard Forest LTER site, Petersham, Massachusetts, United States - Inc-BW-C-30-M | ecosystem: Environmental > Terrestrial > Soil >... | reverse complement strand
CGGCGCACCGGTAAGCCGTCCGATCTCCTGCACGGCGGTGACCAATGCATCGATCTCCAAGCTGCGGCCCCGCTCCAAATCCTGCAACATTGACATCTTGTGCCCTGCCACCGAGCCCGCAGCCGCTAGCCTGCGATCCATCATCTCCAAGGGGATCTGGATTCCCAGCGCCTCGTTCACGCTCTTCGCCTCGAACATCATCGTTCTACACAGCGAGAGCAGCCCGGGTTCGCTGGTAATACGATCTAGCGTAGCGCCCGTGAGCGCACTAATTGGATTGAAACAGACGTTACCCCACAGCTTCAACCAGATGTTCCAGCGAATATTGTCACGCACGGGCGCGTCTATGCCGGATTCATTGAGCGCTCTGCTCACTGCCATCACTCGGGTGGAATGACTGCCATCAGGTTCTCCGATGATCAACCGATTGAACTGATGATGCAGAATAATGCCAGGTTCCGCGACCTCACACGCGGGCTCGACGACGCAGCCGATCGCGCGCTGTGGCCCGATGAACTGCCATTGGCGCCCCGCCGGGTCAACGGACTGTAAATGGTGCCCCTCGAAACGTCCGCCGTTCTTGTAGAAATACCACCAAGGAATTCCGTTCATCGCCGTAAGCACCGAAGTCGATGGTCCGAGCAGCGGCGCGAAGTCGGGCGCGCTAGTGTTTGCTTGATGCGCTTTAAGGGCACAAATCACGACATCCTGAAAACCAAACCGGTGTGGGTTCTCGTCTGCAGCGACTCGCGCGATTTTTTCGCGTCCTGCGATTCGCAGTATCAGTCCGCGCTTTTGAATGGCCTTGAGATGATCTCCGCGCGCGATGACGCACACGTCGTGCCCGGCAGTTGCCAGTTCAACAGCGAGATAGCCGCCAATTGCACCAGCGCCATAAATGCAGAATTTCACGCGCTTTGAAGATAACACTCTGTGCGTGATTTCGCCGCAGGCTGCTTAGCGCGCTTTAATTTCTATCGCCGTGATGCGTTCTCCGAGTTGAGCGGCAAGGCGGTCGAAATCGTGAACGGAAAGTTCCGAGGCATGCCGATCTCCTGATGGTACGCGAAACAAACGACCCGACCCTCTGGTATGCGGGCGGGCAACATGCGACGATGCCAGCCAAAATCCAGGGCAGAGCCAACTGGGACGTCACAGTCACGCCGTGCAAGCCACAACCGAAAGGATAGGCACCAACGGAACTACGCTGGCGAGAAAGATAACTTGTCGATGGGGCTCACCCTTCGGGCCCTCGGCCCATCTTAGCGCTTTGGTTGCGGCCGGTAACTCAGGAACGCCGATGGTTTCTTGTCCGAGCGGGCTATTTCTTTTCGGCCGTGAAGGTCCCCGCGCCCAATTGCCCGTACTCCACCGTTCCCTTCATGGTGGCGCCTTCGAGCGTGCCTTTATAGCTGATCTTACCTGCATCGGCGTTGTCGAACGACCATTCGACCTGATTGCCTTTCACCGTTCCCTTCACTTCGGCAGTTCCAAGCGTGCCTGAGTACGTGCCGGTCAACGCGTCACCGGCCTGTTTGAAAACAAAAGTAGCCGTACCGCTGCCCGCATCTAATCGGACAGCCGCCGACCATGTTCCGGAAATGTCGGCACTGAACAGAACCAATGCGGACAGAGCGAGAACGATCAGAAGTCTGCGCATACGCGCAGTGTAGCATTGCTACTTTCGCCTCGCTACTGGCGCTGGAAATAGAGGGTGAGAGTGCGATGGTCCGGCCGGTCCATGACCAGCATGAGCGTTCCATCCGGCTGCATGCTATAGCGCTCCATTTCAACGCCATTGGTCCGGGTGGTAGTGACCTTCAAGACATTACCTTCCCATTTGGCTTTGCTTTTGAACGAGGAGCCCTGATGAATGGTCGAGTTTTCGCGCGCGTCGGTGTCGAAGGTAAAAGATGCCGTCGTGTTTTCGCCTTCCGATGTGAAATTTCGCGAGATGGAAATGTTATGCTCGCGGTCGTTGATCGTAATGCTGGCCGATTGGACCATAGTTCCACCCGCGAAGTCGCTCCGGTCGGGAATCAGTTTCCAGGTCCCATTCAGGCTGTGATGGTTGGCTGCAAAAGACGAAGCGGCAAAGAACACCATTACAGCGGCGCTTGCAAGGAAAGTTTTACGTAATTGTGGGCGCATGGCTCCTCCACGGATGAAAGTAGCAAGCCGCCTGCCATCCAATCCGATCTGTAACAAGGTTAGTAAGCGAAGGAATTAAGGAATTAAAAAACTGCGCGGGCCGGTGAGGACCTCTGCCGACCCGCGCATATCCGATCGGAATCTTACGCCGTCTGAATTTACTGGTAAGTGGCGTTCGTCGAGAACCCGGTAAAGCCGAACGCGATGCCGTAGTCGAGCATCGGGGCCGTAAACTTGGTGTACTGTGTGATATTCTCCACGGACAAGCTGCCTGTGCCAGCCGGCAGCGTACCCAAAACATAAGAGGGAACGGTAAACTGCAGCGCGCTCTGTGGGGCGTAGCAAGTGAAGCTGCCAGTTACTCCGTTCGAGATCGAGGATCCCGAGATGAAGACGAATGTCCCTGGGGCTCCGCCGGTCCAGGTAACCTGAGCGCCCGCCGACCGGGTGACCGGGGATGCCGTGCTCTCATTGGTCCAGTTCAACAGCGGATTAGGAAGAGTTACAGTCGCCGTGGAAGCACCCACGTCCTTGCCACCCGTCCAACTGAACACATAAGTTCCGCCGGATGACGTGATCGCTCCAGCGGGCAGCAAAGCGCTGAAGGATCCCGCCGTGAAGGACATCAAAGGATAATTAGCCCCGCCCGGTCCTGCGAGAGAAACGGACCCTGGATCGAGACCGGTTGATGACACGTTGCCGCCCGCGGAAATCACCTCAGTGACGATGCAACTGCCGACCGATACGATACCGCTCGCCGAACCGTAGACAGAGCCCGTGACGCTCTGAAAGTCGGCCGAGGCAAAGTTCTGGGTCTGGGTACCGCTCGAGGTCGTACTAACGAATTGGCCTAAGAACACCGACCCGCTCTTTACAGTTGTTTGCCCGCTCAACTGGCTGTATTGAGTCCCGGTAATCCCGAACGCCGCATCGCTGCAGACGCCATTACCCTGGTTGATGGGGGCCGTCGCGAAGTTGGAAGCAACGCCGTTCACGACCACCACAATCGCAACATTGCAGCCCGTTAGACCCGACGGTATGGTCACGTTGATCTGATCCAGGCCCGGATATCCAGAGGATCCGGCATAGCCGACTGCTGCCTGCACTCCGCCGATCCAGACCTGTACTGCGGCCTGATTGACCGCGTGTGGCGTGGTACTAAAAACGGTGTCGCTGTCTTGCGGGTCCGCGCCTAGTCCCGTGCCCCAGAGTGTGATAATCTCGCCGGGAGCCGCTGAGCTCGTGTAATTGAACAGAGCCCCTGTCCGGGCATCCGTGGCTGTGATCAGACCGCTTCCAGTCCCATAGTAGGTGTCCAATCCGAACGCGCTCGCTACCACCGTAATCGACAAAGCGTTGCTGGGAGTCCCGTTATAGGTCACCGTGATTGTTCCTGTTCCAGTAGCGGTAGCTGCCGGCAGGACCGCCGCGATCTGCGATGGAGTCGCGTAGTAGATCCCCAACGGAAGCGTTTTTCCGCCCACTGTTACCGAGACGCTCGTCCCATTGAGGGTAGTCGGAATGCCCGCCCCAGCGCTTGACTGTAAGGTTACGTTGCCGGTCACAGGAGCGGCCATGTTGCTGCCGAAAATCGTGATGATTGAACTAGGTGTCACGCCCGAGTTAGTGAACCCCGACGGGATAAAGCTGTAGTTGTTCGTGACTCCAGTTACTGTCGGACTACCACCGCCACCACCGGTGCTGGACGCTCCAAAGGTCGTGTATTGAAGGCTGATTGAGGTTGAGCTGATAGCAGTGACCAGCAGCTTGGCGGCATTTCCGCCGTTGGTACCGGCTCCAATAATTGTTCCGGCAGCGTTTCCGGCGGTAAGCGAACTGGCGGAGATGGGCGCCGTTGTCGCCAGCGCAGCCAATGCCTGCAACTGCGTCTGAGTTATCGACATAAATGTCGCCTGTCCCGCGCCGAACGCGGCGGGGAGAGCGCCTCCCTTGGCAGCGCCTATAAAGGTGATGCTGGTCCCGGTGAATGTGATGTCTCCGCTACCAGAGGTGTTCGTCGCGCCCGTGTCCAAGTTAAGGCTCTGGCCGACCGACAGGGTCGCGTTGGAGTTAATATCCGCCAGAGCGGCGCCGGGCAAAATGAAAGTCACGACGGCAATCGCTGTCAGTGTTGCTAAATTTCTAGTAAGTTTAATATTCAAAAGGCAAGGTACAGATTTCATAAGCTCTCCTCCTCAGGAGTTGTAATCGAAGCTACGTTTCTTAGTCTGCAGGGCTTTCAAAAGAGATACGCGAGAATCCAGGCCAGAAAGGATCAGTCCCGCGCGGCCCTGACCGCTATGATAACAGTTCAAGTCTGCAACTTATTGAGCGGTATACTAGAACGAACACTGGATTTCCTCGCTTGAGTGAGTCTTCTGCCCAGAACGTAACGCAGTTGCTGGTCCAATGGAGCAGGGGCGATCCAGAGGCGTTGGATGCTTTGATGCCTCTCGTCTACGAGGAATTGCGACGCGTGGCCCGATACTATCTCAAGCAGGAAAAGCAAAGTCATACGCTTTCTTCCACCGCGTTGGTTCACGAGGCCTACCTGAGATTGATAAACCAAAAGGAAGTGACCTGGCAGAACCGGGCGCACTTTTTCGGCGTGGCGGCGCAGATGATGCGGCGAATTCTGGTGGACCACGCGCGACGACATGGATACGCCAAGCGGGGCGGCGGTGCACTGACACTTGCGCTGGAGGAAGCGGTAGCCACTCCTCAGCGGCGCGAACTAAATCTCGTGGCGCTCGATGACGCCCTCGACAGCCTGGCCAAGTTGGATGACCGCCAGAGCCGGATGGTGGAATTGCGCTTCTTCGGTGGCCTGTCGATCGAAGAGACATCAGAAGTTCTGGGCGTGTCCGTGCCGACCGTGAAGCGCGAATGGGCTTCGGCGCGAGCCTGGCTGTTTCGCGAAATTAGCAGAGGATCCTGTGACGCCTGAGGATTGGCGGCGCGTGCGCGAGATCCTGGAGCAATCCCTGGAGTTGGCTCCCGACCGGCGACCCGCTTACCTGAAAGACGCTTGTGCCGGAAACACGGCCTTACGCCAGGAGGTGGAAACGCTGCTCGCCGCCGACGAGCAGGCGGGTACCGGCTTTCTAGCCGGCAGTGCTGTAGAAGCTTCGCCCGTCCTAGCCGAGCCCCCGGTTTCGCTTGCGGGCGCACGGATTGGTCCTTATCGGATCGTCGAAGAGATCGGACACGGCGGCATGGGCACGGTCTACCGCGCCATCCGGGCCGACGATCAGTACCGCAAAGAGGTGGCGATCAAGGTCGTTCGAGGTGGGCTAGGCGACGAGTTCCGCGTACACCGTTTCAGAGCCGAACGCCAAATTTTGGCCAATCTCGATCACGCCAACATCGCACGGTTGTTGGACGGCGGCGCGACCGACGATGGGCAGCCCTACGTGGTGATGGAGTACATCGAAGGCCAGCCGATCGATGAGTATTGCGACCAGCGCACGCTTGCGTTGTCCGAGCGGTTGAAGCTCTTCCGCACCGTTTGTTCAGCCGTCGCCTATGCTCATCAACGCCTGGTGATTCATCGCGACATCAAACCCGCCAATATCCTGGTGACAAAAGACGGCGAGCCGAAGCTCCTGGATTTCGGAATAGCGAAGATTCTCGATCCGGAGCAGACGGGCGTCGAGCAGACCGTGACCGTAATGCGTCTGATGACGCCCGAATATGCCAGTCCCGAGCAAGTGCGCGGGGAGCCGATCACCACTGCCAGCGATGTATATTCCCTGGGCGTCGTGCTGTATGGTTTGCTGACTGGGCGCCGGCCCTACGGTCGGCCTAGCCGGGTGCCGCACGACATCGTTCAGGCCGTGATTGAGACCGAACCCGAGAAGCCGAGCGCATCCATAACACGCGCGGATACCACCACGGCGCAAACTGTAAGCGAAACGCGGGACGAGATCCCCGAGAAGTTGCACCGGCGGCTGCGGGGCGACTTGGACAACATCGTTCTCAAGGCGCTGCGCAAGGAGCCGGAGCGACGCTATGCCTCGGTGGAGCAATTCTCGGAGGACATCCGGCGGCATCTCGAAGGGCTGCCGGTTATCGCTCGGCCCGACACGTTTTGGTATCGAAGCAGTAAATTTGTCAGCCGTCACAAGGGCGGTGTGGCGGCCGTGATCATCGTGCTGCTCACTCTGGTTACTGGCTTGGCGGTCACAGTCCACGAAACCTTCATCGCACGCGCGGAGCGTGCGAAGGCTGAGCAGCGCTTCAACGATGTACGGAAACTGGCGAATTCGCTGCTGCTTGAAGTGCACGATGCGATCCAGACCCTGCCCGGCGCCACGCCCGCGCGGAAGTTGATCGTCGATCGCGCGCTCCAATATCTGGATGCGCTGGCCAAAGAAGCCAAGGGCGACCTGTCGCTGCAACGCGAGCTGGGCGCGGCTTATGAGAAAGTCGGCGACGTGCAAGGCGGATTCCGATCGTCGAACCTGGGCGACATCCCGGGATCAATTGCCAGCTATCGCAAATCGCTCGCAATTCGAGAATCAGTGGTGGCGGTGGATCCGGCAAATATTGGAGCCCAGCGGGAGCTGATCACTTCCCACGGCAAGCTCAGCGACGCGTTTACGGGAGTTGGCGATCCCGCGGGCTCACTCGACCAACTGCGTCAACTGCTGCCGATCGCTGAGCGATTGTCGGCCGCTGACCCGAAAAATCTGGAAGATCGTCGCAACCTGGCCTTGGCTTATCTGGACTATGGCTGGAAGCGCGCTAGTAGCGCGAACTGGAAAAGCGGCCTGGAGGATTGCAAGAAAGCCGCGTCCATGCTCGAATCTTTGGCGGCAGCGGAACCCGGCGATAGACGCGTGGGGCGTGTGTTGGCGCTGGCATATGAACGGATCGGCGATTTACTTTCCGACTACGGAAAGCAGCACGCCGAGTCATTGGCGATGCACCGCAAGGCGCTGGTTATCGAGGAATCCTTGTTAAAGAAAGACGCGCAGAATACAGGTTTGCGGCGGCTCAAGGCCTGGGAAACGGTGGACATTGGCGACGAGCTGCGTGCGCAAGGCGATGCTTCCGGTGGATTGGATAAATATCGCGAGGGGCTGAATACCTTGCGATTGTTATCTTTGGCGGACCCCAAGAGCATTCAGTTCCACAAGGACCTGGTAAACGTACGTGCGAAAATCGGCGCCGCGTTGCTCGAATCAGGAAACGCCACTGCGGCCTTGGCCGAACTTGAGAGTACGCTGTCCGAACTTTCTGTAGACGATGTGCCGGTGTTGCCACTAACCCAGTTCCGAATTGCCAAAGCCTACGAATTGTTAAAGGACCGGCGCCACGCCCAGCTTTGGTATCAGAAGAGCCTCCCGACGCTGGAGGCAGCAAATAAGCGTGGTCTCCTCGAAGCCACCGACGCCACTGCCCTCGACCAGGCGCGACAAGCGGTCAGTCGTTACGCGAGCCGTTAGAAATCCAGCTTCTCAATCAACGCGCTGAGACTCGATTCCTGCGTCGTCCGCTGTTTCTTCAGGTCGCTTTGATGGTCGCGCGTGGTGGCTAACTGGCTCTCTTGCGTCGCTAATTGGCGCGCGTACTTCTGCACCTGGTACTGTTGGCCGCTTACCTGATTCAGGCTCATCATGTTCTGGCGAATACGATTCTGATCCTGGGTCAGATTGTTGATGTCGCCATCCAACTGCCGGATCTGGTTGTCGAGGTCGGCGATCTGTCGTTTTAAATCTACGATCTGTTGAAGCTGCCGTCGGCCGGTATCGGAAATGGCTTTGTTTTGGACGTACGTGACCAACACGTCAGGCGTCAGGTTGGAGACGGCTGTAGTGCTGTCATAGACGCGCTCTTCAGCGACCGGAAATTTCTCGGTGGAGTCGGATCCAAGCTTCACTTCGAAACGATAGGCATTGATGGTCGTTTCCGACGGCTTCTGATTGAGCAGCTTGTACTCCGGACGTTCGGCATGTTCGATGATGAGGGTCTTCGGCTTCTGATCCACATTGCGGACGGTGTAAGTCTTGGTTTCCTGCATGGCCGAGCGCGCGGTCAACATGCCACGATTCACGTGAATCTCGCGAACCACATTCCGGCTGGTGTCGAATTGGGTGGTTACGCGCGTGCCCAGGTCCACGGCATAACTGATTAGCCGCTTGTCGCCCGCCTTCAGAGTAGTCATCAGGGCTTCACCCGCGTAGCTATTAGCATCGAATACGGTGATCGGACCGCCATCCAGCGTTTTGCCGGTGGAATTGGTCAGCTCGGCGGCGTTCATAGGATGCTCGCCGTAATTTTCCGAATAAATCAGCAGCTTGCGCGATCCGATTTTCTGCTGCAGGAAGGGCAGCATTGCGGATTCGTCCTTCTTCACCGTGATCGGCGTGGAAAAGCGGTACTCGAAAAGCTCGCCCAGATCCGCCGAGGCGACATTCACAGACACGTCACTTTTGAGTTCTATCCTCTCAGTGAGACCTGTAGAGGACTGTGCCATGAACCTCGGCGTGGCCGCCTTCGGTGCTTCCCGGGCTGGCGGAGGCGGGGCTCCGGCAATGTTTGCGCCGACACTGCCGAGCGCGCCCTGGTACACCACCGGCTCAGCCGCCCGGTCTTCCGGCAGCTCCACCGTCTGCCTCGGCACGAACTTGGGCTCGTATAACTTGCTGATGAAGGACACCGGCCGGCCCGAGACTACTGATAGGAGCACGTTAGTCCAGTCTTCGCCAGAGGTGTTGTCGATGATGGCCCAGCCCTCGAGCGTCGGCTCGGTCTTGTCGTTGAAAACCAGCCGGTAGCTGGACTTCCAGACCGGCGTCGGGATCATGTAACTGGCCTGGATCTGCCGCTCTTTGGCGTCGGAAGAATCGATATAGATGCTGCGCTTGTCCAGCGAGCGCGACTGATTGACGATGGTCAGGTAGTCCTTCAACTGCGCTTGCAGCTTTGGATCGGCGAAGCGAATGGAGTCGGCCGCGGCTAGATCGAGCGTTCGGAGGTCGCCGGAATCGAGCAGGAGCACGGCTTGCTCCCGCTCGGAATGCTTGTCGTCAGCGGCCACCAAACGGCCGCCTACGATGACGCCGGTCACCGTCTCAGCGCCGTATTTTACTTCTACTCGGGCGCCCTTCATCTGATCCAAAAACAAGCTCAGCGCCGTGTGGTCGCCGATTTTGAAGGGGAAATCCGCAAGTTTTTGACCCAGCAGCTCGCTAGAATCGTAACGGAGGCCTGCGATTTTTCCGCCATTGCGATCTTCGAGCGTGAGCGACTTTAGGACGTCGTTCATGTCCGAAGCCTTGAAATTCAGGCTCGCGGAATCGCCCGGGCGGAGCGTGCCGGCCCGCTCGAAGTAACCGACGCCACTCTTATAGAGAATCACCTCGCGGACAGGGATATCGACGGCCAGCGCGGTCATGCAAACAACGGTCAGCGGAAAGAGTCGTTTCATTAGTTCCTCACCTGGGGAATGCCGCATAAGCCATTGTTCCTTTCAGGAAGGGCGACAACTCCGCCGTGCGCTTCACTCGCCCATTACCTTAATGATGACGCGTTTCGCACGCTGGCCGTCGAATTCCGCGTAATAAACCTGCTGCCAGGGCCCGAAATCGAGCTTTCCGGCGGTTACCGGGACGATCACCTGATGGTGGACCAGCAGGCTTTTGAGGTGGGAATCGCCATTGGTTTCTCCGGTGCGGTGATGGCGGTAGTCTTCGCGATAAGGCGCCAGCTTTTCGAGCCATTCGTCGATGTCGGCCAGCAGGCCATCCTCGGCGTCGTTCACCCATAGGCCCGCCGTTATGTGCATCGCGGAGACCAGGATCATGCCTTCCTGGATGCCGCTCTTTTTCAGGGCTGCGTTCACTTCTGCAGTAATGTTTATGTACTGCCGATGATGTTTAGTGTTGAAGGTCAGGTGCTCGGTATGAAAGTGCATACCTGCCGATCATAGCGGAGGCCGACTTGTAGCAGAATGGTACTTGTCGTATCGCGTACAGGAGTATCGGAGTTGAGACCAAAAATCATCGGAATGGCGCTGTGGATAAGTGCCTTCGCATGGGCACAAAATCCGCCGCAAGGACAGGATCAGAAGAACTCGGACCAGAAGGACCAGAAGGAACAACAGGATCAGACTCAAGCGGATCAAGACCAGACCTACGCAGGACCATCGATTCTCAGCCGGGACAAGAGTTTGATCGGAGAGCGGGGGGGCAAGCTGATTGACTTCCGCTTATACGGGGACATAACCGGCGTCTATGACTCCGGCCTCACGCCCCTGGTAGTCGATCCGCAAGGAAATGTACCCAATCAGGGAGCTTACGGCGTCGAGGCAGGATTTGGCGTGGTCGGCTCAAAGAGCTGGGTGCACGATAAGCTCAGTGTCGACTACCGTGGAACATATCGATACTATGCGAACAACACCAATTTTAACGGCACTGACCAGTTTCTGAATCTGGCATACAGCCATTTGCTATCGCGGCACATTACTATAGACTTTAAGGAAACGGCCGGCACTACCTCGCTGGCGAACGGCGCATTCAACTACACGCCGCTTACGAACACCGATCTTTTCGCCGTGCCGGTCAACGAGTTGTTTGACATCCGCACGAATTTCGTGCAGTCTCGCATTGACCTGGTCTGGCAGAAGACAGCCCGTTTGTCATTTGGTTTCGGCGGTGAAGGTTTTGTTGTTCGGCGGAGTTCGTTGTTCCTGGCGGGATTGAATGGATACAACGCGCGAGCGAACACAGCTTATCGGATAACCCGCCGGCAGACCATATCGGGGAACTACGAATATACGTATTTCGATTTCCAACGGCAATTCGGATACGCAAAACTGCAGAGCGGAACGCTCGGTTACGCTTTCGGGGTGAGCCGCAAGTGGGATTTCAGCATGCAGGTTGGAGGCATCCGGGTGGAGAGTTATGGATTGAACCAAGTCGCCCTCGATCCCGCGATTGCCGTTATCGTCGGGCAATCCGTCGCTATCGTGACATACTTCCGCGTGCTGTATGTTCCGATGATCGAAGGGAGGTTGATTCGGCGGTTCGATCGCTCTTCGTTCAGTGCCGATTACTCGATGGGCGTCACGCCAGGCGACGGGGTCTATTTGACATCCCGGCAGAACGTAGGGAGCCTGTCTTACTCTTACACCGGCTATCGCCGCCTGGCGGCTAACATAAGCGCCAGCTATGGAACGATGACCGCGGTAGGTCAGACACTTGGACAGCTCACTAATTTTCAGGCCGGGGCAGGCGGCACCTACAAGCTGGGACACGCCCTGCACTTGGAAATGCGGTATGACTATCGCCATTACACTACGCAAAACTCTTTCTATAAAAAGGACTCCAACCGGGTGACGATAGGGCTTGCGTTTAGTCCGGGCGCAACGCCGCTCGCCATCTTTTAAGTGTGCCTGGCGCCAGGATTTTATTGGTAGAAGACGAGGCCGCTCTGATCCAGCTGCTCGAGAAATATTTGAGGCGGTTGGGTTACGAAGTGGAGGCGTATCCTGTTTCCAAGGACGCTCTGCGGAGCTTTGAAAATGCGCCCCAGAGCTACGACCTGGTAATTGCGGATCTTGGAATGCCCGATATTCCCGGTGACACGCTGCTGACACGCATGCTCGAAATCCGGCCGGAGTTGCGCATTCTCATCTGCAGCGGATCGCCGTTCTTTCTTGCCAGTCTGCCGAAAGCTCTGGAGCAACAGGTGGCGTTTCTTCAGAAACCGTTCGTCCCAAAGATGCTGGCGGAAGCGGTGGCTCGGTTATTGAGCGACGATAAGCCGGCAGGTCAATGACGGCTTCCAGCCCTCATGAGTTGGCCGCGGATAAAGCCTGGTGAAGCTTGTCAGAAAAATTGTCTCCAGATTCAGACCACAGCCGCCGGGTCTCCACCGGCAGCGCATCGTCCAAATCGTGAACCAGCTTGAGCAAGCTCTGAATATTGGATTGGATCATCCGTAGGCTGTTGGGCAGCTCCGGCTGCGGAAGAAAATGCGCGTCTATTCCAAATTCGACGGCCAGATGTTCACCGTCCTCGCGCTCAAACTCCGGAGCGAAGCAACACAGCGCCACGCGCGAGGGTGCCAGTTCCCATTGCTTGTCGAACTGCCAGAGATCCCACCATGTTTCGAGCTGGTAGCAGGAGTCGGAATTCTGAAAATCCCTGGCGGCCGCCAAGACATCTTCGATGGCCACAGGCGAAGGAAAAGGGATCTCCAGTACGGGCGGCTCAGTGTAATTTACCGCGAGGACTTTGAAAGTAGAAGGATGCCGCGCTAGCCGGGAAAAGGGGAAGAGCTTCAAAAGCTTTTCGTAGTGTCGCAGCATGGTCAGCCCGGTGTGATTCCGGAGCAAATATGAAAGATAAAGTTGATCGGCCATATCAATATGCGAGGCTTCTGTTACCATCGTACTGACTTCGCTTGCTTAAATCTCCGCTGGTTCCCATCTTCCTGATTGTATCCGTCGACGTTCTAGGCCTTACCATTATTCTGCCTCTTTTACCGTTTTACGCCGAGAAATTCGGCGCGTCTCCGGCCGCGGCGGGCCTGCTGATCTCGACCTACGCGTTCTGCCAGTTGATCGCAGGACCGATCCTGGGCCGGATGTCGGACCACCTGGGGCGCCGGCCGCTGTTGCTAGTGAGCCAGATGGGCACGTTCATCGGATTCCTAATTTTGGCCTACGCCAACGCGCTCTGGATTATTTTCCTCTCGCGTGTGATCGACGGACTGACGGCCGGCAATTTGTCGCTGGCGCAAGCCTACATCTCCGACGTCACCAAGCCGGAGGAGCGCGCAAAATCTTTCGCACTGATCGGGATCGCGTTCGGAATGGGGTTCCTGATTGGCCCCGGCATCTCGGGTTATCTTTCGCAATACAGTTACCAATACCCGATCTTCGCGGCAGCGGCGCTTTCAGCCACCAGCATACTCGCGACCTACTTTCTGTTGCCTTCCTCGACGCCACAAGCCGCGGATGCTGCGACGGCGCGTAAGTTCACCGTGCTGGACTGGGGCAACTACGTCCGATACTTTCGCCAACCAGACCTGGCGCCGCGGCTGTGGCAATTTCTGGCTTTCACCCTGGCATTTTCGATGTTCATGTCGGGCTTTCCTTTGTTCGCCGAGAGACGTTTTGAGTGGCATGGACGTCCATTCGGACCGAAAGAAGTCGGCTATGTTTACGCATACCTGGGCGTTCTGGGCGTCATCCTGCAAGGCGGCCTGATCGGCCGGCTCGTCAAAACCTTCGGGGAGCTGAAATTGGTGCGCGCCGGTTTCTTGTGCGGCTTAGTGGGCCTGACCGCGCTCGGCTTTACTCATGCTATTCCGCTGTTACTGGTGGCAACGGCTGTATCGTCCTCAGGCACCGGGGTAGTTCGTCCAGTGCTGACCAGCCTGATCACGCAAAAGGCCGGCCGCTCCGAACAAGGAGTGGTGCTCGGGTTAACGCAATCGCTTAACTCGATTGCGGCGATCATTGCCCCGGCGGCCGGCGGTTTCCTGATCGATCATTCTCTGTTAGCCGGCTGGGCGCTGTTAGCCGCCGGAATCTGCGGTGTCGCGCTGCTTTTTTAGACTTTGTCCGGTAATGCAGCGACGCCCGGCAGCTCGATCCCCGCCAAAAATTCCAGCGACGCTCCACCGCCGGTGGAAATGTGCGAAATCTTGTCTGCTACTCCCGCCGACTTGACGGCCTTCTCGGAATCGCCGCCGCCGACTACAGAGACAGCGCCCGACGCCGCCACGGCTTGGGCAAGCGCGACCGTACCGCGGTCGAAAGGAGGTTTTTCAAACACGCCCATGGGGCCGTTCCAGATAATGGTTTTGGCTCTGGAGATGGCTGCCGCATAAGCCTCAATGGTGGCAGGCCCGATGTCGACGCCGATCATGCCGTCGGGAATTTCCTTTACTACAGAATGCTCAGCGCCTTCCTTTAGCTCGGCGGCAACAACATGATCTTTCGGCAGCAGCAACTTGCCTCCGGCTCGAGCAAGCAGGTCTTTCGCTAAGCTCACCTTATCTTCTTCGACCAACGACTTGCCGACCTGCTGCGCTTGCGCCTTCATAAAGGTGTAAGCCATCGCGCCCCCGATCAGAATCTGATCGACGAATTTCATGAGGTTCTCAATCACTTCGATTTTGTCGGAGACTTTTGCGCCGCCCAGGATCGCGATACACGGACGGGCCGGGTTTTTGGTGGCCTTATTCAAATACTCCAACTCTTTGTCCATCAGCAAGCCCGAGGCCGCGTGCTTGACGTACTGGATCATGCCGACGGTGGAGGCATGCGCGCGATGGGCGGATCCGAACGCATCGTTCACGTAGACATCGCACAGAGAGGCCAACTGCTTCGAAAATCCCGGATCGTTCTGCTCTTCCCCGGCATGGAATCGGAGGTTCTCGAGCAACAAGACTTCGCCCGGTTTGGGGCGCATCTTTTCCACTTCCGGTCCCACGCAATC
>Ga0210406_10004636_pt1 | contig 14613 bp, 12 predicted proteins | sample IncBWC30MmetaG_FD_155454 | JGI IMG/M metagenome (GOLD analysis project Ga0210406, IMG submission 155454) | Forest soil microbial communities from Barre Woods Harvard Forest LTER site, Petersham, Massachusetts, United States - Inc-BW-C-30-M | ecosystem: Environmental > Terrestrial > Soil >... | reverse complement strand
AACCAGGGGAACAGGAAACGGCCAGTTTTCAGCGCCGATATACAGCGTTACCGACCCGTCGGCGTCTCGTCCCAAGCGGTGCATCTCCTGGTATTTTTGGACGAATAACTCGCGGTCCACCTTATCCTGCCCTGGATCACGCGAAGAAGTGAGTTCCGTCGGTCCTCCCAGAATCTTTGCGATGGCCTCCTCATTGTTGCTCTGCACGGCCTGGAAAAGGGTTTGACTCGCCTCGGCGGTCGACCGGAATGTCGGCTGATCGGATGTTTGAGCCAGAACTGGGTACCCGCCATTGGCTGCCCACATCGCAAGGATCGCCAGCGGAACTATTGCGGACCGGGCTCGCCCTGAAAAGTGTTGGTTAATCATGTTTATCATTTCTCGTTTCATAGTCTAATCACCTCGAAAATTATCTGTGGCCCCCGCCGCCATGCCCGCCTCCGCCGCCGTGGAAGCCTCCGCCACCACCATGGAAGCCGCCGCCACCCCCACCGTGGAAACCCCCAAAACTGGACTGCCCTCGGAAGGAGTTGGATCTCGCAATCCCGCCATGATTGAAACCGCTGAAGGCGCCAGAATGCGTTCCTCCCGAAATGTGCGAGTTGTTGCTCCTATTGAACGCCTCATGACCACCAGCACTTCGGCCATGAGAATCCGCAGCGTGGTTGAAATTCGCTCGGTTCGAGTTGAAACTGTTGCGATTGACGATGGTCCTGCTATGCGAGATGTACGTGTTGTGGTTGTACTCGACTCTCCCGCCGTGGTGCCAATCATATCCCCAACCGTGCCAACCCCAGCCGAAGCCTGCAAACAGTCCGACTCCGAAGCCCAGTCCGAAACCGATTCCTGGACCGTCGAGGAAGAGCCCGGGGTACGGATACCAACCGGGGAACACAGCCAGCGGTGCTCCGTACACCAGCCAAGGATCGTATTGGGGTACATAGACCACGTTCGTCTCTGCCGGTTGAATGACGATCGTTTTTCCCTTATCGCTTACCTTCTCCTGGGTTGTGGTGTTTAAGTTCCCAGCTTGTTTTGCCCGCTCTCGCATGGTTTGGATCGCTTGGCTTAGCTCCTGCTGCTGATTGACATGGGCGTCGCCCAGTTCCGATGTCCAGGCCAGGTTCTGGTTCATATTGGCGAGCACCGCTGGAAACTGCGTGAGGGCTTTGACACTTGGATCCCAGGATTGTTTGTCTACTTCCTGCGCCAGTTGGTCGCCTTGAAGAGTTTTATTTTGCTGCATCCACTTCCCGGCCTCTACTACTTGGTCCGGGTAAGTTGCGGCCGCCAGGATCTGTGCAATTAGAGCGTCTGGATACAATGCGATGGGCGCTACGAGTTGCTGCAGTTGTTCGGTGCTCTCTTGCGCAGCTTGAGGCGGTGGCTGGGATATTGATGCATAGGCCTGATACGCGAACCCATCTTGTACGCCCACCAGCACTAACGACCAGGAAAGGAATAGTGCCATCCCTCGTTGAAGTAATTTCAGTTGAAGTAATTTCATACAGATTTCTCCTTCGTCCGCCTCCGCTCACTTCTTCACGTCTGGAGGGAAGTGATCGAACATCTTCTGCACACCCTTGTCGAGATTCTTGATATTCTTGTCGGACTTGTCTGAGAGAGTGTCACTGGACGATCCACGCCACAGTAACGTCTTGCTGTGCGCGTCGAACAGATCGACAACCAGCGTTCCGACCTTATAGTTGTCGACCGTGGTAATCGCATCGCCGCCGAATCCGCCTCCCCGGCGCCAGCCCCAGCCGCCTCCAAATCCGTCGTAGAAGGTATTGAGGGTCTGTTGGTTCTTGGTCATCTCGATCGCTACGATCGCGATATCACCGCCCGATTCCACAGGGGTCAAGCCTTTCGCTGTCAACGCTGCGTTCACGGCTTCTTTTATCCGGCCGACCCACAGCTGGTCCTGTGTTTGAACCTTTTCCCAGGAGTAGGTTTTGTACTGGCTAAAGTTTGCGCTGCGATCGTAGTCAGTCTTCACCTGCTGTGCGAACGATGCACTGGCTGCGAGAACTGCGCAGAGAACGGAAGCTAAAATGGTACGTTGCATATTTTTCATGTCTCCTTTGCTTTCATATTGGAATTGTTTCGAATCATCCGGCGAATACCAACTTCTCCGCTGGAATGGCCCGGATGCCCGCCGCATCCAAACCCAAGTGTGATCTGACCATTTCAGGCGGTAGGCGCCGGATCCAGTTGTTCAACGACACGTCCACGAATTCCGGCGCCTTGAACATTTCCAAGGCGACCAGATCTGTATCGCCCGTGTTCTCTATGTAGTGCCCTGCAGTTGCTGGAACATATCCGACATCGTTTGCCTTGACATCCACCGTGCGTGCGGATCCAACTGGAGCGAATACTGTCATCCTGCCTCTGCCTGCGATGTAGTATTGCCATTCAGAGGCGTTCGGGTGCCAGTGAAGCTCCCGCATGCCGCCTGGCTTGATGGTCAATAGCGCGGCCGCGATGCTCTTTGAGGCCGGAAAATTATGGGAGTCCACAATGCGAGCCTCCCCCTGAGGCGTTCGGAACGTGGGAGTCATCGACGCCATCCTGAACGTGTACTGAATTGGCGACTGCACTTTCTGCCCGCCCACGGCCGCTTTGTCCTCCGCCAGGGATTTTGGTAGATCAGCGGGAAAGATGTACATCGCATCCTTCGGTAGCTTCGCCAGCGCGGCTCTATCCAGCCCGAAGTTCTTCGACAGCACCTCGCCAGGCGTATGTGCTATCCACTCTGAGAGCAGGAATGTGTTGTCTTCTGAAAAAAGACCTTCGTCAAAGACCAGCAGAAACTCACAACCATCCGGCCCGAGACCTTGAATGGAGTGTGGATAGCCGGCGGGAAAGTACCACAGATCGCCTTTGCCCACATCGTCGATGAAGATGGTCCCATCGGGGTTTAAGACAGTAACTCGAGCATTCCCGTCCAACATGATGGACCATTCATCCGCGGTGTGCCAATGCAGCTCGCGGAAGCTGCCGCTCGTCAAGCGCATATTCACACCAGCGATATCCTTTGAAGATGGCAGCTCGCGCTGAGTAACCTGATGAGTCCAGCCTCCTTCTTGAATTCGTTTGTGGGTTAAGTCAAATGAGTACCAAATAGGACCCACGTCTCCGTTGTCGGTCGGAGGGGGCGTGTTCGAATTCGGATTCTCATTTAGCAGCGGCTTGTTCTCTGGCCCGGGATTGCTGGCTGACGGACCACGCTCCGCTACACGGGTATTCGCTTGTGTTTGCGCATTGGCAGCGACCCCTGCGAGTGCTGCTGTCGCCAACGTGGAGCCGATACCAAACATGGTCCTTCTTGAAAAACCGTGATGGCGCGCCTTGTCTTGACTGGCTGAGTTCACTTGTGTCTCCTTACTGAGATCCTGGTCGTTCATCGAACATCCGCCTGCATATTGTGCAATCGGGCGGCCAATAACAGGGCACCGGCGAAACTGTTGTGGCGCCTTATCTTATGTGCTCAAAACGCCTCTTGGCTGGCGATCACGGAAGGATGCCGCGAGTCGCAGGCGCGTCGGTCGAGACGGCAGAATGCCAGCGACGTATTGGATACGCGTCCGTCGCGGGCGTGACATCTATGTCGCAGGCGCGACATCTATGACGACCACCGTGGTGTCGTCAACCTGCTCGGCTTCAGAGGACCATTCTGCGACGGCCCGCATCACTCTGTCGGCGACGCCTTCTGCGTCAATGCCTGCAGTGATGGTTGCGCAACATGCGATCAAACGCGGATCCCCGAAATCTTCCTGGGCAGCGTTCTCGGCGTCGGTGAGGCCATCGGTGAAGACCACTAGCCTGCTTCCGGGCTCCATGTGTAGCTGCGCGGCCGTATATCGCGCGTTCGCAAACATTCCGACCGGAATACCACCCGAACTCAGCCTTTCGATCACGCCGGTGGGACAAATGAGAATCGGCGGCGGATGGCCTGCGTTGACATACGTCAAAGCAGCAGTCCGGGCGTTGTACTCCGCCCAAAACAAAGTCGCATAGCGGTTATCTCCGAAGCGGCCGGTGAGCTGTCGATTGAGTATTTGAACGAACTGAGCGGGCAGCGCGCCCGAGCCGTCGATTCTGTCGCCCGAGTGTGCCCGCGCGACAGCCTGAATGTTGGCCATCATCAGAGCGGCTGGAATTCCTTTGCCGCTCACATCCGCGCAAAGGATTCCAATTCGCTCCTCACCGAGATCGAAGAAATCGTAAAGATCGCCCCCAATCATCCGGGCCGCCAACGTTCGCCCTGAAACGCTTGCCCCAGGCAGCACCGGCGCCTCACGTGGGTACAAATACTCCTGGACACTTCGTGCAACTTGGAGTTCGCTCTCTAACCTTAGCTTCGCTGCTTCCTCTTTTTGCAGCCGTTCAAGGGAAATCGCCATTTCATTGAAGCTACCAACCAGTTCACCCACTTGATCCTGGCTTCGCACCGGTGTTCGCCAGCCGAAGTCGCCGCTGGCGATCTTCCGCGCCGCGCTGCTGAGGTCGTCAATAGCCGTGGTGATGTCCGAGCTAAGGCGGATGCACATCCACACGCCCGATGCGTCCAGGAGCAATACCGTGAGTGAAAGCGCAGCCAGAAGCCAAACCCAGTTCGCCATTTGGCTCCCAAAACGCGCCACATCCTCGAAGGTGGTCGCGTAGCTGGCTCGAACGCTGTATGCCACCCAGTCTTCTGGTGCGCCGGTTTCCCAGTCGCGCACAGTCAGTACAACGGCAGTGGGCCGGGATATACCGGGTATGAAATTTCCTTCGATGGTCCGGAGTATCCGCTGGCTAGGCGAGTGGACGCGGAACCGCCTGGGGGACACTGCCGTCAATTCAAGATTCCCCGCTGAGGACAGTCGCTTGGCCAATTCGGATCCTAGCGGCAGACTGAAGATCACCGTCGCCTTGCACCCGCTGTACTGCTGCGCCATGACATTACGGATCTCAAGTTGCCCACGATCGACAACCAGGCCCGCGAATCCGGTTGCCGGCAGCCAACTAGGACGCTTGACGCCAGCCCCGTTAAAGCCGTTCAACGAAGACCGCGTCCCTTTGGCGCCGTCCACGATTACAAACGTCCGGGCTTGGGGAAACGCCTCATCTGTGTACGCCATTACGGGCTTGAGCTCCCCGGAATTGGTCCCTGACGCCATGCACGCACCGGCATGATCCAGGATCGCGGGAGCAACGGACCGGCTGGCTTGAACCAGCAACTGAATTTGCTTTTCCACGACATTGGAGCTTTCCCGCCGCACCACGACGTTCAAAGCCGCGACGGCCAAACATGCCATTAGAATTGTGGAAGTTGCCGTGAAGGTGATGATTGCCGCCATCTTCCAGCGAACCCGCCCCCACGCCCAGCGAAAAACTTGGCCTGCGCGAGGCCGATTACCACCAACAGTCACGCCCAAGCGCGACTCCTCGGCTGCGATTCGCTCAACGGGCTGAGCAACTTCGCCATTTTCTGTCGTGCCCGCATGTGACGGGTCTTTACAGCCGGTAAAGTCAACTTCAAGCGCGCAGCTACTTCACGGAGGCTCAACCCGTAGAGATCCCGCAAGAGGATGACGGCCCGATATTTTTCCGGTAGCCCAGCGAGTGCAGCGTGCAGCCGAGCTCTGGCCTCGCTCCTCTCATATTCGAGCGAGGGCGAGTGGCTTTCGTCGGCGAGGGGGAGTTGAGTCAACGTGTTAGGGTCGAGTGCTAAGAACCTCGAAGGAGCACATTTTCGCCGCCACGCGTGCGTCTCATTGAGGCCAATTCGAATCAGCCAAGTCCTGAAACTGGCTTCGAACCGAAACTGATCGAGATGGGTCAATGCCTTTAGCGCAGTCTGCTGGACAATGTCCTCGACTTCCGGATGATCGCCGATGGTTGCCCGGACCATACGCAACAACGGACTGAGATGCGGAGCGATCAAGTCTGCGAACAGCTCTCGACGCCCGCCGAGGATATTGCGAACGAGTTCAACTTCCTTCGCGGCCATCGTTTGGATCGAAATCACTCCAAGGCTGCTGCAAGCTAATGACCAATTCTCACGCGGTGACCGTACATACACACCCTGGTCATGAGATGACAGAAATGCTCTCCCATCTTCGCGGAATCATATAACGCGACGTTGGCGGGATAATTGCAGTCTCTTTGCGTAATCATGTTTGTCAGAAGCGCCATGCTTTCTCTCGTAGTCGATGACGACCCGGCCATCCGAGGGTTTCTGTAAGGCGATCCACACCAGGCCTAGCGTGCTTACTTTGTTTCACGAACTGGCTGGATCTTCCGTTAGGGTGACTACGTCTATGTTGGGGTAACGTATTGAAACAGTTTGGGGCAGGCTTAGGCTAACGATTACTGAGAGCGGATTCTACTTCTGGTTTTCGTAGGGTTCCAATCTACTTCACCTGTGTCTACCGAACTCGTTGGACCGGCTACGTTGCCGGTTGAAAAGGGAGCACATGTCGAAAGCCCGTCGTTGATTCCGTCGCATCCATAAGAAAGGGAGCAGACCCGCCAACTGCCTTAACCCAGCCGGCACTCGACTCATTGTGCCTAATTTGCGAGTTACATTCCGGCCGTTCCGTTTTGGCTATATGAACTGTTGAGTAGGCGCGATGGAATAGGCCCGATGGAATAGGACATTGTATAGTCCTATATTCTGAGGAACTCCAATGCCATTTCGTTCCAGTGGATGGCTGCCGTGCTCGCAATCCGCTGGGCCGACGGCCAGCGAGTAGGGGATAGCCCGACGTTCTTAGCGTGTCCTATGTGTATTCAGAAAAACACGCCGATCTGTAAGTGTGGGCGATCCCCAAGAGTGCACGCAGGATCTTTTGATTTTTCACTCAAGCGGACTGGACTGTGCTTTCCCACTCGAGGCTGTGCGGGAAATCGTGCCCATGGCCAGGCTCTCCTGTCCGCCGGGTCTGCCTTCGGGACTGGCGGGCTTCTTGGACCTCCGAGGAACAGCCATTCCAATTGTTCGTCTGGACCGGCTCTTCGATCTTCCCGAGCAGCAAGCGGGGCTACATACACCTATGATTCTCTTGCGCGGAGTGCTCGGCCCGATCGGTGTTTTAGTGGATTCCGTTCGTGGCATCGTGCCGGTGCCTTCCGTGCGGCTCTTGGATATACCTAAAGATCGCACCTTCCAGGGTTGCGCAACGGCGGTTGTGCAACTCGACGGCGATCTGATTCACGTGCTTTCACCGGTCGCCCTCCTGACGGCGAACGAAGATCGTTTGCTGGCCGACTATGGCGCCATCTTGCAGGCGCGTCTGCTCCAGATGCAGGAGAGCGAGTGAATTGCGTCTCCCAGGACCCAGCTTATAGCCGGCTGAAGGACCATCTGATCGCGTTGACCGGCCTGGCCTTCTATGCGAACAGGGACAAACTGCTGACCGACGTGATCGGCGTGAGGCTTTCCGTTTTGGGGCTGCGCGACTGTTCCTCCTATGCCGAGTTCCTGGCCGTTGGCGAGCAGGGTAGCGCCGAACTGGACGTTCTGACTGCCGAACTCACGATTGGGGAAACTTATTTTTTTCGCGATCAGGAGCAATTTGCTGCAATTCGCGACATCATTCTTCCCGATATCCTAGAGCGCAATCAATCCTCGAGGCACCTACGAATCTGGAGCGCCGGCTGCGCCACAGGCGCCGAGCCTTACTCGCTGGCGATCTTGCTAGGGCGTGAATTGGCCGATCGCATTGCTGGCTGGCAGGTCGGCATTTATGCCACCGACTTGAACCGGAGTTATCTGACTCAGGCGGCCGAGGGCAACTTCCAGGGATGGGCTCTTCGCTCCACCTCCGATGAGGTGAAGCGCGAGTGCTTTTCGAACGCGGGTCTGATGTGGACCATTCATCCCCGATACAAGCAGTGGATTTCGTTTCACCATATGAACCTAGTCGCCAGCGAATTCGCCACGACATTGCCCGCGGGTACTCAGTTCGATCTGATTCTTTGCCGCAACGTTATGATTTACTTCGCTCCGGAGGTGACTCGACGCTTGATCCGACAATTTCACCAATGCCTGGGGGACCAGGGTTGGCTGGTAGTAGGTGCGGTCGAGCATAATCTGGAGAACTACAAGGTTTTCCGCACTGTGAATGCCGACGGGGCGACGCTTTATCAAAAGACGGCGCTTCCAGGTGGGTCGATGGAACAGGCGCCAGAACTGCCACCGCTACCTCGAGTGGCCGCGCCCCGGCCGCCAGCCCAGCCATCGGTCAAGCAGACCGAGCGAAATCCAGAGAATATGCAAGGCCTACGCCAACTCGCCGACCGTGGCGATTGGCAAGGTGCGGCTGAGTATGGTCAAAGACTACTGGCTCAAGACCGATTGAATCCCGAGATCCATTTCTATCAGGCGTTGATTTTCGCGAACCTCGGAATCGCGGATAAGTCGGAGCGATCGTTGCGCCAAGCCATCTACCTCGACCGGAATTTCGCGCTGGCTCATTATCATCTCGGTCTCGCCTTGAAACGGAATAGGAAATTGCGCGCGGCGGAGCGGTCCTTCGGGAATGTCCTGAAAGTTTTGGCTGGCATGCCGGATCACGCGATGGTTAGGGCTGGAGAAAGTGTAACGGCCACGGGGCTGAAGGAACTCGCCAAAATGCATCTGGAAAACACGGACGGCGTATGAGAGAGGCAATAGACCAGCAGCGAATCGAGGCGGTCTGGGGGGAACGTGCTAACCGGCTCTCCAAACGCGCAGTTCTCCACGGAGCCGGACAAAACGCCTCGCCGGTAATCGTTCTGGGGGTCGGGAAGGAGCGCTACGGAATCGATCTTTCGGACGTGGCCGAGGTTTTGCCGCTGGTCCGTGTCACGCCGGTTCCCGGAGCAGCGGCGCTCTTTTCGGGAGTCATCAACGTGCACGGCGAGATCCGGCCGGTGATCGGTCTCAGACGCTTGCTGGGTATTGAGGCGGTTCAGAATAGCGATCTTGCGCGAGTGATTTTACTGCGGATAGAGGGTCGCGAGATGGGGCTGCAGATCGACCGCGTGGAACAAATCCGCTGGATTGGCGCCGGGGACCTGCAGGCGCCAGGGAATGCCGATGCGGCCTGGTCCCAACACCTCACTCAACACATTAAAGGATCGACGAAGGATCTGCTGATGCTACTCAGCACGGAAGCGCTCTTTGCAGAGCTACATACAGGAGTTACAACTTGAAACTGACTATCGGGGGAAAAATTCTTTGCAGCTACGGTTTGGCCATGCTGTGCATGGCCATAACAGGAATGCTCGCGTACCGGAGCACGGAACGCCTGCTCGAAGCTAACGCCTGGGTCCGGCACACATTTCTGGTAATCGGCGATGCTGAGGAAGTCCGCGCAAATCTACTCGAACTCGAAAGCGCCTGCCAGGAATACCAGATTACCGGCGATGAGCGTTTCCTGGAATTGACCGAGGGCTTACGGATGCACATCGCCGAGAACCGGAGATTGCTTCGAACGCTCACGACCGACAATCCATCTCAACAGCGCAGGCTTGACGTTATGGATCCGTTGATCGACCGCGGGCTCACCGACTTAATGCACAGCACGAATATTCGCAAGGAAAAAGGTCTTCAACCAACGGCGGTGGCACTCCAGCAAGCCAATAGCCGCGAACGCACCGCTGAGATCCGGAATTTACTGGCGGTGATGGAGAATGAGGAACGCACTCTTCTGAATGAGCGAGAGCGGATCGCGCAGCTCGGAGCTCAGAACACCAATCGGATCATTCTATACGGGAATCTGGTGGGTCTTGCACTGGCGGCCCTCATTGGGATTGCGACCCGCGTTTCCATCACGCGGCCTTTGGGCGAATTCCAGAAATTTGTGACTGCCGTCGGAGAAGGGGATTTGACCCAGAAGTCCGCGCGTGAGGGCGGTGACGAGCTGGGAAAACTCGCTCACGGTTTGAACCGGATGGTGAACCGGCTGAGGGACATGGCCACCGAGACGCGCACCGCTACTGAAAATCTCTACTCCGCAACGACGCAAATTCTGGCTTCCGCCAGGGAACAGTCCGCAGTCACCGGCGAGCAAATGGCAGCTTATCAGGAGACTAATGCCACTATGCAGCAGGTCAGCCAGTCCTGTCTTCAGATCGCCGAAAGAGCCAAGCAGGTTACCGCCGCGGCGGAGGCTGTCTCAATTGCAAAAACATCAGGTTTGGAAACAGTCCGGAAGGCCAACCAGACTGTGGAAGCGATTCGCGAGCAAGCCGAGGCGGTGGCCCAGAACATCGTGGCTTTGAGTGAAAAGACCCAAATGGTAGGGGACATTCTCGCCACCGTGAACGATATCGCGGAACAATCGCACCTCCTGGCCTTGAACGCCGCTATTGAAGCAGCCGCCGCGGGGGAACACGGCCGGAGCTTTTCGGTGGTGGCCGGCGAAATCAAGAACCTGGCCGATCAGTCGAAGGCGGCCACCGTCCAGGTGAAGACTATCTTGGGAGACATCCAGAAAGGGATCAACACCTCTGTAATGCTCACGGAGGAAGCTGTCAAGCGAGTCGACCTCGGTAAACATCAGGGGGATGTGGCAGCATCCGCAATTCGCAATATGGCCGCCAACATTGACCAGAGCGTGCAGGCATTTCAGCAGATTGTAGCCGGCACTAACCAACAACAAATCGGATTCGATAACGTAATGCAAGCACTAAAGGACATGAGCCGGGCCAGCGAACAGGCTGCCGCCAGCACCCGGCAGACGGAAAAAGCTGCCGCCAATCTCACCGACCTAGGGACGCAACTTCGCACGGCGACGGAGCGTTACCGCCTTTGACCGGCATTCACCAAAAGCTCGCTGCCATCTTTCAGGGCGAGCACGCCGAGCACCTAGAGCATATCCGCTCCATCCTCGCATTGCTCGAAAACGTCAAGGAAACGAAAGGAAGGACCGAGGTCGATGAAGCATTCCGGCGTGCCCATAGTTTGAAGGGCGCAGCTCGGGCGGTGGATCTGGATGCAGTGGAAAGGTTAGCGTCGGGAGTCGAAACCCTGTTTTCTCGCGTGCGCGAGGGGACTCTGCCGCTGGACCAGCAGATGACCCGCGTTATTGAGGGAGCACTCGAGGCCAGCGAGGACTGCGTCGGGGCGTTTCGGGAAAACCGAATCCCGGACGAACCAGCGACGGCCCTGCGGGCCATGGACGACCTGCTTGGAATCGAGCAGCCGGGGGCGCGAGATCTGGTCGATCGCGTCCAGCCTGTCTACGTCCAGCCCCCAGAGGCGGGTTTGCAGCCTGCTGGTATGGTGCGGCTGGCCAGGGAAGATCTGGATCGGTTGGTGCGTTCGACTGGGCAGATTCTCACGGATAGTCTGCGGCATACAAGCGTGACTGGCGAGCTTGACGCCCTGGCCGGTCGGATCGCCGAAATCGCTGAGGAATGCGCCCGTTTTCGGAGAACCTCGGCTGTATCCTTGGGAGGCATTGCCAGCGAGTCGGACCCCTCCTCAGTGCTTCACCATGTGGGATTCGTCGAACAAAAGATCCGCGCCTTGGCAGCGCAATCGAGGACGGTGCGTCTGCTGCAACGGCGCTGTACCTGGGCCACGCAACGGTCGGCGGAACAACTTCAGCAAGACGTATGGAGCGCTCGAATGGCCCCGGCGGAAGACTTATTTGAAGGCTTTCGAAAGATGGTAAGGGATTTGGCCCGGGATGAGAAAAAGGAAATCGACTTCCGTCTGAGCGGGTCAGGTGTTAGAGCGGACCGGATCGTGCTCCAGGCTCTAAAGGATCCAGTGATGCACCTGCTCCGCAATGCCATCAGTCATGGAATTGAAACACCCGAAGAGCGCGCTAGCACGGGAAAATCAACGGTGGCTTCGCTGATCTTGCGTCTGGGTTCCCAAAGGGGACGCCTGACGGTAGAGGTGGAAGACGATGGCCGAGGCGTAGACCTGAAGAAGGTGGCCAATGTGCTTTCCCAGGTCGAGCCGGGGTCACACTCCGCCGAAGAGTTGGCCCAAGTCATCTTCCGGCCTGGTTTTTCCACTTCCCCCAGCGTTAATCGCCTGTCCGGGCGTGGCATGGGACTCTCGGTAGTTTACGAAACGGTGCAACGCCTTCAGGGGGAGGTGAATTTGAGGACAAAGGAGGGCCCCGGTGCGGCCTTTCTCTTGTCCGTCCCTTTGTCCGTTTCCACCAGCCACTTGCTGTTGCTCTCTTCGGCGGGACAGACCTTCGGGATACCCACTCACGGAATCGAGCGGCTTTACCGCATCGGCCTGGAGAAGGTAGAGACCCAGGAAGGGAAACCAGTCGTGAATCTAGAGGGGCAGACGGTTCCTTTGTACGGACTGGCCCATTTGCTCGGGATCGGGGACGCGTCTTCTGCCCCGCCCGGTGAGATGCTTTCCGTGATGGTGTTGAAATCGGGGGCAAGGCGTTTCGCCATATGGGTGGATGAGTTCCTGGCCGAGAGAGACGCTCTAATTCAGGAACTAGGAATGCCTTGCCCTACAACCGGAAATATTTCCGGGGGCGCCCTCCTGCGGGATGGGACGGTTTTCGTAGTCTTGAACCCCGCTGGTCTGGCCGCAAGTTGCACGCCATCTGCCGCTGCAGCCGTCACGCGGAAATTGAAGGAGTCCGCACAGCCGATCGCTCCCGGCATTCTGGTTGTCGATGATTCGGTCACGGCCCGCTCGTTGGAGAAGAGCATCCTGGAGGCGCATGGCTACCGCGTTCAAATCGCCGTGGACGGCCTGGAGGCTCTGGAGCTGCTACGCGTCGAAAAGCCTGACCTGATTATTACCGATATTCAGATGCCGCGCTTGGACGGGTTTGGACTTCTGGAGGCGCTCAAGGCAGACAGCCGGCTTAACCGGATTCCAGTGATTATCGTCAGCTCGCTGGAGCGGGCCGAGGATCAGGAACGGGGCCTGATGCTCGGGGCGGACGCGTACGTCGTGAAGCGTAAGTTCGATCAAACGGAGTTGCTGGACGCGATCCGGCAAATGATATGAAAAAGATTCGGGTAATGATCGTGGAGGATTCGGCCGTGGTTAGCGCGCTCCTTGAATACAGTATCGAGCGCGATCCGAGGCTGGAGGTATGTGCGACGGCGGCCAGCGCCGAGGATGCTCTACAGATGCTCGGACAGCTCTCACCCGATGTAATTGCGATGGACATCCGGCTGCCAGGCATGGATGGACTCGAGGCCACCCGGCGGATCATGTCGAAAAGGCCGGTCCCCATAGTGGTGGTCGCGGCCTGCGTCGAATCTGGAAAGCGGAACGCTATCCCCATGGAGGCGTTGCGGGCGGGCGCTTTGACCGTTCTCGAAAAGCCCGCGGGGACCACGCATGCCGACTACGAGGCGCTCGCCGAACGACTGTGCACGCAATTGGTGATCATGAGCCAGGTCAAGCTGGTTCGGCAGCATGGCAGCCGCGAACCCCGTTCAGCGGGGTGCACTATCCCGCGGACTTGTAGCGGTGGTCCCGGTGTGTTCAAGATGTTGGGAATTGTCTGCTCCACAGGTGGGCCGGGCGCCCTGGTGCAACTGCTCGGAGCCCTGGGACCGGCATTCCCTTTGCCGATACTCCTGGTCCAACACATGACGGCCAACTTCATCGAGGGGTTCGCCTCCTGGATGGGCAGCGTTTGCCCGTTTCCGGTGACTGTGGTAAATGACGGCTGCGTCCCAGCTGCTCACGCGTTACACATGGCCCCGGCCGAGCGGCACCTGCGATTGGACGGCGGGCGGCTGCGGCTGGATGCTGGAGATCCAATATCGTTTCAGCGTCCCTCGGGGACAGTGCTGTTTCAATCCATGGCGCGAGAGCTGGGCCCCGATGCGCTGGGCGTATTGTTAACGGGCATGGGCGAGGATGGCGCGTCAGGTCTCCTGGATATTCGCAGGTCCGGTGGCTACACGATCGCCGAGGATGAGTCGACGGCGGTGGTGTACGGAATGCCGGAAGCGGCAGTGCGGAAGGGAGCCGTTTGCGAGTCCTTGCCACTGCCGGCGATTGCCCCCAGAGTTTTGGAGTTAGTGTCATGCAGGAATTCGTAGGAACTAATTCGCGCCATAATCCATTTTGGGCGAGTTCCTCAGAAGAAAAGAGGAAACCATGAATCGCGCATTCCGAATCGTGGTGGTAGAGGACTCAGAGACCCAAGCCTTCAAGCTGCGGCTGCTGCTCGAGGAACAAGGCTGGAAGGTCTCCATCGCCGGCGCGGCGGAAGCGGCACTGGCCGTGGTTGGCGACCCTCTTCCGGACCTGATTCTCGTCGATTATAATCTGCCAGGAATGCGGGGAGACGAATTCTGCCGCCGTATTCGAATGAACTTGCACACCCGCGCCACACCTATTCTGATGTTGACCGAAGCGGCTGCGGATACAGCGGAGATACAAAGCCTGGAAAGTGGCGCGGACGATTACGTTTCCAAATCCGAGAGTTCCGAAATTCTGCTCTTTCGCATCCGGGCGTTGTTGCGCAAAGGATCGGGTCAACCGGCCATTCTGAATCCGCAAGACTCCCACTTCCGGCCAGCACGCATATTGGCCATTGACGACGGCCCGACCTATCTCGCATTCCTTACCACGGAGCTGCGGGATCTGGGTTATGAGGTGGTCAGCGCGACCAGTGGAAC
>Ga0210406_10004635_pt1 | contig 14613 bp, 15 predicted proteins | sample IncBWC30MmetaG_FD_155454 | JGI IMG/M metagenome (GOLD analysis project Ga0210406, IMG submission 155454) | Forest soil microbial communities from Barre Woods Harvard Forest LTER site, Petersham, Massachusetts, United States - Inc-BW-C-30-M | ecosystem: Environmental > Terrestrial > Soil >... | reverse complement strand
GGCGGAAAGCGTATTTCGGTCCATCAGTTCCTCCCGGAATACCCTGGACCTCAAAAATCAGGCGCCGAGATGCGCCAGGGTTGCGAGATACGTTAGTACGTCTTTGTCGAGAGAGACTAACCTTATCTCAGTTTCAGAATGCTCGCTTCCATCGGGGGCTGCAAGGATGATGTGATGAGTCGTGGAAATCCGGGTCGAAGTTACGCAGAGTGAGCACGAAATGTTGAGGATTGAAAAGGAGTGCGGACGGGGAGACTCAACGACGGACACATGCTGCGAAAGCAGGTGCGCTGAAAAGGTGAAAATCAGTGAAAGCGAACGTTCCATTACCGTTCCATAACCCTATGTAATTGCAGTTTCGGGGGTTACTTCGAGCGAGAAGCAGATTCCCCGAAATTGTTGGAAACATTAAAAACGCAGAGCAAAGGGTGGAGTGTTTGGAAGGTGCGAACGCGCTTGCAAAGCAGGTGCTCTCCCAGCTGAGCTACACGCCCACAGCTACAACATTTCTATTTTAGGACACTTTCGAGTGCGGCGCATCACCGATGCGTAGGTAAACTGGCCGATACTGTGCTGGGTTACTTCCAGGCTCCCAGAAGGCGGCGCAGCAGGAGCATCTCTCCGAGGTGGTAGGCGTTGTGATCCGCTACGAGCAACGCTTCACGCAGAACCGTTTGGCCGTCGCCGTGGGGTAGCGGAGTGAAGAAATTCGTTGATTTACTTTGCGCGATCTTGATCATTGCCTTCAAGTCGGCGCGAAACGCTTCCGCGCTTTTGTTCCAGGCTTTGCTGTCGGGCGGAGCCTGAGTCTTGGGCCAATATCCAGCGGGAAATTCGGGAGAAATATGCTTGGGGTTGCGCGTGAACTCCAGGATGTCCCACTGGGCGATGCGCATGTGCTCCAGCACTTCCCATGCGGAGTGCGCCGCGCCCTCCGGCCTCTTCCCTTGCAGGTTCGCGGGCCAGTCCTTCACCGTGCTCTCAAAATCCACGTGAGCCTGGCCGCCGTTGAGAAGCTCCACCAGATGTTCTGGCAATGACTTTTGTTTTTTCATGGTGTCCATCCTGTGTCTTCACCGCAGAGACCGACTGTGCCTGTTCCGGGCGTAGCGAACAGGACCGGTCAGGAAGCCCCTTTGCTGCTTCCCGGGCTTCCTATGATAGACGGAAATCGCAGGACGAATCTTCCGGCGACGCGCCGGAGGAGCGTCACTCTTGAAGATGGCCGGGACACGGCACACAAGCATCACGGAATGTTCGCAGAAGATTGATGAAGAATTTACGGAGGATGTGTTCCCTTAATCGGAACCGGGGACCGCGCACGCCGGGGTTAGAGAGCAACGTTCAAGGAGCAACATTCATGAGATTCGTGCAAATTAGGCGGTCGGCCCTATTCCTGCCGCTGATTCTGGGACTGCTGGCAGTGGCGCCTGCTAAGGCCGACGGCAACCTGAAAAAAGTGAAGCAGGTAGTGGTAATCATGCAGGAAAACCACTCGTTCGATAACTACTTTGGGGCGCTGGCTTACGCGCCAGGGACTCCTTATCACAGTGGGCTATTCGGGTGCCAAAAGGGGGATCACTCTTGCGTCGATGGGCTGACCTGCGTGCCAGACAATAACGGGGGCTTGCACTGCTACAACGCCAACCGTGATGACAATGGGTCGCTCGTTTCCGTATTCCACGACTCGAGGCGCTGCGCCTCTCCCGACCTGGATCATTCCTGGCTGGGAACCCATCAGGAAATGAATTTCCTGAACCCGAACGGTACGCGCCAATTTTCGCTGAGCGACGGGTTTGTCCGAGTGAACGACAAGACCGAACAGATTGACAACGGGGTTGAGAATCCAACCGACGACCAGACTATGGGCTTTTATACCCAGGACGACATCCCTTTTTATTACAACCTGGCCAGTCAGTTTGCGATCAGCGACCGCTATTTCGCGTCGGTGCTCGGTCCGACCTTCCCGAATCGCTCGTATCTGGTAGCGGCAACTTCCTTTGGGCACCTGACGACCAGCGACACGTTTCCACCTCCGGGCGGGTACAAGCCCATCAATGGAACGATTCTGGACCTGCTTGAGAAAAACAATCTGAGCTGGGCGGATTATTTCCAGGATGCGCCTCAGGCCGGCGCTTTCCGCTTATTCGGAGCAACCGGCATCGATCCCCATTTCTTTCCGCTTCCGGTGCTTTTGCAGCAGGCAGCAGGAGCACCCAACCTGCCGCCTCTGCCGAGCGTATCTTTTGTGGACCCGAACTTCGGGCTATTTGGCATCGCGCACGAAAATGACGAGCATCCACCGACAGATATTCAGCGCGGACAGGCGTTTGTCTCGCTGGTGGTGAACGCTCTGCGGAACGGCCCGTATTGGCAGGACACAGTCGTCTTCATTACGTATGACGAACACGGCGGCTACTTCGACCACGTAGCTCCTCCGGCAGCCCGGCAGGAATCTTCGCGGACGCCGGACGGAATTTTCCCGGGACAGTGCGCGGACCTCTCGAATCCCCCGCTGAGCCTTCAGCCAGGCGGCGGAGCCGAGTGCGCGCACAATCCATTGAGCGCGACGGATACAACCGTGAAGGATGCCGCGGCGCTTTGCCCGGAGTTCGCCGCAGATCCGACAGGCCCGTTTCCAGAAAACTGCGCGTCGTTTGACCAATTGGGCGTGCGCGTGCCGTTCATGGCCGTGTCGCCGTTTTCGAAACAGCACTACGTTTCGCACACGGTCACCGACCACACGTCAATCCTGGCATTTATCGAGAAGCGGTTCTTGAGCACCGTCGCAACCGATAGCGGCGATGACAAGGACAATGCAGAGGTCACGCGGCAGTTTCTGACACTGCGCGACAAGCATGCGCACACGCTGGAGGATCTCTTTGATTTTGATGGTTCTCCATCGTTGAATGCGGGGGTGACGGTGGCGGCCCCTCCGGCACAGGACTGCACGCCCAAATAGCAGGCGGGCGTGACAAGAATTTGAAGGCAGAGGTTCCAGAGAAGCCGCGAAGTTCGCTGGGAAACGGATCGCGCGGCCGAAAACACGAGTAATCAGTAATTCGGCGAAAAAAGAGCAGAAAACGCCCCACGTGCAAAGATTGCACGTGGGGCACTCGGCTTCTGACTTTCAGAAAGAAGCCTGTTTGCTAATCGTGATCCGGGTGACTATGGCGCCAGTTCCAGTAATGGTGCTGGTAACTATGCTTCCGGTGCTCGTACGCAATGTACGAGTCGTGGCGTTCCTGCTGGTAGTTCCGATAGGCACGGTCTTCGCGGTCGTCCCAGTTGTGGTAATCGTGGTGATGTGAGTCGTAGACTCGAATTTGAACATGCTCCTGTGCCGCCGCCGCGGCCACGATGGGACCGCTGACTGCGAGGGCTGCCGTCAGGAAGAGGCCGCTTACAAGTAGTTTTGCTCGATGCATAAGATGTTCTCCAGACCGCAATCCCTGGATTCACGATTTCGAAATCACGGTTGACATCACTATGCGCGTTGCGAGGCCGGAAAGATGCCCTGTTTAGGACACTTTGGGAAGCGAGCAATTGTGCTGGTTTCGACTCAAATTCAGGCGGAACGAGCGCGATTTCAAGAGGCCACCACAAAGTGTGGAATAAGCGCCCGCAGTTCGGGCGTCAAATGGAGTGGTGAGCAACAATCTGCAATCAATCACCGGATACTTGCTGGATGGGATCAGGAGGCGTCGGGGGGTTCGGGGTGGATGGTGACGCGGGAGATTTGCGGGAAGCGCTCCTTGACGCTGTCCTCCAGCGCGGCGGTGACATCGTGAACCCGTGTAATGGAGAGGTCGCTCTTCATCACGCAGTGGCAGGAAACGAGAATGTGGTGCTCGACCTGGCGAACGCGGACATCGTGGCAATTGATGAACTCGTCGTAAGTGCTGGGCATGCTGTTCAGAAAAGATTCCACGGACACTTCCAGTTGGCGCATCTCGCCGGCGCGGGTATCCGGCGTGGCGATGTGGCGGCCGAGCGGCTCGATATGAATGTTGACGTCGACGTTGTCTTTGCCAAGTTCGCGGATGCCGTCTTCTAATTCAGTGGCGCGGCGATGGGCCTCGCGAAGGCTGAGGTTTTCGTCCACTTCCAGGTGGAGTTCGACGAACAGGTGGCCGTCCTGCTGCGAGGCGGTGACATCGTGAACGGCCAGGCCCAAGCGGAGAGCGACGGCGCGGACTGATTCGAACAGATGCTCATCGCGAGGGGCGCGGGGTTCGGCGTGGACGATCACGTCGGCGGGAACGATCTGCGCGATGCGCTTTTCGATTTTGTCGGTGAGGGCGTGGACCTGCTCGAGATTGGCGGTGCGGGCGACACTTACGGTCGCGTCAACGAAATAGCGACTGCCGGCACGGCGGAGGCGCACGCGTTCGACGCGGAGAACTCCCTCGATATTTCCAACCTCGGTAACGAGCTGATCCTGCAGCCCCGCGGGGACGGCGTCCAGAAGGGCGTCGAGCGTCCGGCGGCCGAGTTGCGAGCCGACCCACAGGATGACTCCCGCGACGGCGAGGCCCGCGAGCGAGTCTGCATAAGCGAGCCAGGGAAGGTTCCAGACATTGCCGGCCCAGACGAGCGTGACACCGAGAATGACAACGATTGTGCTCCAAACATCCGTCGAGAAATGCAGGGCATCGGCTTCGAGGGCTTCGCTGGAGTAGCGCTTGGCGACGACATTGAGTGTGCGGGCCCGGGTCATATCAATCGAGAGGGCCACGAACAGGATCAGGATGGCGGTGACACTGGGCTGGATGTGGACGGAGTGGAAAAATAGCCGGTAGAAGGCTTCGTAGATGATGTAAAACGCCGTGAGGATGAGGAGACCCGTTTCGATGAACGCGGAAAAATTTTCAAACTTGCCGTGGCCGTAGGGGTGGCGCTCGTCAGCCGGCTGGTCGGAGACACGGACCGAGAGAAACGTGATGACGGCGGCGACCAGGTCGAGGCCGGAGTGCAGCGCCTCAGAAAGGATGCCGAGGCTGTCGGTACGAATGACCAGAAACGTTTTCAGGCAAAGCAGGAGAGCGGCAGAGCCAATGCTCAACAGGGCGGCGCGCTTCTTTTCCTGGATGGCGGTCTGGAGGCCTCGGGCAAGGACCATGGACTAAGACTACAACATGTGGCGCGGGGATGCCGAACAGTCGTAATGAGCTCCAAGATTGAGCCGCAACAGCACGCCACAGGAGACACTGCAACAATGCCTCGTCCGCAGTTCAGGACTTCTTTGCCTGCAGGAAGCGGAGAGACGCGGAGTTCATGCAGTAGCGCAGGCCGGTGGGCTGGGGGCCGTCGTCGAAAACGTGGCCGAGATGCGCGTCACAGAGGCGGCAGGAGACTTCGTCGCGGGACATGCCGAGGCTGTTGTCCGTGGAAACGGAAATATTTTCTTTCGCGATGGGCGCCCAGAAGCTGGGCCAGCCGGTGCCCGATTCAAATTTTGTATCGGAGGTGAAAAGGGCGTTGTTGCAACAGATGCAGCGATAGAGTCCCCTCGCGTGATTTTCGAAGTAGGCATTCTGGAAAGGACGTTCAGTGGCGGCGTGCCGGGTGACACGATATTGCTCGGAATCGAGCAGCTTGCGCCATTCTTCGTCGGTCTTAACAACCTTCGGAAGCGTAGCCACGCCGATCTTTTTCCCGGCATCGTCAAATTGAACTATTTTCACGGGGCCGCTGTTGGAATCAGCGGAAACATGTGCGGACGGAACGCCGAGCTCGCGGCGAACGCTCCACAGCAGGAGCGACCCACCAGCCAAGCCACCAAAACCAGCGAGAAACGCGCGGCGATTGGATTCCATAAGAAAACCTCCGGACGACGGAACAAGGGAGCCCCTTCCATGCGGACTAACCCCGCCTCATCTGAGTGATGCGCGCGGAAAAGGTTACAGCGAGCCCTTGGCGCTCATGGGAGGTTCCGGAAGCAGCGGCAGGTGCTTGGGTTCGCCACGCGCGCCACGCACTTCAACCTCCTCGAACAGCAACGAGGGGGCAACGACGGAAGCCGGCAGGCCGTTCTGCGCGGTTCCAAAGGCAGCCAGAGCGGTGCCGGAAACTCCCGCGGTTTGGTTCTGCATGTAATTGAAGACCGCGCTGTCGTTGCCGATGCCCTCGATGTTGCGCAACATCCGAGGGCTGAAGCCGCTGATGCGCGCACCACGCACGATCTCTTCGTGGCCATCGGATGGGTAAATCTTATAGACGACCAGCGGCAGGCGATCCGTGGCCGCATTGCCTCCGAAGCTGGCCAGCAACTCGCTGAAATCCTCCTGGTGCAGCAGGCTAAGCGACGGGTTGTCCATCTGCCGGACGACGATACAATAGTCCAGCTTTTCCGCGCGGCACGAATCGAGAAACTTCTTCTTCAAATCTTCCTTCGAAAGAGCTTCGGTCGAGGAAAAGAAAAGATTGCTCATCACCGGCTTGGCGTCGCTGAGGAACGAGCTGCGCCCGTGACCGTTGGACTTTTCGAAATCCGGGCCGGGGCGGCGAGACATCAAAAGGTTCTTGAGCTTGCCTTCATCCGCCAGCGTGACCTTCTCGCCGGGAATGCCTTCCTGGTCGATGGCGTAGCCGCCGACGAGCAATGCGCCTTTGTAGTCCGTGGCAGCAGGGTTATCCATGAGTGTGACGCCAGCGGGAAGAACGCGTGTGCCGACCTTGCCGCTCCAATCGCTGCGCCCGCCCAAGCTGCTCATTAACTGCTCGACGACAGGCTGAAACGCAAGCGGTGGACGCGCTCCACTGAGAGATGGTGTAAGCACCTCGGCCAGAAGTGCACCTGCTGCGCGGGGCTCGAAGAGCACCGGCCCGGTGTAATCGGGCGCGGGCGGCGCGGCGCGCATGCCCATCAGTTCGGTTCCGGCAACGTTGAGCGCCTTGCGGACCGCATCGGGGGTGGGGAGATCGGCGGGCCGCGGCACATATGTCGCGTAATAATTGTTCACCTGCATGCCATCGTCGGCGAGCGAGCTGAGTCCCGATTCGATCGCGGCGAAGGAGTGGTTCGCGCGCACTTCCGTGCCTTCACTGGTTAGCAGGTACTCGGTCGTGAACACGAGATAATAGGTGACCTTCGATTCATAAATCTGCGGGAATGCGCGGAGCGCCGCGGAAGAGTCGCGGGCTTCCTGATCCCAGTTGCGGCTGGTCCAGTCCGAGGCGACGAGAGGCTCGATATGCTGCACCGGTTGCACACGCGAGAAATCGTCAATGTCCGACTGCCGCGCCAGGCTGCTGAGATAGGCCTGCTTGCGCGAGTAGGTTTCCACCGCCTCCTTGAACGCCTGGTCGGTGGCGATCCAAAGATCCTGGCGGAGCGAATCGTAATCGCGATCGATGCCGACCGTGCCCGAGGGCCCGATGAAGCCACGGAAACCGTCCTCGCTGACGAAGTTCGAGCTGTCGAGTTTGTAATCGCCAACACGCGCGGAGACGTTCATCACCCGGCTGCGATTGTGTGCGGAGGTGACCAGCGCGCCATATTCGGCAACCACCTCACGAATATCCATGTCGAGAAGCCGGTATTCGATGAAATACGGCCGCACGGGCTTGTCGAGCTTGGGAATCTGCAGTTCGAGGCGCGACTTGGCGCGGGCCATTTCATCCTTCATGGCTTGCAGGGTGTGATCGTTGTCGGGAGGCGCTTGCGCGAACGCCGCGGATGCCGCGGCAACGGAGAGAAGAACAGTGAACAGGCGAAGAGCGCGCATTACTGAAGGCCTCCGGATTTCTGAATGTCGTGCGCCGGGGGCGGCAGAATGGGCGGCCGATCCGTGGACGATTGCTTCTTCTGCACTTCCAGTTCGGAGGTGAGAATGGCCGGTGAAGCTGCGGAGACCGGCACATAACCGGATTCGGCGCCACAGTAGCCGTTGAAAACTTCCAGCGTATCGCCGGTGGCGACGATTTTCGTCAGAGCGGCAAGCGGCGTGCCGACAATGTCCACACCGCGAACAAGTTGATCCGGCCGGCCATCCGCAAAAACCTTGTAGACGACGAGCGGTTCCACCTGGAAAGCCTGGGGCTGCCCGCGTCCTGTGAAAGTGAACCCTCCGGCGATGTCGTCGATCAGCAAGCCATACGGTTTGCCTTGCTGCTTGACGAGCTCGACGAGCTTGACGCGGAGTTGCGCGTTGGTGACCGTCTTGCTGCTTTCCACCAGCAGGTTGCCCTGGCGGGAAACGGGCGTGGCGCCAAGCTGCCGACGGCCGTGCCCGTTCGAATGGGGAAAGTCCTTCAGCGGCGAGCGGGACATTTCGAAATTTTTCAGGACTCCGTGATCTACCAGGACCACGCGCTGGCCTGCCACGCCTTCGTCATCAAACTGGTAGTAGCCGAGCAAATCCTGGCCCGCGGCTTTTTTCTCTGTGGCGTCATCCACCACCGTCAGGAAGCTGGGGAAAATCTGTTCGTTGACCTTTTTGGCGAAGGTCTGGCCCTCGGTCACATCCTTCTGGCGGTGCCCTTCGGCACGGTGGCCGAAGACCTCGTGGAAGAAAACAGCCGCGGCGCGGCCAGTGAGCAAAGCCGGGCCCACGGTCGGATCGTTCAGCGGTGAAACGACGAGGCCTTCCATCTCCTTGCGCAACTGGGCGGAAGCAGCCAGCACAGCCTTATCGTCCGGAGCATCGCCAGAATTCACCCAATCGAAGTTGTAATAACGGTTGATGTCCATGCCATCGGCGGCCTTGCCCTGAATAAAAAGTTCCAGGCGGTAGCGAATCTGGCCGAATTGAAGCTGCGTGCCCTCGGAATTCACCTGAATCTGATTTTGCGCCTGGGCCGTGAAGGTGACGATCGAATTGATCACCGCGCTAGATTCACGAAAGTAGCGGGTGTAATCGCGGACTCTCTGTTCCCATGGCTTACGATCGAGCGAAAAGGAAGCCAACGGGCCGGTGTAGATTTGAGGCTTTTCGCGGGAAAAATCCGGGGCTGCGCCCTCTTCGGTTTGTACTTTCACTTCTTTGCCGGTTTTGATCTTGATGAGCGCTTCGGCAGCCGAGCGATATTCGGTGTCGGTTTCGAGCCACACGGACCTGCGAAGTACCTCGGGATCGTCATCAATGGGCACGTTGGTGCCGGGGCTGCCGGAGGGAGGCTGGCGGCCGTCAATCTTGTGGGTGTTATCGAGCTCATAGCTGCCGGTGCGAACGGCAACTTCCAGCCACCGGTTGCGGCTTTCGTCGCTGCTCAGCAAAGCACCGTTCGAACCTGAAACGGTGGCGCGCTGGGTGTCCGTGAGCGAGTAGCTGATGAAATAGGCAGCGGGATCCTGGGCGCCATACACCTTCATGGAGCGCTCCAGCTCCGCCTTCAGCGCAGCGATGAGCGGGGAAGGTTTTGGCGCGGCATCCGGCGGCATGGCGAGCAGACGCGGACTTTGGGCTAATACGAAAATGGCGCCGAGCGCGGCCCACAGACAGAAACGGCGGGCCGAAAAAACGGGGATAGAAGGGTTCAAGAGTGCCTCACTCAGAATTAGACGCAATACCCAAAGGTTCAGTGTACGCCACCGCCGGTGGGGAGACAAAGCGTGGTGTAGACGGCGAGAAGCGGCAAAGCTACTACCTGAAATTAGATGGCCGAAACGAGTGGAGCGTTGCTAAACGAAGAGACCTCTTAAACCTATGATTTCCGCGCGCCCGGCTTAGCCACACTGCGATGGCGGGCACTTCTGGGGAGGCGGTGGAGCAGGCGTGCTCGAACCGCGAGTGGTGACAATCGGAACGACGACGATGGGTATGATCGCCAGAATGCCGATCGTTATCGCCGCTCCCTTGCTGATATGGTGAATCTGGCCGACACCTGGGCCGGTTTCGAGAGTAGTGCTGGCGATCGCTTCCGAAAGAGTGGAGAGATTCGCCTGCGAGGGCGCGGCCGGGCCGTTGGAGTCGCTGTTGCGCACGGTGGTGATTTGCCCGGCTTTCACGGCCACGCAGACGCCGGCAAGATTGCAGACCTTCACTACGCCATCAAACACGATCACGGTCATGATGTTGTTTTCATAGCCGACGTAAAAATCCGTGCCGACGACGCCCGCAACTCCCGAGGGCGTGTGTACTTCGAATTTCCCGTTGGGCTGAGAGATTTTTTGCGCCTGCGAGCGGATCTTCCCGACCGTCACTTCCAGGTCGGTCTGCTGCGCGCCGGCGTCGTGCTTCACCACCTTCACGGAGGAATCCGAGCCCACGTTGAGCACGGAGCCGTCATCAAGCGAAACACGCGCGCGGCCGTTGGCCTGGGTGTTCAGCACGTCCTGCCAGTCCACCGGAGTTTTCGCGCTGGCGTTCATGGACTTCGCACCGCGCATGATGTTGACGGCCGGTATAACGCGGGAAACTTCCCCTGCGCGCTGGCCAGTGGCATCGGGCAGCGCGAGGGCATCAAACGGAATCGCCAACACACACGCGAGCAGGCAAACGAGTGCCACCGGATACGGGGATTTTCTATTCATCGAGGACTCCTAAATAAAGAACAGAACTGTGACTACACTAGTTACTGGAGAAGTGGCCAGAGGTCAATTGAAAAGAGGCAAGCTTTGCCCAGTTAACCACCGTGAAGAACGAGATCCTCGGCTATCCGGCGAAGTGGAAGTACGCGGCCGCCATGTCGCCCCACTGCCCGCAGTTGGTGGTGAACTCCTGAATGGGTGAAAAGGGCTGTTACCAATTGTACTCCGCGAGTGGCGAACGGCTTGCGCACGGTGGATGGCGAGAGAAGAATTGGATATGCGCGCTTTTGCCCTGGTATTGGTGGCTGCCCTGATTCTTTTCGGTGTGTACGAATTCTATCTGAAGAAGATGCCAACGACCGATCCGGGCACGGCGTCGACACAAGCCATCAACCTGACCGGAGTGCGCATGGACTTGCTTCAGATTGCTCAGGCGGAGCGTGGAAACCTGGCGCTTAACAGCAACTGCGTTTCGCTGGATGAGTTGATTTCGTCGGCTTCTCTGAGCATGTCGCGGTCCGGACGAGACGGCTATACCTACGAGATAAATTGCACGGGTGGCGCCGATTTTCAGGCTGTGGCTCGTCACGCGCCGGCGCCGGAAGGCTCGCCCATCCGGTATCCGACCCTGGCCATCGATTCCTCGATGCAAGTCAGCGAGATCCAGTAGCTCTCCTGGCACCAGATTCAGGCCGTTCGCCCATTTTGGCGGGAACAATCCGCTACCCGTCTGCGTATTTAGGGGTGAGGCCGCACGAAGCGGCTGGCGGATGACGAGCGGAAGGGAGAGCAATAAATGGGTGGCGACGTGATCGGATTGGTTGCCGTGGTGCTGACGTGCGGGATTCCTTTGGCGATGATGTATACGTTTTACCGGGTGCGCAAATTGCGCACGGAAGAGCGGCTGGCCGCGCTGGCGCGTGGCACTGAAATTCCCATGGAGCCGGAGCTTTCGCAGTATGCCAGATCGCGCCGCGCCGGGATTTTGCTGGTGAGCGGCGGCGTTGGTTTTATCCTGATGTTTGCGATGATTGCGCGCGTTGTGGGCGAGCCGCAAACGCTGGTGGCGTCGGCATTTGGCATCCTGCCGCTGGCGGTGGGGCTTGGCTATTTCGTGGACGCTGCTTTGATTCACCGCGATTTGAAAGCGTCCTAGTCCCGCTGGTTGCGCGAGTACCGGGCCACGTTCAAGGGTCAGGCTTTTGGTCGGCCACAAGGGTGCCGGATACGGCATAGTTTGTCGTTGGCAAGTCCAGAAACGTGATTTGAATGTGTTCGGGCATGGCTTTGCCATGTTCGATCAACACCGAGGCGATCCGTTCGGCAATTTTGCGCTTTTGATCCACTGAGCGCCCCTCAAGCCAGGTGATTTGCACGTAGGGCATGGTCCCTCCCCCAAAACGGGTCTGAAGATCTCCTGTATCTTAATGACGGCGGCCAGCAGGGAAGGCGAGCCGTCCCCGTGTGTTAGAATCAAGCCCGGATGAATCCCGCTATTCCACAGATGCTGGAACTGCAGCGGCTGGACCAAACCACGGCTGCCCTGCGGGCGGAGCTCGAAGGCATGCCCAAGCGCCAGCGCGAAGCGGATGCCAAGCTGACCGGGGAGCGGACCGCGCTGGCCGCCGCGAAAGAAGCGCTGACGCAGGCTCTGGCGCAGCGCAAGAAACTTGAACTGGACGTGCAGCAGTGGAAGGATCGCGCGAAGAAATACCGCGACCAGAGCAGTTCCGTCAAAACGAACGAGGCGTACAAAGCGCTGCAGCATGAAATTGCCACCGCCGATGGCGAAGCCGGCAAGGCCGAAGACCTTGTGCTGGAACAGATGATGACGGTCGAGGAAGCGGAACGCCGCGTGAAGCGCCTGGAAGCGGAGTTGAAGGAATCCGAGCAGGCGATCGCGGCGGAGAAGAAGCAGATCGAAGAGCAGTTTGCCGGAAAAAAGAAGGCTTGGGAAGTAGCTACCGCCGAGCGCCGCGGTATTGCGAAGAAGATTCCCGAAGATCTGCTGGAGCTTTATGAACGGATTGCGAAGAAGCATCCTGGCACAGCGCTGGCACAGGTACGCGATGGACAGTGCAAGGCCTGCGGGTTGCGCGCGCTGCCTCACACGGTGCAGCTGCTGGAATCCGATACGGACGAGGAGATTTTCCGCTGCGAATCGTGCGGGCGGATTCTCTATTCGCTGGAACCCATTGCCCACGCCGCACCCAAGGAGTCGGCTACAGGAGCGGCGAACTCCTGATGTGGAAACGTCCTTCAGTGCCAAAAGGCGCGGGCCTTTTCGGCGAAGCGGAACCCGAGCGCAAGGCAATCGCAGCCTATCAAGCGAATGTTGACGGCGGCTCGCGGGGAAATCCGGGCCCGGCGGCATATGGCGTGGTGGTGCGCGACCCGCGCGGTGAGATTGTCGCGCGGCTGAAGAAGTACATCGGCAAAAACACCAACAATGTGGCGGAATATTTCGGGCTGATTGCGGCGCTGGATTACGCGCAGAATCATGCTATTCGCGCGTTGCGCGTTGAGAGCGATTCGGAATTGATGGTCAAGCAGATGCGCGGGCAGTACAAGGTGAAGAGCGAGGAGTTGAAGCCGCTTTTTGAGCGCGCGAAGAAAATGTCGCAGGCGTTTGAATCGTTTCGCATCAGCCACGTTTATCGCGAACAGAACAAGGAAGCGGACGCGCTGGTGAATCAGGCGCTGGATGAAACCTCGGGGCCGGGCGGCATTGCCAGCGTGAAAGCAGAGAAACCGGCAGGCAAAGACGGCACGATGCGGGTGATTGCCCGTTACAAGGATGGTGTGCTGCAGCCTTACGAGGCGTTGGATCTTCCGGAAGGGACGGAAGTGGAGATTCTGCTCCGCCTTCGTAAATAACAAGCCTCAGGCGGCGGTGAGTTCGCGCGTGACCGGGGGTTTCAGGATGTAGGAGCGGTAGAGGGTGTCGCGCTGAGCGGGCTGGAAGCCGGCATCGGTGATAATGCGGCGAAGTTCTTCTTCGTTGGTGCGGTTTCGGACGCCCGCGGCGTACACCACGTTTTCCTCAATCAGAATGCTGCCGACGTCGTCCGCGCCAAACTGCAGGCCGACCTGGCAAACCTTTATGCCCGGTGTGAGCCAACTCGACTGGATGTGATCAATGTTGTCGAGATAGAGGCGGCTGACCGCGAGCGTCTTCAGGTAATCGACGGCCGTGGTTTCCTGCACTTTCTTGCCGAGTGCCGTATTTTCCGCCGCGAAAATCCAGGGGATGAACGCAGTGAACCCACCGGTCTCTTCCTGAAGCTGCCGGACGCGATCCAGGTGATTGACGCGATGCTGCAGCGTTTCGCCGCAGCCAAACATCATCGTGGCTGTGGTGTGCAGGCCGAGGGAATGCGCGGTGCGGTGGACTTCCACCCAGTCGTCGCTGGTGCACTTCAGGCGGGCGATCTTGCCGCGAATTTCATCGTCGAGAATTTCCGCGCCGCCGCCGGGAATGGATTGCAGGCCAGCATCCATCAGGCGCTGGATGGTGTCGCGAATCGAAAGTTCGCTGACTTCCGCGATGCACAGAATCTCCGGCGCTGAGAAGCAGTGCAGATGCACCTGCGGGTAGCGCGCTTTCAGCGAGCGGAGAAGATTTTCGTAGTAGCCGATCTGCAGGTCGGGATGCAGGCCGCCCTGAAGAAGAACACCGGTGCCACCGAGTTCGAGCATCTCGTCAATCTTCGCGTAGATAGTTTCGAACGAGAGGATGTAACCGTCTTTCGCGCCAAGTGGCCGATAGAACGCGCAGAACGAGCAGTATTCGGTGCAGAAATTCGTGTAGTTGATGTTGCGGTCGATCTGGTAGGTGGCGATGCGCGGATCGTTTTTCTTAAGCCGCAACTGATGGGCGGCCATGCCGATGCCGACCAGGTCATCGGACTGGAGCATTTCGAGCGCTTGTTGTTTAGTGATTCCCACGGTGCGTGTCCTTGGTGGAAAGTTGTCAGTCGTTAGTCGTTAGTTCTTAGTTCCTGGTCCTTTTGATCTGGTTCAGTTTGTAGCCCGGGCCGGACGCCCACCACGAAATCCATATAGCGGGCCGGACTCCCCGTTCCGGGCGCCAGTGCGATGGTGTTTACATGGGGAATTAGCACCAATTCGGCCGCAAG
>Ga0210406_10004634_pt1 | contig 14616 bp, 12 predicted proteins | sample IncBWC30MmetaG_FD_155454 | JGI IMG/M metagenome (GOLD analysis project Ga0210406, IMG submission 155454) | Forest soil microbial communities from Barre Woods Harvard Forest LTER site, Petersham, Massachusetts, United States - Inc-BW-C-30-M | ecosystem: Environmental > Terrestrial > Soil >... | reverse complement strand
TCGCCGATGAGCCGGAAGGACCAGACGGCCACGGAAATTCTCATGGTAACGCGCGGAATGTGGCGATGGGCGGGTCGCACGCCCCTGGCGAAGCGGTTTCAAAATGATAGCGGAGCGGCTGCCGTGGATCTCAGCGGACCCGGCGTCGCAAAATATTTTTGAGTTGGCACAGAAAGTTGCCGCCGCGCCCACCACACTCCTCATCACAGGACAGAGCGGCTCCGGCAAGGATTACCTGGCGCGCGTGATTCACGAAATGGGTCCGCGGCGTGACGCACCGTTTCTGAAAATCGATTGCGCGAGCCTCCCCCCACAACTTGTTGAAAGCGAATTGTTTGGCCACGAGCGCGGAGCGTTCACGGGCGCAGTCGAGCGCAAGCTTGGACGTCTTGAGCTTGGCGGAAACGGAACGATTGTGCTGGATGAAGTGGCCGCACTTTCGGCGGCGGCGCAGAGCAAGCTGCTGCGCGTGCTACAAGAGCGCTCGTTCGAGCGGCTGGGCGGTACGGAAACATTGCACATTGAAGCGCGGCTGATGGCGCTGACGAACGTTGACCTGCCCGCGGCCGTAGCCGCCGGGCGCTTTCGAGAAGACTTGTTCTTTCGCATGAATGTGCTCACCATTTCTATGCCCGCCTTGCGTGACCGCCGAGCCGACATCTTGCCGCTGGCGGACCATTTTTTGGCCGCGCTGTGCCTGACGCACGCGCGCAATGGCATGCAGCTCAGCGAGGGTTCTCGAAAGATGCTGGACGCGTACGCGTGGCCAGGAAACATTCGCGAATTGCGCAACACCCTGGAGCGCGCGGTGGTGTTTACGCGTGTCGACGTGCTCGAGCCCGAACATTTTGCGGAAAATATTCGTGCGGCCGCCGCCGGCAACTCCGGAATGATCGCGGGGTTGCGGTCGCTGGAGGACGTGGAGAAAGAAGTTATCGCCGCGACGCTAGATGCCGTGCGCTACAAGATCAGCCAGGCAGCGAACATCCTGGGCATCAGCCGGAAGACGTTGCTCGAGAAACGCAAGAAATATGGACTGAAATAATAGAGCACAACTCGACGTGCTCCAGGACAAGTTGTGCCGAACACCGTGCTAGACTTATTTCCTTCGCGGTCTTTCTTCAAGACCGACTCTGCTAATGCCCAAAGAACTCTTCGGAACTGACGGAATTCGAGGCGTGCCAGGCACGCCTCCTCTGGATGACGCCACGCTGTATGCTATTGGGCGCTCGCTGGGGACCTATTTGAAGCAGACCAGTCCCGCAGCTCGCGTGTTAGTCGGGATGGACACGCGGGAGTCAGGCCCGCATATTGCCGCGCTTCTGGCGGCGGGACTCGTTCACGCGGGTGCGTCGGTTGATTTTGCGGGCATTATCACTACGCCCGGAGTGGCGTGCCTGGTCCGGCAAAGAGGGTTCCAGGCCGGCGTGGTAATTTCCGCTTCGCATAACCCCTTTCATGACAATGGCGTGAAGCTCTTCTCGGGTGCGGGGATGAAATTCCCGGATGCGGTTGAGGAGACTCTGGAAGAGGACATTTTCAAACACCGGCAGGAGCCGGCGCCGAAGGATCCACCTGCGCTGGTGGCGGACGAGTCGCTGGACGCGCGCTATCTCGACTTCCTGCGTAGCAAAGTCGTCCCTGGTGCGAAGCTTTCGAGCTTGCGCATGGTCCTGGATTGCGCGAACGGCGCTGCCTATAAGCTTGGGCCAGAGCTTTTTGAATCGCTGGGCGCGAAAGTCATAACGATGGGGACTGAGCCGGACGGGCGCAACATCAATGCGGGTTGTGGGTCGCTGCACCTCGAAGGATTGCAAGAACGAGTGGTGGCGGAGCGGGCCGCACTGGGAATCGCTTTCGATGGAGATGCGGATCGCGCCATGTTTGTGTGTCAATCGGGCAGAGTCGTCAACGGAGATGGCGTGTTGTTGGCAGCTGCGCGCCACTTGAAATCGGCTGGAAAGCTGAAGGGGAATCGCATAGTGGCCACTTCCATGTCCAACCTTGGGCTGGAGCGGATTCTGGCTCGCGAAGGTATTGAGCTGGGGCGCGCGGCCGTCGGCGATCGTTATGTGCTCGAGGAAATGCTGCGCAGCAATAATGTGCTGGGCGGAGAGCAGTCGGGCCATGTGATTTTTCTGGACGATTCACCCGCCGGAGATGGTTTGCTGACGGCGGTGAAGATTGCGTCGCTCGCTTCCATAAATGGACGCTTGGAGGCATTGATTAGCGGGCTCAAGGACTACCCGCAGACGATCGTGAATGTAAGGGTTAAAACAAAGCCACCGCTGGAGTCACTTCCCGGTGTCTCTCGCGCGCTCGCCGAAGCGCAGTCTGCGCTTGGCGATAATGGCCGGGTGGTTTTGCGCTACTCGGGTACCGAGCCGCTGGCGCGCGTCATGGTCGAGGCCGAGCACGATGCAGATGTTCAGCGCTACAGCCAGTCGGTAGCTGAAGCTCTGCGCGAATCTATCGGCGCCTGACAAACACGCCCCAGTTGCCGGTTTTGCCGCCAGCTTTTTTCTGACCGCGATGCTCCGACCGCTGTCACATCGATGTAACAGGGGTGTCTCTCCCAAAGAATGGATGCGCGTAGGTGATTACCTGTGGGATTTTGTAGGTAAAAACTCGCAATTCTGCCCTCTGCAGTCCCACCGCCGTGCTAACCCTTGTGATTTCAGGCGTGTGGTCGATTGTGAATTTCCGATTACATGCTGGCACACGATTTGCTCTCTTGTAGACAACGTTGTTTCAAAAAGATTGGCTTCCCGGGGTGGCCGGAACCCAACCTCGACTGGGTTTCGGTTTTTGGGGGGTCAGTTCAAAAGAAAGAGGGGGCTTGCACCAGCCCCCTTTTTCGTTCTCGGGCTGTGAATGCTCGGGTGGTTAGTTCGCGGTCCCGTGGGTGGTCCTGTTTCTCTCCTGTAGGGCGCAAAACATCGCGCCCGTTTGTCTAGGCAAGTTTCAAATCCTACTTCCCTCGAGTAAACCCCTTCCTGCACACAAACTAGGACGGGCTATTGGCGCAAATGAGCGTCGAACCAAGCCAGGGTGCGGGCGATGACGTCGCGCTGGTGCTTGGGACTGGCAAACAGGTGGCCTTCGTGTTCGTAGACCACGAATTGTGTTTCGACGCCGAGTGTCTTGAGGGCGTGCCAGAATTCATAGGACTGCGGGGCGGGAACCTCGCCGTCGCTATCGCCGACCAGGATGAGTGTGGGGGTCTTAGCTTTTTTGATGAAATTGATGGGCGAGCTCTTGGCGTAGATTTCCGGGTCGTCATAGACGGATTTGCCGAAGAACGGAATCATCCATTGGTCGATCAGATTTTCGCCGTAGTAGGACTGCCAGTTGGAGAGGCCCGCGCCGGCCATGGCAGCTTTGAAGCGATTGGTCTGCGTGACGGCCCACATGGTCATGAAGCCGCCATAGCTCCAGCCGGTGATACCGAGGCGGTTTGGATCGATGGGCGCGATGCGGATGGCTTCGTCGACGCCGGCGAGGATGTCTTTGAAGTCGCCATAGCCGAAATCCTTGACGTTGGCGCGGGTGAAAGCTTCGCCTTGTCCGTAGCTGCCGCGCGGGTTGGGATACAGAACGAAATATCCCATGCCAGAGAGGCCGGCGGCAAAATCGTGGCTGCCGGGCCAGTGAGAAAGTGCGACCGATGAAGGCCCACCGTGAACGTTAACCACTAGCGGATACTTCTTGGCGGCATCGAAGGCACGCGGATAGAGCAGCCAGCCCTGCACTTCATGGCCATCACTTTTCCAGGTGATGCTCGTGGCCTCACCCCAAGCCGCAGACAATCCCTTGTTGCGTGACGTGACCGGCTTCATCTCGGCAGGAGTGCCACTAATGAGGACAACCTCTGGCGCCTGGCTGAATGACCGGTAGATGCCGCCCACTGTCTTGCCGTCGTTTGCAACAGAAAGTACAAAGCCGAAGATACCGGCCGAGCTAAACGCTCCTTCGGCCGACCAACGTTGCTCAATTTTGCCAGTGGTGGGGTCGAGCGTTGCGATGGCGCTGTTGCCGCCTACGTATTCGCTGAAGAGGATTTTTTTGTCCGGTAGCCAGCCGACCCAAGCGGCGGACGCTTTCATGTCCTTGGTGAGATTTTTTGCTTCGCCGCCAGTGCTGCTGATGGTGTGGATGTTGCCGCCGGTGGCACCTTCGTCGCTCATTAGGCCTTCGATGAAGGCGATCTGCTTGCCGTCGGGAGACCAAACGGGATTGGCGATTTGCAGCTTCGGCTTGTAGATGGACTTCATCAGCCCGATCGCAGCGTCGAGCGTCGAGAGTTCGGCGATATACCAGTTGTTGTCGCCGTTGCCTAATGCGGAGCTGACTACAAAGCGCTTGCCGTCTGGAGACCAGTCGTATTCATAGATGTAGGTGTCCGCGGGCGTGATTTGGGTAAGTTTACTGGTGGCGAGATCGATCAGCGCGAGACGTTGCTCGAAGAAGGCATCCTTGATCTCGCCAGTTTCTGGTGTTTCAGCTACGAGAGGACCGGAAGCGCGCGTGGCGTTCTCGGTGAAGAGGATTGCTATGGTTTTGCCGTCAGGCGACCAGCCGGGATTGGCGAGGAATCCTTTGACATTGGTGAGCATTCTTGCAGGACCGCCCGCGGCGTTTGTGACGTAAAGCTGGAGCTGGCCTTTTTTGGCGGCGTCGGATAGGAAAGCGATCTTTTGGCTATCGGGCGACCATGCGATGTCGCTCTCCGCATGCAAGGAATCGGCCGCGCCTGCGCCGATGCGCCGTGGCGGGGCACCGGACTTGAGATTTTTTACATAGATGACCGTGCTGCCGGAACCTGCTCCACTTTTGGAGTGGACTGCTTCAACCCAAGCGACGGAATTTCCGTCAGGGGCCAGTGCTACTTGTTCAAAGGTGTGCGCGGCGAAAAGCGTACTGATGACGCTGTCCAGTGGAGTGGCTGCTTGCGGCTTCTGAGCGGCTTTAAGGCGCTTTTCGACATCTTGAGTGGTGCCGGTTTTGTTCTGTGCGGTTTTGTCTTGTGCGAGCGCATGGCCCGAGATTAGAAACAACAACGGAATCGCAAGTACGGCAGCGTTGCAGCGAGGCAGAATCATTTTCACATTCACATCCTCTCGATCATTAGCGCTAGGTACAGTAATCCGGGCAGGAACAGAGGGCAAGCATTACGCCGAAGACTTGTTGTAGGAGCGCAACAGTACGGATACAATCCGCGCAGTTTTGCGGAGGATGCGAGATGGTCGATCGTCGAGGGTTTCTGTCGTCGTTTGCGGGCGCCGCGGCCGCAGGGGCAGCGCTGAATTTTGGCGGCGAGCTTTTTGCGCGGGCCGCGCAGGCGCCGGCTCAACTCCCAGACCGCGAGCTTTACGATTCCAACGAAGAAGCTTACTGGGCGGAGCTGCGCAAGCAGTTTGTGATTCCGGCGGACGAAGTGTATTTGAACAACGGGACCGTGGGCTCGTCGCCTGCGCCAGTTTTGCGTGCAATCTTCGATGGCTACAACGAGACGGAGATGATGGCGCAGAGTGATCCCGAGGACTATCCCATCTGGGGCTATGGCGCTTGGAACGAGTTTCGCGATCCCCTGGCGGCGTTTGTGGGTTGCAAACGGGACGAAATCGCCCTGGTGCGCAACGCGACGGAGGCAAACAGCTACATCGCGAATGGCGTGGACTTAAAGCCGGGCGACGAAGTCTTGATGACCGACCAGGAGCATCCTGGCGGAGAGCATCCGTTTAACTTGCGCGCCAAACGCTACGGCATCGTGGTGAAGAAGGTCACGTTGCCGAAACCGGTGCCAAATGCGGCGGCGGTCCTGAACCTTATCAACGACACGATCACGCCGCGGACGCGGGTTCTCTTCTTCAGCCACATCACCACGGCTACAGGAGTTGTGCTGCCGGCGAAGGAGCTGTGTGCCTTGGCGCGGTCGAAGGGCATTCTCTCCGCTGTGGATGGGGCACACGTTATTGGGATGATGGCGCTGAATGTTCATGACTTGGGCTGCGATATGTACACCTCAAGCCCACATAAGTGGCTCATGGCGCCAAAAGGCACAGGATTCTTGTACGTTCGCGACGAGGTGATCGACCGGCTGTGGAATACGATCGTGACCGCCGGATGGGACGACCCTAAATTGCGCGCGGAACGATTTCAGCGCATCGGCAGCTCGAATGTGCCGTCTTTGTGGGGAATGCGCGCGGCGGTAAAGCTTGCGAACGACATAGGCTTGGATCGTATCGAGCGGCGGCACCGAAAGATGGCTGACTATATTCTGGGTGAAATGGTGAAGCGCGGCGCGGAGTCCTGGACTTCGCCGGATCCTGCGTTACGATGCGCGATCGCATCGGTCAACGTGCCGCCCATCCAGATCCTGGAGATCGAAACGTGGATGTGGCAGAACAAGAAAATCCGCATTCGCGGGGGCGGGCCGTCGAAGATTCGGCTGTCGACTCCGTACTATTTGCTGCGCAAAGATGTAGATCGATACCTCGCGGCCTACGATGAATACCGGCACGCGAAAAACATAGCCTAGCGTCGAAACCAAATGCTCTCGAAATTTCCTCAACGCCGGAAATAGAGGAAGCGAATTTCGCAGTTAGGGCGTGTTATCCTAACGAGGAGTCTCTTTCATGCTGAAAATCCCTCCTTTCGCTAGCGTACTTACATTCGGAACGTTTTTCATCGCGATGGGCCTGGTGCTCTATCGGCTGCTGTGGGCAGCCTCGCAGGCCTCGCAATTTAACGCGGCCGGTGTACTCCCAAGAAACTGCAAAGCTGGCGGCGCTGGCTTCACGGCGAGCCTGCGTACAAGAAGCCACAGTGAAAGATCTCGCCCGAACTCGAAGAAGCTGCTGAGCAAGACGCCACCCATTTAGGTTTGTGCCAGCTTTCTTGACCGTGCCCGCGCGGGTCGACTACACTAACTAATTCGCAGAGTGCCGCTTAGGCGGCTTGTGAACCGTCGTATTGTTCGGGCGGCGTGTGTTGCTGTGCGGAATTTTGAATCCGAAATTCTGCACGGGCGGCGCGCGTATTCTAAAGGGGGAGATTGCTTTGCCAAAGCGCACTTATCAGCCGCGCAAGCGCCGGCGCGCCAAGACGCACGGTTTCCGTTCGCGCATGAAGACCGCAGGAGGCCGCAAGGTGCTTGCGGCACGCCGCAAGAAGGGCCGCCATCGGCTCACCCCCGAGTAGCGCGGGAGCCTTAAGCTTTCCGCGCGAGGCGCGGCTGGTGCGGCCCGGAGAGTTTGACGCCGTATACCGCGCCGGAAAGCGCCGCTCGAGTTCTCTCTTCACCGTTTTTCTTCGCGCAAATGAACTGCCGAACAGCCGGTTTGGATTCAGCATCAAGAAGGCACTAGGCGGCGCGGTGGTGCGCAACCGCATCCGGCGGCGTGTGCGGGAAATCGTGCGCTGCCATCGTCTGGAGATACCTGCAGGATGGGACATAGTCATACACCCGAAGAGCAATGTGGCGAAGGCGGAGTTTGCGGCGCTGACGGTGGAGTTTTTGCGCCTGATGCCGCGGGCGTGAGCAGCCTACGGCACAGCACCGGCGTAAGCGTGGCGCTCGGGGCGCTGCGATTTTACAAAACATATTTGTCGCTGCTGGTTGGTGGAAGCTGCCGCTTCGTGCCCACGTGCTCTGTCTACGCCTACGAAGCCGTCGAGCGATTTGGAGTTGCGCATGGAGCGTGGTTAACGCTCAAGCGCCTGCTGCGATGCCATCCGTTGTCACGCAGATTTGGATACGACCCCGTTCCTGACGTTTCCCCACACCGTACCGCTGTCAAACCAGAAGAGGCGCATTCGTGAGCGAACCGCAGAAGAAGTTCAAGCTGACACATGAGCTGCGCATTGTGGTGGCCTCGCTCCTGTCGCTCGTGGTGATCTTGCTGTGGGCCAAGTTTTTCGGACCCAAACCACCGACAAACTTGCCGCAGGCTAACCGGCCGGCGCAAACAGCACCTGCTACGCCGGGGAGCAGCACTCCAAGCGCTGCATCGCCATCGGCAAAGAGCACGCCGGGCTCAAAAGCGCCCGCCACAAGCATGTCCGGAGTCGTTCAGGCTGCAGCCCCGCCCAAGGCCGCTACGGAAGAGCGAACCCTCGTGGTGGAGAATGACCTCTATCGCGTGGAATTCTCAAACCGTGGCGCAGTCGTGAAGAGCTGGCAGCTCAAGCACTATACGGACGACTCGAAGCCGCCGCGCATTCTCGACTTAGTGCATCCCGAAGCCGCGCAGCAAACGGGCGGATGGCCGTTTGCAGTGGCGTTGAACGATCCGGAGCAAGAGTCCGCAGCGAATAGCGCGTTGTACCAAATTTCGACTCTAGCAAGCACCTTGCAAGCGCCAGCCGACGCGGAATTCAGCTGGAGCGACGGCCACCTGGAAGTCACCAAGCGCCTCCACTTCGACCACACCTACGTCGTGCGCGTCGAGACGACCGTAAAGTTCAACGGGGCGCCTGTACCGGCTGGGACGAGTTGGCTCGGCGGTTTCGGTGATCAAACGGTTTCCAATCCCGCGCCGATCGACACGGTTTCCGTCTTCTACAGCGAGAACGGCAAGCTCACGAATATTCCGGCCAAGAAGTTGGAGGGGCCGGAAAAGTGGCCGCATGGGGTGTGGCAGAGCGGCAAGGATTGGGATGGGATCGAGGATCGCTATTTCACGGCGGCATTTCTGCCATTGGTCGGGGCGCCTCCGGGGAGTCTCGAGGTTCGATACTGGAAGGATTTCCGGACCGTTCAGGTGGAAGGCAAAGATGCACAAGAGCCGGTGCCCCAGATTCAAACGGCTACGTCGGCGCAGCCTTTAGCGCTACGCGTTTATGTAGGCCCGAAGGATTACGACGAACTGAAAAAGATGAACCCGCCGTTGCACTCCCTGGTGAATTTCGGGTGGCTGGAGTTCATCGCCGATCCGCTGTTTCACGGATTGAAATGGCTGCACAAGTACATTCCCAACTGGGGTTGGGCCATCGTCGTTCTCACGTTGATCATCAACATGCTGCTGTTTCCGCTGCGTATTTCGAGCTACCGCACAACGCTGAAAATGCAGCGCGTGGCCCCGGAAATCAAGCAGATCCAGGAGAAGTATAAGAAATATTCGATGCGTGATCCGCGCAAAGCGGAGATGAACAAAGAAGTGATGGCAGTCTACAGCCGCGAGAAAATTAACCCGGTGGGCGGCTGCTTCCAGATGTTTTTGCAGATGCCTATCTGGTTTGGGCTGAACACCGTGCTGCGTTTCGCGATTGAAATGCGGCATGCATCTTGGTTTGGCTGGATCAGAGATTTGTCCGCGAAAGATCCGTATTATATTTTGCCGATCACCATGGGCCTCTCGATGTACTTGGTGTCGAAGATGACGCCCATGACCACCACCGATCCGCAGCAGCAAATGATGATGAAGATCATGCCGGTAACCATGGCCGGACTGTTCATGATCTCTCCTATTTCCAGCGGCTTGGCAGTGTATATTCTTACGAGCAGTTTAGTCGGAATCGTGCAGCAGTGGTGGCTGAACCGCACGCATCCGTTGCCCGCGGCGGCGCCGAGCCAAGCGCGTGGGAAGAACGGAAAAAACAAAAAGAAGTAAGACATCTGTGGTAGCCCTGGCCTAAGTGTTTGGTCTGGGAAACGGTTCAAAGCGCAAGGTGCCATGGCTAAGGAACTCATTCAGAACGGTCAACTCGATCGACAAGCGGCGGCGGATGCTCTGCGCGAATTTCTGGAAACAATCATCCGCGCGGCAGGATTTCAATTAAACGTGACGGTGAGCCCGACTCCGCCCGGAGCGGCAAGCGAAGCGGAAGTTATTGCCGATGTCGACGGCCGCGACAAACAGATCTTGCTGGAGCGCGGCGCTGACGTCTTAAAAGCGCTTGAACATTTGGCCTTTCGCGCTTTGCGGCTGGAGCCAGAGCATCACGAGAAAATTCAAGTTGATTGCGGCGGTTATCGCGCGTTGCGCTTTGAAGAGCTGCGCATGACCGCCAAGGTGGCCGCCGAGCGTGTGCAGACAACCAAGCAGCCGTTTCGGCTGAATCCGATGAGCTCGCGTGAACGGCGCATCGTGCACCTTGCATTGAAAGACATCCCGGGCGTGCGTACGGAAAGCGTAGGCGTCGGCGAGCACCGCCAAGTAGTCATTCACCCCGCAGATAGCAAGCCTTCGCGCTGACTTCCTGACTTCTGAGACGACATTTCCCGCAAAATTTTACTAAGACGCAGACCGACTACTTGGTTTTTACCCAACCTTGCGATATCACGGCGCCATTTTGAGCGAAGCGGACGCGATAGGTGAATGACGACGGGCGGCCGGGCTTCATTTGGGGAAAACGTAAGTCGGAGATTTCGACGACTGCTTCGTCGCCCTCTTTGTGGAAGCGCGTTACCGGGAAACGTGCGAACCACAGAACCGTGCGAACTTCGGGCAGGCGCTTGGCGGCTTCAATGTACGGATTCAGCGGGGCGTCAGGATAGAAGCTGTAGGTTAGAGAGGAAGCCGCATCGGGAGGCGCACCAGCCGCTTGCACTTCTTTAGCGTCTCCGCCCAGATTCATGCGTAGTTCGTAGACTCCGCGCGGCGTGAGAACCAGTCCATCCCAATGCCACAGCGATGGCGGAAACGGGAGAGCGCCTCGCGATTGCGTGTCGAGGTGCAACGAGGAAGAAAAATTGTCGACGCGCCCGAGCGCCACGTGATGCGCGTAAACCGCGGCTCCGATGTAGCCGAGCGACAGCACCAGTCCTGCCAGATTCCATGTCGAGAGCCGCACGCGCAATCCCGCGTCGCGAATCGCCGGCAAGAGGAACGCGGCAGTGAGTATTACGATGGCGGCGAAGATTCCCCCCGTCGAAAGCGGCGCACCTATCACTTGCCCGATGCCGGCGACTGCGAGCGTCGCGACTGCGAAGGCAAGCCAGCCTCCGATCGCGCGCCGCTGTAATCCTTCCGGCTTTCTATAAACCCAGGCAAGAATCTGCGGGACGAGCAGAATTCCGCTAAACGTGAAATCAACAATGAAAATCAAATCCCAGGCGGGCCGCGACCATTTCACGGGTGACCAGATCATTGTGCCGAACGAAGTGATCAGGTCCATCAAAATGTGGCTGACAATACCGATGGCGTAAATTCCAGTTAGCGCGGCAAATGAAGGCGAGTCCCATTTCCGCCAGCCGACAAACCAGCGGGTCAGAGCAGCAAGCATCACCGCGAAAATGGGCAGGCACACCAGGGAATGCGTGACGCTGCGGTGCCAGGTGAGGATGAGGAGATCATTGTGCGAGAAAAATTCTCGGAATACGTCGGAGTCCGGGAAAATCGCGCCGAGCATCAGCGACCACGTAATGATTCGCTGGCGATTCACCGGCTTTGCGGCGAGCATATCTTGGCCGCGGAAGGCGGCCTTCGCGATCAGCGCGCCGGCGATGCCGTGAGTGATGGTGTCCATCGGGGAAAGTCTAGCGGATTTACTGCGAGTTGCGCGGATTTCATCTGACGGCGAGAAGCGGCGAGCGCTTGGCTACGACCTTGCCAACGCGACGCGCCTTAACGCCGTGACCCTGCAACGTTGCGAGCGCAGTTTCCGCCACTTCAGGAGCGATGGCGACGAGCAGGCCGCCCGAAGTTTGCGGATCGAAGAGCAGATCCTGATACTCGGCAGGGACGCTTGGCGCGAAGCTGGCGCAATCGCTCACAAACGCGCGATTATTCTTGAGTCCGCCGGAGAGATGACCTTCGCACGCTGCTTCGACAGCGCCAGGGAAATAGTCGAAAGCAGAATGATCGATTTCGAAGGACACCGGCGCAATAGCATGTGCGGGATCACCTAGCGCCATCTCGCGCGCGTGGCCAAGCAAACTGAATCCGGTGACATCGGTGACCGCGTGAATGCTTGGGGCGGCGCCGGACTTCTCGTCGACTTCCTGCAGTGCCGCCGCAGCGGCACCGTTTAGCGTGGTCATGGCCAAAACCGCGGCTGTCAGCGATGCTTGCGTCGCTCGATCCTTTTTCAGCGCCGTGGTGATAACGCCTGTCCCGAGCGGCTTCGTGAAAAGGAGCGCATCGCCTTCGCGCGCGCCGACATTCCGCCAAAGACGCTGCGGATTGATTAGTCCCGTCACCGCGTAGCCGAACAACATGTCTTCATTGCGGATCGAGTGGCCACCAATCACGCTGCAGCGCGCCTCGTTCATTTTTGCCAGACCGCCGCGGATAATCTGCTCGAGAATTGCCGGGTCGCCCTTTTCCGGAAAGCCTACGATGGACAGCGAGGAAATTGGTCGCCCGCCCATGGCATACACGTCGCTGAGCGCATTGGCGGCGGCGATCTGACCGAACAGAAATGGATCGTCCACAATCGGCGTGAAGAAATCGACGGTCTGTACGAGGGCCATGTGTTCGGAAATTCTGTAAATCCCCGCGTCGTCGTTGGTGTCGAAGCCAACCAGGACGTTGGGATCCGTTTGCCGGGGCAACTTGCGCAACACCGCGTCAAGCGTGGCGGGATTTAGTTTTGCGGCGCAGCCCGCCGCCTTGGCCATGGAGGTCAGTTTCACTTGCGTCGCCAACGGAACACCTCGCCAATCAATCGTCGCTCAATCGTCGCTTACTGCACTAATAAGGATGCCACTACTCTCCTGCTAGTGACATAGGGACAGGTGTTGCGCGTTTGCGCCCGAACGTGCTTTCATCCCGCATGCCCTGGGACATTCTGCTGATCTTCTTCGTGTTGGGCGTTATCGTACCCTGGCGCGGTCGCAAGAGGTTGCAGCAACTGTTGGCCAAGCCGCGCGTCGATTCGAGCGAGCGTCTATCGCTATACTTTTCGACGATCGCATTTCAGTGGATTGCCGCCAGCGTCGCTGCGTGGCGCGCTTGGGCGCACGGATACACTCCGGCGCAGCTTGGCTTGGCGATGCCGGGGCGCTTCAGACTTTGGGCTATTACCGTGTGCGGCGCGACGCTCATCGTCACGCTTCAGTGGCTGAACCTGCGCCGCATGGGCCGTTCGTCAAGCCCCCTGCGAGGGCCGCTTCAGGCACTGGCGCAACGCATTCTTCCGCAAAGCACGAAGGAGCTGATTCCCTTCCTGGCTCTAGCCCTTACTGCCGGACTTTGCGAGGAGTTTTTGTATCGTGGCTTCGCCATGGCGGTCATCGGTCGAACAGGCTTGCCTACCGGTGTGGTGATATTGTTGTCGTCTATCCTCTTTGGACTAGCGCATCTATACCAGGGCCGCGCCGGCTTCGTGAGCACCACGGTGCTGGGAATTCTCTTCGGCATTTCGCGGGTCGCGCTCGGTAGCTTGCTCCCGGTTATTCTGTGGCATGTCGGTGTGGATGTGGTTGCCGGGACGGCCGGACCAAAGTATCTAGTTAACACGAAACAAGTTACATCGCCAGTGAGTGCTCCATAGATATTATGTTAACTAACAATGCGGCTCCGCTCTCAACGGATGTTATAGCGAAAGCGCTGCACGAATTCCAGCTAGAGGCAACAGTGGCGCAAATTGACGCTGTTCAGCGATACATGGCCATGCTGCTGGTTTGGAATGAAAAGATAAATCTCACCGCCATTCGGGATCCACTGGAGGTGCTTTATCGCCATTTTTGCGAAAGTATGTATGCAGCGGCCGCGGTCCCGCTGCACGTGGGTCGACTTGCCGACGTGGGGTCGGGCGGAGGCTTTCCGGGTTTGGCGCTGAAAATTGTGCGGCCAGGGCTTCAAGTAATTCTCGTCGAATCAAATGTAAAGAAGGCCACTTTTCTAGCCGAGGTCGTGCGCGAACTAGGCTTTTCGGACACGCGGGTGATAGTGAGTCGTTATGAAGACCTTGGGGAGGAAATCGCTCCCCTCGATTTTGTCTGCTCGCGGGCATTAGGGGAATTTGACAAGTTCTTGAGCTGGGCGCGTTCCGAACGCGTCGCGGCCGAACAAGCGGTTCTGTGGGTCGGTGGGCGCGACATCCAAGAGGTGAAGAAGACAGGCGGATGGAGTTGGAAGGAACCTATTGCAATTCCTCACTCGCTGCAGCGCTTCTTACTAGTTGGAGTTCGAGAACGCACACCGCAGCCCTAATTTTACCGCTGATGTTTCATCTCAGACCTGCATTTGTTCGCTGTGGAACAAGTAGTCTTCGGACTCAACTATGCAGAACGCCCCAGCAGCTATATGTTCCACGTGGAACATATCCTCTGAACTTCGATGTTGGTCCACGCCGAGTATTTCGACTGAATTGATTGCAGTGTTCCACGTGAAACACTTTCATGATACCGAACGTCCAAATCACTTCAATGTTCCACGTGGAACACTCCGCGCCCCGCACAACCATTTCTGAGAACTCCGAGTGTTCCACGTGAAACATCTTGCATCTACTTTCCAGCTTTGCTAAGTTTTCGCCCACGGGGGTTCGGTGGCGCGGATCATTGCTGTAGCCAATCAAAAGGGTGGAGTGGGTAAGACGACAACCGCCGTTAACCTAGCCGCCTGTCTTGCTGCGGCTGACCAGCCTACCCTTCTCGTAGATTGTGATTCGCAGGCCAATGCTACGGCCGCGATCGGCTTTCAAAAAGATCCCGCCCGGCGCACTCTC
>Ga0210406_10004632_pt1 | contig 14624 bp, 17 predicted proteins | sample IncBWC30MmetaG_FD_155454 | JGI IMG/M metagenome (GOLD analysis project Ga0210406, IMG submission 155454) | Forest soil microbial communities from Barre Woods Harvard Forest LTER site, Petersham, Massachusetts, United States - Inc-BW-C-30-M | ecosystem: Environmental > Terrestrial > Soil >... | reverse complement strand
ATTTCTCCGCTCCCTCATCATGACCGGCGAAGAGCGCGTTCTTGCGATCGAGCACAATAGGACGGATGCCGCGTTCGACGATGTTAGTATCGAGCTCGATGCGACCGTCGTCGAGGAAAAGAGTCAGCCCCTCCCAATGGTACAAGGCATAGCGGCATGCTCGCAGGGAAAATCGTAGCAGTTCAGCACTGCGCTGGCGCTGTGCTCGGGCGATCCGGCCGCGCCCGACCCAGCCGTCTTCACATTTCCGACTATGGCTTGCCCGCCGTCATTGACGTGGACGTGCTCGACACGGACATATTGGTCTCCGCCGTGGCGGAGGCGGCGAAGGGTCTCGACCTGCACCGAACAGGCCCGCGTCAGTCGAGCCGCGGCGGTTGCAAGCGCCACCACGTGACGCTCAGTGCCTCCACAGCCCCGAAATCTCGCCAGAACCGACATAGCCGCCGCGTGCGTGCAGGCCATTTGAACCGCAAGAGCCCCTTCGGTTTCGTTCCGCGGTGCCGCTGCCTCGATTAAAGCGAGGGCGGCGTTGGTGGCGGTTTCCGAAATCCCGCCGGAGGGCAACTGAGCGGCAGCCTGCAACTGCAACAGTGAGGCATTGACGAAGGCGCTCGATGTGGTGCCCAGGGCCTTCTTCAGCCGTCTCCACCAAACCTTGCTCTCGCCGTCTGGGGGATAGGCCGTGGCGAGGTTCGCGTTGACGCGCCGCAGTTTCACGCGGACTGGTGGACGTCCAGGCTGGGGCGCCACCGGCGCAAGTGAGTTGTTCGTCCGCCCTGGCAGACGTCCAGGCTGGTGCGCCACCGGTGTAAGTGAGTTGTTCGTCTTATTCGTCATTCGGTTGTCCCGGTCTTTGCGAACGACCGCACCAGTGACCGCAGCCATTTGCGTTCCTCGATCGCCTCGGCCGTCCAGTCGCCATTCCTGAAGTTTCCGTTCTTGGCACCGCGTGGCGCGCCGGGGCTCAACCCACCGTGCAGGCGGCATCGCGTGCGGCCGCGTATGGGCGGGCGTTGGCATGAGGTGCCAACGCGGGTCTTCGCGCCGCCCTTTGGTGCGCGCCTAGGGTCCCCTAGTCTGGTCTCATCCTCTTTCATGGGGTTGATCTCAAAATATGGTCGACCCCCCGGTAAGGCACGAGGGCCCTAGCAGGCAGCGTTCCGGCTCCGGTATGGCACTTGGCGTTCGGGCCTTCCGCACCATCCGCAGCGCCCCGGCAGCGGCTGGCCGGCCCCGCAAGCATGCCAACGGTTGATATAAACGGCGAGGCGGCAACCGGCCACGCTCGGCTGCAGCGTACGCAGGCGGCAACCGCTCGCCGGGGCGGCGCTGTCCGGTCCCGGTGATTGTGCGCCAAGTCATCGGCAGCTCGGGCACAGCGTTTCGTCGCAACATGTCTGAGCTGCTGTTTGAATGATGACTGAGGCCAGCGCGGGACGCCGCTGGGGCTATTTGATTATCGCACTCATCCGGTCGCAGCACGGACGTCTCGATTATGAGTTCTTGGCGATGCGCACTCTGGCAGCGTTCCGCCGATTGGCGATGCGGCTGAGAGCGTACTTGATCGGCAGCTCATCAACCGCATCTGGGTCGTATTCGTCCGCCCATTCTTTCGCTTCAGTATGGCGTTCGTGTTGGGGATCTAACAGTGCTTCAAGCCATTCGTAAAACCCCGAGATGCCGCCGCAGTCCTCGGGCGGCCCGTTTCTTTCGCCGCCAACATAGCGCGGATATAAGACCCCTGGCTTGCCGGTGCGAACATCGGTGACGCTAAGCCGATGCTCCCAGCAGTCTCCAAGATCATAGGTGTAGTCGATGACGGTCCTGCTTGGCTTCAGGACATCACGAAGCCGCACGTGGCTTGCAAGGCTACGAGGCGTGCCGCCCCAGTCCTCATCCATTGCCAAACCGTATTTTCGTCGGTCGATGTTAAACTCCCAGAGATGATAATCGAACCAGCCCATGACGGCCTGGATGATATCATGCAGGACCAAGAGCGTGATTGAGGTCGGCACTTCGACTTCGCGCCAGATCGGCGGATCCGTATGCCTCAATTCGATGCGGACGCTCGCGATCTCGTTGAAGCTATCAGACGCACTCTTCCGCTGGAGGCCCATTCCGATATTCTCGCGACCGGCTTGGCCAGTCAAAGATGGGGGCTCGGAGGCAGTGGAAATCTAGCAGCCGCCGAGCGATACAAATAACTTGACGGACCAATTAATTGAGTCGTCGCCTGCAGGCGCACGCTTTCGTTCCAAGGAGACCTTGATGGTACTAAGCACAGCCAACGTTTGTGCCTTTGAGTGGAGGCACGCGATTTCGCCCTTAAAGGGCCGGGAAGACTTATTCGCTCGCCGGTGCACGAGGGCCAACGGGCACGCTCGTCGTCTTCATCTGCAATCACTGTGAAAGCCTCGATTGATCGCATTGTGCCCGAGGCCAAAGCACTACGGGAAATCGGCATCGGCACAATTGCTATAATGCCAAACGACACCAACCCGCAAGATTCGTTCGACAATATGAAGGCGTTCGCAGCCCGGCACGGCTTTACATTCCCATATGTCGTTGATTCAACGCAGGAGGTCGCACGTGCCTACGACGCTCAGTGCATACCCGACTTCTTTGGCTTCAATGCAAAAGACGAGTTGCAGTATCGGGGTCGGCTCGATGCCTCGCGCACCACTCCCGTCCGTCGCGACCTATTCGATGCAATGAAACAGGTGGCGGAGACCGGGCGCGGACCTCAAGACCAAGTTTCTTCGATGGGCTGCTCGATCAAGTGGAAACACTGATGACAACATTGTCCAGCGTCCCAAAAAAGGCCGTTGAGGTCATTCATCCAAGGAACGAGCGCCCAACTCTTGGGGCACTAACGGAAGCGATTAGGCTCAGCTTCTTCATCGTTTTCTCGCTCTGGTCTGCGCAGCGATGCCAGTCTCTTTGAACTGGTCGCCAGCAATCTTGACACTATTCTCTCCGGATGCGGCTGAAGCCGAAGTCGGACGGCCCCTTACGGCAACGAGCGTTGCTGGGGTTAACCGAAGAGTTTATCGTCGCGAATACCACCGCGCGGTAACAGGAGCTGCCGTTGGAGCTGCTGCGGGGGCGGATGTCGGAGTGCCTGTCCCAGCGCCCGAGCAGGCGGATGTCGGCGTGCCACCACCGGTCTCCGAGCAGGCGGATGTTGGAGCGCGTCCACGGGCACGCAGCCCCCACCTCCGGGCCCAGCGATGCAGCGTCCCTTGGCCGAACTGATCAGCTTTTCTGCCCCGCACGATCTGTAGGCGTCGGCTGTTGTGCGAGCGGCGAGCTTTATTACGCCGCAACGGAATTACGTAAGCTTTACGGTTCGTACAGACTTTCCCGAGATGCTGCGCTCGCGACGGAGGGTCTTATGATGGCTGAGCTGTCCGATTGCGAAAAGCAATCTCTGGACGACGCCCTTTCAACCCTGGACGATCTGTACGAGGTCACGCTCAAACCTGATGGCGGGGTTACCAGCGAGCAAATGGAAGCTATCGCCAAGCTGGCCGAAGAAGCGATGGGTTGCGTGCTGTCTGTGCTGGACCCGGAAATGTATGACGCGGTGCAGCGCGATTGCCCGGAAAAGAAATTGGGGCGCGAAGCTCGGGCGGTCCGAATTCTGACGTTCCTCGATGATGAGACACCGCAGAAAAAACTCGCGGCATTTGATACTGCCGATCTGCTGCGTCGCCGCCTCAGCCTGGAAGAGCCTGTTGCTGTTCCATTGCCGTTAGAAAGCAATCGCGGCGCTGCTGCGTGACGCTGCCCTCGCGGGGGACGCTCGTTGCGTTCTTTCGACAGGACGCTGGCAGCAGGGAAGGTAATCACCTTTCGATTGCAAGATAATGTAGAAAGCTTGCCGCAGGCACTCACGGCCCTGCCCAGTTTCATTCTGCGAATGCAGGTAGCCCCGTCAAGTCGGCAATATCATTGCCATCGCCACCCGGATAGCAATGAAAAGCAAAATGCTCCAAAAAACAACTCTAATGAGCCACTGTGCCGTTGTGTCGTCCATCGCGCCTTTGTCTCGACCCGATACTTTCGGTCAATTCTGTTGTTGAAATGGCTTTATAGCGCCTTTTTTCGTTGCCTTTTCCTCCAGTCTCTGTTTACAACGGGCATCGCATTCACTCGGAGATTATTAGATGGCTAGAAACTCAAAGCGTCGTTCATGGACATCCGCAGAAGTTCGCGAACTAAAATCCGCTGCGCGGAAGAAGACGCCAGCCGGGAAAATCGCCAAAGCTTTGAAGCGCACTGAGGGCGCAACTCGGCAAAATGCATTCAGCATCGGATTGTCGCTCGATTCGCGTGCCTGAACTTCTAGTGTGGCCCTTAGCAAAGTCACAACTGGAATTCGCCTGCGATATGCAGCGCGGCTCTGCCCAAGTGCCACGGCGAGTTCGAAACTCTCGAATCAGAGCCCGTTGAGGCTTTGGACGGCACGTTGCTCCAACGCTACTCGTCGTCTAATCCTCTAGAAGCAGCGAGTTGACAGCTTCTTTCGCGGATTTGGACGCCCGTCCCGTTTCGATGATCAGAGCGGCAAGTCAAGCGGACCATTCGGGAGAATTTCAGAGCCTTTTGGTCCATCGGGGCTAATGCGGCGTGCTCCAGGTGATGGGCTGGTTTGCTCGAGCAATCGCGTAGCCCTTGGCTTATGCATTGGCCGCAATTGCGACGTCACCGTATTCCCTCTCGACAGCACAATGACGCGGGTGCCCACCGTCACCCGCCCATAAAGGTCCTCGACGTTCTCGTTGGTCAAGCGAATGCAGCCGGAGGACACGAAACTGCCAATAGTTGACGGCTGATTGGTGCCGTGGATGCGGTATTCAGTATTGCCCAGATACATCGCGCGCGCCCCGAGCGGATTGGTCTCGCCCCCAGCCATGAACCGGGGCAGGTAAGGCTGGCGCGCGATCATCTCCTTTGGCGGGACCCAGTCCGGCCATTCCTTCATGCGGCTGATGCGCTCGGTGCCCGACCAAGTGAAGCCTTCGCGGCCGACGCCAACGCCGTAACGAATCGCCCTTCCGTTCCCAAGCATCAGGTAGAGGTATCTGTTCGGCGTGTCGATAATGATGGTGCCGGATGGCTCAGCAGTCGGGTAATCGACGACCGTGCGGCGAAACTGGGGCGGTATCTCTTTGGTCGGCCCCTGCTCGGGTTGATAGTCCGGCGGCAAAGCCGCGACCGCTGTGCCGTGATCCCGTGGCGAGCGAGGAGGGCCTAAAGGCCCTGATCTGAACCCGCCCGGCACATCGCCAAACATTCGCCTTGGCGGGTAAGGTCGGTCGTATTCATCATCGTAGCCTTCCCCATCTGCGTCCTCATCCCTGCCCTGAAACCGCTCTGAGGGATTTGCCCGATAATACGCAGGTGGTGGATACCCCCTATAGCCATAGTGCATGGGTGGTAGGTAGTCCCGGTACGAATAATAGGCGGGGGGTGGGTAGCCCATTGGCGGTGTTTGTGGCGGCAGGTATTGCGCGGCTGCCGTACGGATTGAGGCGGCGAAGCCGAACACCACAAGGCTGACACTGACGCGCAAAACACGACCCCCGGAAGTCCCAGGTTCCGATGTTGGCGGAAATATCTGACCGTATGAAGGCAATCGCCCGCGGGGTGCCTAGCGAACGCTAGACGTCCGGTAAGAGTGCCTTCATTTTACCTTTCTATAATTTACACTTGTGTGTCTGGCCGAGCGCGGGGGAAGGCATGGGGAAGCCATTCGCGACGTACGCTCTGTGCATCATTTCTGCGGCTTTTGGGGCAGCAATTGACCATTACCTTGCCGGAGCAATCGAGCAGAGCGGTCCGCACCTGGAACGAGCCGTGAGTCCGCAAGCTGCTGTTGCTGAACCTGCGCAGCTAAATGTCGAGGTGCTTGGGGACAGGGTCAGGTGCGACTTTCGATACCAAGAACTGAAAATTCCTGCGACCGAGTATCAGTCGTTCAAACGCAAGTGTATGGGCGATAAGTGGGACGGCGACTAGCACCCTGTCGCGGACACGGCGACAAATCGCCATCCAGCGGACGGCTTCGGTCGCTTTGTTATGTCGCAGTTGGACAGGCGCCCGCCGGACGAGGCGCCACCGACCCCGAGTAAGCGTCCACCGTCCTGCGCTCGCGAATCGACGGTCCGCTAATCCATGCGACCGCCATTTAGGTGGCTTTCGATAGCCGCCCTCGCGTATCGCTCTGCGGCCGCTTGGGTCGGATAAAAGAAGGCTGGCGCTGGGAGGAGCGAGTTTTCCAGTCGGTGGCTAATGGCGACGATTCGCCAACTATAGGCATTTCGTTCGAGGTCAATGAAATACTCGCGATGTAGAATACGGCGCGTTTTCATCCTCTCGCCCAACCAGCAAAGGCGTAGTCGTCATTCGCTGATCGTTCGCACCACGCTCAATATTGGACGCGAGTTGCCCGTGCCACCACCGAGCTCCTTTTCGAGTTGCTGGTCGTACTCAGCTAACGTCTGCACCGGCTCTTTAGCTTTGACCTGCACGATCTTGTAGCCATTATTCTTGAGTTGGACGAGTAGCTCGGGTAGCGCCAGTGAGGTCGGGTGCTGGAAGTCGTGCATCAGGACGATGCCTTTGCCGTGCTTCTTTAGCTTCGACACAACCGACTCGATTATCTGCTCGGATTTGCGCATCTTGAAGTCAAACGAGTCCATATCGGTGGAGAAGGTGCCTATGTTTCGCGCGCTGAGATAAGTCAGCAATTCCGGAGAGTGCCGCAAGGCCGGGAAGCGAAAGAATGACGATTCCGGCTGGCCGAGCGCCACGCGCACCGCGCTGACACCCTTCTCAATCTCCTCTTTGGCCTGGTCAGGTGTCAGTTTCGACAGATCGGCATGAGACCAAGTGTGTGAGCCAATGGTATGCCCTGCGGCCGCAACCTGCTTGAGGATTTCCGGATGCCATATTGCGTGCTTACCGATAGGGAAGAAAATGGCTTTGGTGCATTGCTCTGCCAGCGCCCTGAGAACGGCTGGCGTATTGCCGGGCCACGGACCGTCGTCGAAGGTGAGCACCACTTCCCCATCACGGAGAAAATCGTAGGCCTTGAAATGCTCAAATCCGAAGCCCGGTCCTCCCGTGGTGTCGATTTCAACGACACGTGCGACGCCAAGAGCCTCAGGATTGCCGGGGCATGGCCCGGGGTTCGCTCGCTGTGCGAGTGGTGTCCCTAACCGCTCAGACAACGTCGCGTTGTTTTGCGCCCACGCGGCGGCTGCCATGAGGGGTATTGAGATCGCCATTGCGCAAACGGTCGCTGCACGCATTCGTTCCATCCATCCAAGGCCGCTGTTTCGGAGAGCAATCAGATTCACTACTGCCTTGACAGGTTTTCATCCTTACTCGCGATGCTTAATAATCTGCTTCGAAGCATCTGATTGATGTCTCTTTCTTCTGGACCTGTTATGCAGTTGTTAAGCTTAATAAGCGAACAGAATAGAAACCCCGGTTGTTTTAATAATATTAGAATCCGGCGCTCGCACTGTTGCTTATCCGTTCGGCGAATCACACCAGTGCAGGATCAGCAGCCCGCTCGACTATGGTCTGTACGAAAGATGGGAAACGAAGCACCAGAGGCGCTGCGAGCAAGCTCGGAGCCAGCAGAGAAGGAAGTTTTCCAAGAGTTCGATGAGCACCTATTGATCGTCCATGAGGCTGCAGCTGCATTAGTTGATCGCAAAACCTGTCTCGAAGCTCGCGCAACCGATGCATTCCCTCCAAAAGCTCGCGCGGTTACGGTCCTTAGTCGGCACGAACGCTGGACATCGCACGAGCCTGCCAGCGGATTCGACCTTCAGTTCTTTGTTGTAACATGCGCGCTTTTGATTGTACTCAGTCTCGGATCGCTCGGCGGCTGGAGCTTGTATCGATATCTTGGTCAATCAGAAGAACTTAGCGGCAGGGCAGCGCTGACCGCCCTCGTCGAGCGGATCATTGCGGTTGAGTCCAATGGCGATCCGAACGCGAAGAATAGTCGCTCTAGCGCAATGGGACTCGGTCAATTTCTTGATGAAACCTGGCTTGACCTGATGCGAGCGTATCGGCCGGATTTGGCTCGGGGGCGGAGCGAAAGGGAAACACTAGACCTGCGACGTGAGCCAAAACTGACCCGTGAGATCATCATGCGTTTTGTCGCACGAAATATTGCGATGTTGAGACAACGACGCTTGCCTGTGACCGCTGGGACGGTTTATTTGGCCCACTTCGCTGGCGGCGCCGGTGCCGTCGCGTTACTCTCTGCGCCGGACAACTCTGATGCGGCGCTCGTGATCGCGAATGCCGATTCAACGGGCCGAACTAAGCGGGAGCGATTAATAAAAGCTAACCCGTTTCTTGAGCACTTCACGGTCGCCGACCTTAAGGTCTGGGCGGACCGTAAGATGCGCGCTCCAAACCTTCGTCTCACTGAGGTGCTTGCCGACGCAAGGCCGTGAATCAGCGAGTGCCGATCACTGGACGGTTTACCACCTCTAGCTATTGGGGGCTGCCGGGCTCTGATGAAACAGGACGTGTTCAGTGGCTTTGAGCGAGACGCTCATATTCAGCCCGTACAATGTCCTTTCCGTACGTTCGTTCCAGCTTGCGAACGGTGAAATGACCCTGAGCCATCTCCTGAAAATGCTCGATAAACACGTAGTTCACGGAAGCGCCGCCTAATGCACCGACGAGTGGCAGAGCCTGTGCCGCGAACTTTTGGGTCAGCACTACTCCAAATCGCGAAGCCACCAGTGTAATGAAGCGGACCAGCACAGGAGCGCCTTCCTCGACAATACCGCGCTCTGCGATAAAGCGGGCGGCTTCAGTTACACTCTTGGCCAACATGCCCCGGACCGCGAAATAACCGGTTTCTGAAGCATCTGCCGAACCGGCGCGTCCACCCAAAGCAAAGACCTGTATACATGATAGTGCCGATTCCGGGTCGGAAGGATCCTCGCCGTTGCTTCGGGCAATCTCCGCGATTGATCGCAACATGATGATCGTCGAGACAGGAAGCTCAACGGGAAGCGTAGCCAAACCGAAGGCACCACCGGCGGCACCAGATGCCGTGGCTAACGCCTTATGCAGCAGCCCCGATCCAGCGGGATCAGTCCGCGGCATAGTCCGCAATGCCATCTTGAGTGCCGCCTGAAGCGCTTTGGAGGTGGCGGTCGCAATTGCCTGCCGGGCGGAAGCTGGAAGGGCGTTTCCAATGAGCTCGATAGGCTTACCCACCATATTGGTGAGGCTCGCAGCAAGACCTGGATGTTCAAGCGACCGAACGGCTCTTCGCAGCGCTGCCAGATCTTCCGGTGTCATGCTATCCACGCTTCGGAGCGGTGCCGCTCAGCCACTCGCTCAACTTTGACCACCGGCGCCGTCCGGAGGCATTACGAACGGCGATGGCGACCGCCTTCTTCTGCCCAACCAAAACGACCAGCCGCTTGCCTCTGGTAACGCCGGTGTAGAGAAGGTTCCGTTGCAGCATGACGTAGTGTTGAGTGAGCACCGGGATGATGACTGCCGGATATTCCGATCCTTGGCTCTTGTGGATGGTCGCCGCGTAGGCCGGTACCAGCATGTCGAGTTCTCCAAATCCATAGGTTACGGATCGACCGTCAAAGCCTACAGCGATCTCACCAGCGTTGGGATCAACGTCATCGATGTAGCCGATATCGCCGTTGTAGATCTCCTTATCGTAGTCGTTCTCGATCTGCATCACTTTGTCGCCCGGAGCGAAGGTCCAGCCGAACCGCTCGACCTTTCGGTCACCGGCGGGATTGAGCACTGCCTGTAGCTCGATGTTCAACGACCGCGCACCCACCCCTCCCCGGTTCATCGGACACAGCACCTGGATGTCGCGGATGGGATCGAGGCCAAACCGCTTGGGGATCCGCGTCTTCACCAGTTCGATGATGCGGCCGACGGCTATCTCCGGATCCTCCGCCTGCACGAAGTAGAAGTCGCTGTCCGTTCCGGGCGGGCTGAGGTCAGGGATTAAGCCTTGGCTGATGCGATGCGCATTGATGATGATCCGGCTCTGCGCGGCCTGCCGGAACACTTCGGTGAGCCGCACCACCGGCACCGCGCCCGGATGAGATGATGTCGGCGAGCACCTGGCCCGGTCCGACCGAAGGCAGCTGGTCGATGTCCCCAACGATCAACAGGGCGGCCTTCTCGGGCACTGCCCGCAAGAGCGCCTGCATCAGCATGACATCAACCATCGAAGTCTCGTCGATTACCAGCAGGTCGCAGTCGAGCGGATTGTCCTCGCCCCGCTTAAAGCCACCGCTTCTGGGATCCACCTCCAGCAGTCGGTGGATGGTCTTGGCTTCAAAGCCAGTCGTCTCGGTCATGCGCTTGGCAGCTCGCCCCGTCGGCGCGCACAGCAGGAGGCTGGTGCCTTTCGCGGCCAGGATACCCAGGATCGCCTTGACGATTGTCGTCTTGCCCACACCGGGCCCACCGGTCATGACCAGCACCTTGGCCATCAGTGCGAGGCGAATTGCGGCGATCTGGCTTTCGGCAAGAGCAAGACCGATCCGCTTCTCAACCCACGGCAGGGCTTTGTCCGGATCGATCCAGGGCCATGGCAGTGTGCCATTTGCCAGCCGCCTTAGGCGCTCGGCGATTGTGCGTTCCGCCCGATAGAGACCAGCCAGAAAGACGCAAGGCGTTTCTCCAACCCGGTCGGCAATCACCGTCCCGTCCCTCAACTCCAGCTCGAGCGCGGTCCGGATCAGTTGCTGCGGCACCTCCAGTAACTTTTCGCCCAGTGGCACCAGTTCGTCCGTGGGCAAACCGCAATGGCCTTCGTCCATCGCCTCGGTCAGCCCGTAGGAAATTCCCGCACGAACCCGGATCATGGCGGTTTTCTCAATGCCGAGCTTCATCGCGATTATGTCGGCAGTCTTAAAGCCAATGCCACGAATGTCGCGGGCGAGCCGGTAGGGGTTTTCCGACATCACCTGGATCGCGTCGGAGCCGTAGGTCTTGAAGATCCGGACTGCCCGTGCCGTACTGACGCTGTGGCTGTGCAGAAAGACCATGATCTCCCGCACCGCCTTTTGTTCCGACCAGGCGGCCAGAATGCTGGCGGCACGGACCTGCCCGATGCCATCGACCTCGCGTAGCCGATCCGGTGTGGTCTCGATGATATCGAAGACCTTGTCGCCGAAGGCGCGCACCAGCTTCTTGGCATAGACAGGGCCGACGCCCCGAATCATGCCGGAGGAAAGGTATTTCTCGATGCCGTCTGCCGAAGTCGGCGGCGATGTGCGCAGAAACCGCGCCTTGAATTGCTGGCCGTGAGTACGGTCGTTGACCCAATCGCCCGAAGCCGTAATCCATTCACCTGCCGAAATACTTGCAGCGTGGCCAACCACCGTCACGACATCACGATGACCACGCGCCCTGGCGCGCAAAACGCAAAAACCATTCTCGGCATTATGGTAGGTTACTCGCTCGACGAAGCCCGCCAGCACTTCCTGGGTTGATGGTTCAGGATGCGCACTCATCGGCTCACCGCGGCGCGTTTCCGGGGCGCACTAAGCCAACGTAGGTCAGGGGGATCGCCGTGACCACCAGGATGATCGACAGAAATTCAATCCGTCCGGACAAAGATTGGGAAGGAAACAATGCTGCCTTTACATGTCCCGTTTGCCGGAAGGTCTTCATCGTGAGTGCACTTCTTCATCAGGGACGGCGAACCTGCCCAAACCCAAAATGCGGCAAGTCAGTCGGTTGGGTAAGGGGCGGAAGACTATCGGGTGGCGATGCGGGGATCGAATGGGCAGATGGCCAGACGTCGGCGTCCCACGATGGCTAATAACACGGGCTTCGCATCTCCTTCCTGTCTTGCATCATTTGCCGTTCTAAATGCACTTCGGGTTCATCCAGGCCGATGCATCGATCAATCCAGTAGAACTAAATGTCCAAGGGCACACGACAAGCAAAACCGAGAACTTGTTCCAGTAAATACGCCGCTCCAAGGAGATCGACGTCGCCATGTGGCCGCCCCACAAGTTGAAGCCCAATTGGTAATCCGTCCTGCGTCAAACCGCAGGGCAGCGAAATAGCCGGACAGCCGACTAGGGTAATGACGAAAGTCAGGAACATCCAGTCCATGTAAGTGGTCAACTTTTCTCCCGCGATTTCAACGGGAAATCGCTGCTCGACCGGGAAAGGGGCGACCGCAACAGTAGGGCACACGAGGAGGTCATAATCATCGAAGAATTCTGCGACGCGGTGAAAGAGCGTGTGCCGCTGGCGTCGTGCCCGAATGACCTCGTCGGCGGTGAGTCGCTGGCCTTTTTCAATATTCCAGACAATGTCGGGGTTGACGCGGTTGCGTTCGTGGGGCAGCAAATCGCCACGAACGTCTGCGAATAGAAGGGCGCGAAGCACTTGAAAACAATCTATCGCGCCAGAAAAATCCGGTGCCTTCTCATCTACCACACAGTCCAACTGTGTTAGGCGCTGCGCACCAACCCAAGAAATGCGCGCCACTTCCGGATCGATCTTCCGCAGCCCAAGGTTAGCGCTGAATCCAATGCGCCGCGGAGGCCGCGCACGTTTCAACGCCACCTGGAACCCACCCTGCGGCACGGGGCGGGACAGCGGGTCATGTTGGGTCAATACAGCCATCGCATCCAGCATTAGTGCAAGATCGGATACGTTGCGCGCCATTGGGCCGTCCACCCAAAGACTATCAAAGGCAGGCAATGCATCGCCTCGCGGCACGATACCTGGGCTCGGGCGCAGGCCGACAATACCGCAGAAGCTTGCGGGGATGCGCAGCGATCCACCGAGGCAAGAACCGTTGGCGATCCAGACCTCGCCTGCCGCAAGTGCTGCCGCGGCGCCGCCTGAGGACCCGCCCGCAGTGCGACCCAGATTCCACGGATTGTACGTGACGCCCCAAACCGGGTTGAAGGTATGGCTTCCGGCAAATTCTGGCACGTTCGATTTAGCTAGGGGAATTGCACCATTGGCGCGAAGTGTTGCAATAGTGCGGTCATCGGCTGACGCGCGGTGTTCGGCAAACACGGGGGAGCCATAGGTGGTCAACTGTGCCGCCACGTCGTTGTAGTCCTTGACGGCCATTGGCAGGCCAGCGAGCCACCCAGGGCTATCGCGGCTCTCTCGCCGAAAGCGCTTTGGTTGATCACGCGCTTCGTCAAGGAAACGGATCGGCAGAGCATTAATTTTCGGCTCTACGGTCTCGATGCGCGACGCTGCGGCTTCCACCAGTTCCAGCGGAGAAAGCTCCCGCTTCCGTAATTTCGCTACAGCTTCAGTCGCGGTCAGGCGCCATAAATCATTCATTACGGGCACCTCCATTCTCCTTTACGGCTCCGATACGATTAGGGTGCAAGACAATCGATCAGCTTAGCGGAAGGCATCACAAGTCTACCGGTCGCCACAGTCCGCGGAAGCGTCTACACCCCCGCACGGCAATCATCGAACGCTGTCGCTATGACCCACTCGACACGCGCACCCTTCTGGACTTCTTGGATGGCCGCGGAATCAGCGCCTTACTAGGCTCAGGCGCATACCGGTCGCCCCAAAATGGCATATCGCGCGTGCAGTGAGCTTTGTGCGGAATTGCTTGCGCTGCGACGTCTGCGAAGCGGTGGCGTCTAGTCTGGCTCTCAGTGAGGACACGACGTTGGCTGGCCGTCCAGACCTTCCCGCTTGAGGGCAAAGGATGCCGCTCCACCATTCTTGCTGACCGTGACAACATAAATACTATCAAAATCACTGCCGTGCCATTTCGGAACTACCGCTGGGTCACCACCGTGAGCGTCCAAAAGACCCTTTACCAAATCTTCGATTTGTTTGTGCTCCCAAGCTATCAAAATTAGGGTATCACGGCGGGCGGATAGACGTTTTTCAAGTGCAGCCTGAAGATCAATGATGTCCGAAAAGCCAAAGCTCGTATCCACGGGAAGTGTAAAGAATATTGCAGTCGGCTCGACCGTAGCTAGGGGCCGCACATAGTCGTACAACTCGCCTGCGTCCTTTTTTGAAACGGATGGGTCGGGAGCGTAAATATAATCTGGCCGCCCAAAAGACTTTGCGATTACTGGGGGAAGCGCCAAGGCCCGATTGAACCCCTGGCAACTAAGCTGCCCAAGGCCCTCGTCTGGCTTTTCGCCGTGCCGAATAAACACAAGCGTTTGGGTGGCATCATCACTCCGCGCGCTGCTTCCGGTCGAACACAGCAGTGTCAGACCGATGACTGTTTGGACCAAGGCGTTGATGGCCCCGTTCCAGATTTGCAGGGTCGTGTTGCTCGTCAATTTCGTCCTCCATTCCAGAGTTCCCGCACAGGCTCCTGCCGCAAGTCGTCACGCGAAGCTGCCGATTTTGGTTGGGGAGAGCTGACTATTTCTTGTTGGCGATGCGCGCTTTGGCAGCGTTTCTCCGGTTGGCGATGCGGCTGAGAGCGTGTTTGATCGGCAGCTCATCGACTGCATTGGGATCGTATTCATCCGCCCATTCTTTCGCTTCCGCATGGCCCTCGTGGGTGGGATCTGAAATCGCTTCAAGCAATTCGTAGAAGCCTGGAATGCCGCCGCAATCCTCGG
>Ga0210406_10004629_pt1 | contig 14627 bp, 12 predicted proteins | sample IncBWC30MmetaG_FD_155454 | JGI IMG/M metagenome (GOLD analysis project Ga0210406, IMG submission 155454) | Forest soil microbial communities from Barre Woods Harvard Forest LTER site, Petersham, Massachusetts, United States - Inc-BW-C-30-M | ecosystem: Environmental > Terrestrial > Soil >... | reverse complement strand
GACGCCGTTGAACGTCGGGCTGTGCGGCTGACGGTTGGCGGACGTTTTGCTGCGGATCGCGGACGGGGCGGCGGCCACAGTTGGAAAAAGATCGGCCCGATGGTAGCGGAGCAGCGCGCGAGCTTGGGTGTATTGGGCTTCAGCGGCTTTCAAGTTCTGGTTGGAGACGTTGACCTGAGCTTCGAGGGCATTGAGTTGAGGGTCCTGAAAAACCTCCCACCAGTTGCCGCCGAGATTTTGGTCATTTGGCTGGGCAGGTTTCCAGTCGCCCACCTCTTTATAAGCTGGAGGGACCTCCGCTGCCGGGCGGTGATATTTTGGCCCCACGGTACAACCCGCAATGGAGAGCACGCTAAGCAGAACTACGCTTGCGAGAGTGCGCTTCCAAACTCGCATTCCGGCATTCGGGTCGTGTTGTAAACTCACTGGCCCCCTCCTGCGCCATTTGGCGAAGCCGTCTTCGCGATCTGCACTTGTTGCCCGGTGAGAATGGAATCCGGCGGATTTTGAATTACCGATTCGTCGCCGTTCAGGCCCGAAAGGATTTCGATCTGATTTCCGAAATCGTGGCCAGGCGTAACCTTTGTGAGCGCCACTTTGCCTTCTTTCACAACGGCGACCTGGAGACCTTCGGATCGAAACAACAGAGTGTCAACCGGCAAAAGGTGAGTGGAGGCCAGCCCCGGCAGCTTCAAATGGACTTCGGCATATGAGCCGGACAACAACTTGCCGGTAGGATTGTCCACGTCAACTTCAGCCTGCAAGGTGCGGGTTGCGAGGTTGATGGCGTTGGCAGTGCGAACTAACTTCCCTGGGAAGCGACGCCCGGGAAACTCAGCCAGGGTTAGCTCTGCCGTCAGCCCCGGTGTGGCAGCTTGTGAGTACTCCTCGGGTACGAAAACATACACCCTCAATTTCCCGGGTTGCGCGACATGGAATAGGTCGGTCTTCGTGCCTGGAGCGCTACCGGAGTTGATCAGGTCGCCGACGTCGACGTTACGCACGGTAACAATGCCGTCGAACGGAGAATAGATCTTCTCGAAAGATTGCAGCGTTTCCAGTTGCTTCACGTTGGCTTGCATGGCTTGAACGGTCGCCTGATTTGCATTAAAAGTTCCCGCCGCATTGTCTGCATCCTGCTGAGACACTGCGTTGGTCTTCAACAGGCCCTGGTAGCGGGTGTTAGTAATCTCTGCAAGCTTGAGGTTGGCCTCGGCAGTGGCCAGGTTGCTGCGTGATTGCTGGAGCTGCTGGTCCACTTCAGGTGTGTCGATCTCAGCGAGAAGCTGGCCCTTTTTTACGCGCCCCCCAATGTCGACGTACCACCTCTTCACATAGCCATTGGTACGCGAGTAAATCGGCGCCGTCATGTAGGGTTCTACGTTGCCGGGCAACACCAGCTCGTGCGACGGTGCGGTACGCTGTGGAGAAACGACGTTGACCGACGGTACGGCCATCGTGGCAGTTTCGGCGCTCACCGTGGCTCGTGCCCGAACGCGCCGAACGATGCCGGAAACCAAAATCCCGGCGACCACCAGAACAGCTATCAAAGCGAAGAGCCACCTACGTCTCGCTCGATGTTTCCCGTTGAACGCGCTTTGCATTTGCGGCGCGTTCGCGACAACTTGTGTTTGTGTTTCTTGCGACATTGGCACACCTTTTTGCTCGTAAAGAGCTCTATCGTTGAATCTCAGCTTCAGCCGGGCGATGCCGGAGGCTATGCATCATACTGAACACCGTTGGAACGAAGAACAGAGTGGACACCGTGGCGAAGAGCAACCCGCCAATAACGGCGCGGCCGAGAGGCGCATTTTGTTCTCCACCTTCTCCCAGCCCGATCGCCATAGGCATCATTCCGATGATCATGGCCAGAGCGGTCATCAACACGGGCCGGAATCGCGCGAATCCTGCCTCCACCGCCGCCTCGGCCGCCGAGCGTCCAGCAGCCAATTGTTCTTTCGCAAAGCTAACCACCAGGATGCTGTTCGCCGTCGCCACTCCGACGCACATGATCGATCCCGTAAGAGCGGGCACGCTAATCGTCGTGCCGGTCACAAACAAGAACCACACAATTCCAGCGAGCGCCGCAGGAAGCGCCATGAGAATAATGAACGGGTCGAGCCACGATTGAAAATTAACGACAATCAGGAGGTAAACCAGGGCGATGGCGAATGCGAGTCCTGTCAACAAACCCAAGAAAGAGGACTTCATCGTCTGGATCTGGCCACGCACTATGATTTGCGAACCGCGGGGAAGCTCCTTCTGGCTGGTTTTTAGAATCGAGAAGATGTCCTTCGAAACGGCTCCAAGGTCACGGCCCTGCACAGCGCCGAATATATCGATCACCGGGGCGACATTGTAATGAGAGACCACACTCAAGTCGGAATTGCGGCTAAACGAGGCGAGACTCGCAAGTATGGAGGGCGGAGCAGCGCCTGTGCCAGTAACTGGAATGTTCTCCAGATCCTGAAGTGACTGAACCCGGTACTGCGGCGTTTGCGTCGCCACCTGATAGCTAACGCTATTTTTCGGATTCAGCCAGAAAGTCGGCGCAGTCTGGAAGCTGCCGCTCAGAGTGATCAGGAGATTATTCGCAACCTCTCGCTGGGTGAAACCGATTTCTTGAGCCTTGGTGCGATCCACATCAATGTGAAATTTCGGCTGGTCAAAGGTTTGCTGAATGCGGAGATCCGCAGTTCCCGAAACGTACTTGACCTTCTCCAGTAGCGTGTCCGCGAACTGCCGGTTGGCCTGCAGGTCATTTCCGATAACTTGAATATCAATGGGTGCAGGCAGACCAAAGTTCAAGATTTGAGTCACCATATCCGAGGGCAGGAAATAAAAGGTGACTCCAGGAAAATCCCGCGCGAGCTTCAACCTCAAGTCATGCACATACCCTGCTGTTGGCCGGTGCTTCGGAGAGAGCGCGACCATGATGTCCGCGTCAGCGGTTCCGACCGGCGCCGAATTGCTATAGGAAAGGTTGATGCCGCTATAAGGCAATCCGATGTTGTCGATCACTCCAGAGAACTCGGCGGGCGGTATTTGATTGCGGATCTCGGCCTCCACGCGGTCGCACAAGGCGGCCGTCTCTTCGATACGCAGGCCGGTCGGGGCGCGGAGATGCAGTGTGAATTCGCCGCTGTCCACGGATGGGAAGAAGTCTTGTCCCAGCCAGGGGTAAAGCCCGAAGGAGAGTGCGCACACGGCGAGAAAGGAGCCGGCAAAAATGCGGCGGTGACGGACACAAGCCACGAGTAGACCGCGATACGCGGTCCGAATCCTCTCAAAGTTGCGTTCAAACCACGCTTGAAACAGCACAAGAGGATTCTTGCTCGGGGCGTGCGAGCCTTCTTCAGCATGAGCTTTGAGAAGATATTTGGCCATCGTCGGCACGAGAGTCCGCGAAAGCAGGTAGGAAGCCAACATTGCGAAGACGACGGCCTCCGCCATGGGCACAAAGAGATAACGGGCGACGCCGGTGAGCAAAAACATGGGCACAAAGACGATGCAGATGCTGAGTGTTGAAACCAGAGCTGGCACTGCAATCTGCTCCGCCCCAAGAAGAATTGCCTCTTCCGTCTCTTTGCCTCTGCTCAGAAATCCGTGAATGTTCTCGATCGTGACCGTCGCATCATCCACCAGGATGCCGACGGCCAACGCCAGACCGCCCAGGGTCATGATGTTGATCGTTTCTCCCAAGGCACTGAGAAGAATGATCGAAGTCAAAATGGAAAGAGGAATCGAAATAGCGATGATTAGCGTGCTGCGCCAACTTCCGAGAAACAGGAGAATCATGACAGCCGTAAGGCAGGCCGCGATGAGCGCCTCTCGCAAAACGCCGGAAATGGCGCCACGGACGAAGACGGATTGGTCTCCGAGCAGCCGAATTTGAAGGTCCGGCGGAAGCGTCGTCTTTACAGTTGGCAACAGACTCTTGATTGCAGTGATGATGTCCAACGTAGAAGCGCTCCCGATCTTTTGAATGGTCATTAGAGTCGATCGCCGCCCGTCCACGCGCACGATATTGGTTTGCGGGGGGAATCCATCGCGAACGTTAGCGACATCGCGAATGTAGATCGTCGTGCCGCCAACAGCTTTGATCGGGAGGTTGTTCAGCTCTGCAATCGTTGTGGGGCTCCCATTCATGTCGACGTTGTATTCAAATTTCCCCATTTTGGCGGTTCCGGCCGGGAGAATGAGATTCTGAGCGCTGATGGCATTCACTACGTCAGCAGGGGACAAGCCTTTCGATTGCAGTGCCGCGGTGTTTAAATCCACCTGAACCTGGCGCTGTTTGCCGCCATAGGGATACGGAACCGCCGTGCCCGGTACCGAAGTGAGCTGGGGCCGGATGAAATTCAGACCTAGATCATTTAACTGCTGTTCCGAAAGCGTAGGGCCGGACAAAGCCATCTGGAGAATGGGCACGCTGGAAGCGCTATAGGTAATGATCAGTGGCGGCGTCGTGCCTGCCGGCAGCTGCTTGAGCTGTGTTTGGGATTGGCCTGCAATCTGCGCAATCGCCATGCTGATATTTACGCCGGGATGAAAAAAGACCTTTATGACAGCGACGCCATTCAGGGACTGCGACTCGAGATGCTCAATATCGTTCACGATGGTCGTTAAGTTGCGCTCTTGAAGAGTGATAATGCGGTTGGACATCTCCGCCGGTGACAGCCCGTAGTAGTTCCAAATAATGCTCACCACGGGAATATTGATGTTTGGAAAGATGTCCGTAGGCGTGCGAAAAATGGACAGCGTTCCAAGAATCAAGATCAGGATAGCCAGCACCACGAACGTGTACGGGCGTTTCAGCGCGACTCTAACAATCCACATAATCCACCCCTCCGGCTTGGCCGGATTCCAATAACCAAATTGACCTTATGTCCTATGCTTCGGAGTCCTGGCGTCCAAAGTCGAGATCAGTTGCTCGGCCGCTGGGGGCACGGCAACTGTTCCGGTTAGAACAATTTCCCGCGCAGGAATGTCTCTGCCGTAGACGCGGCGGTTGTCGCCATTGTCCGGGCGGATAGTGGAGCCCTCGAGGGAGACTCCGGCGAACAATCCACGCGCCCTTGAATAGCTCAGGATTTCGGAACGCAAGGTTGCATCCGTTTCGGCCGATGAATCGCGACCGACCGGGCCAGCGGCCACGGAAGCGTCGCCTCCCAGCTTGACCTTGCTGGCGAGAATGCCCCGGGCGCCACTTTCATTCATAACGAGCAGGACGAAATCAGTAGCTTGTCCGCCGATCTGAAAGCCGAAGCTGCCGCCCTCAAGAGCCATCATCGTGGGAGCGCCCCACGGTCCCCGAAAGTCTTCACCCTTACGGCACGACATGGCGCCCCGGCCGTAGCTTCCGCCAACGATGAATGCGGCTTTTAGAACGGACGGAAAGACAACGACGCAATCTGCCTTGTCGAGCAGGTCCTGCGGAATGTTGTCCGGAACGTCGAGAATCTCTTTCAGGACCGAGCCACAGTTTCTCAATCGATCGTCATCTTTCGTCTTGTCCGATGCGTTCGCCACCTCAGTGAGGAGTGGCAGGACAACCAATAAAATGCTGCTTAGAAAACCCGATAACTTTCGCATGTGATATCCCTCCGGCGGTTCTTCTCGCCTCGGATCCTGGAGGATGCAGCCTGCATGCCACTATGAAAATTGAGCGAGAACTTCAGGAAGTGGTTGAAAACAAGGGCATTTAGAAGGGAGTCGGAGATTAAGGGGAGGATGACTACGGGCGAAGACAGTCCAGCCTATTGGACGGTTGCCAGCGCCCCGACACGTGGACATGCCTTTCAATGGAAATCGACTTCCCGACAGAGGGAGAGCGCGTGTGGACGGAGCCTTTCTGCACGGCTCTGGATCCCAGCACGGTCCTAAAACGCTCCTATGGTCTATGGAGTTCAGGGTGGACGGAGGTAAGGGAAATCGAAACAACGAAGTGGTCGGCATGCGCGACCGCGCCAATGGCCCCCAAGACCAACACAAGTGGCAGCCACGCCGTTCCATTGGAAGCCACGTCCTTCCGCAGAAGAGACAGCAATGAGACTCTTTTGCCAAGACCGCGCAATTCGGCGGGCGTCGTCGATTCTCGAACGGCAAGATGCGCTAGATCATTCATTCAAAGAGAATCTTCGCCATCATCCCTTTGTCTTCATGATTGAGGAGATGGCAGTGAAATACCGACATGCCCCTGATTACAGGGTCGCTGAAGTCCATAATGACGTCGACAGAACCGCCATATGGAACATTCACCGTGTCCAGCCACATTTGTTCGGCAATCGGGTGGTCGTTTTCGGCGTAGGCCAGGAAGTGAACTTGATGGATGTGCATGGGATGCAGCTCCCGGGTGGCATTGACAATCCTCCAATGCTGATACGTCCCGACTTTTTCGCGCACCATGGGAGCAGCGTCTGGCGCGAATTTTTCGCCGTTGATATAAAAACCCTTCTTGTCTTCCGTGAATGTCACAGTGAATCGAGGAGGCGCTTTTTCTTCTGCCGCGAGGTCCAGCGTCTTGAGCTCAGGTTTGCGCGAGCCTCGGGAGATTCTCGCCGTTGAATCTGCTGCCGACCGCGAAACGATGTCGGCTAAGACCATCGCGGGATTCGGATCGCCGTCTGGCCCGGTATCCACGCAGCGCGAGACCAGACGCCTGGGTGTGCCAGCTTGTGGACCTGTGACAATGGCTTCAAGCCTGCCCGCCGGTGGCAGCAGGACGTGATCAGCAAGACGCGTTGGGCGATTCGGGTCGTGCAGGGCGATGGGCATCCCGTCTATGGCAACGATTTCAAACGTTTGCCCCTCAAGCTGCAGGTCGAGATAGCGATCCGCGGAAGCATTCACGAGACGCCAAAACTGGCGCTCACCTGGAGCGATTTCAAGTTGAGGCCGCACGGATCCATTCAGAGTGAAGACCTCTTCTGGCGCCTCAGGCTCGGCACCACAAACATCCGAACTGAGTTCAACCCGGTGGTTCAATTCGGCAGCCTGAGGATCGCTCACAATGGAACGGCCACGCACGACCAGGACGCGCTCCGGCAAGCCGGCTAGAGGTGGATAATAAGATCCAATTCCCTCGATCACCAGCGCTCCGGACATGCCGTCAAGCACTTGTCGGTGGCTCTCTCCGTGCGGATGAGTGTGGTACCAATACAGGCCAGGCGGATGGTTTTCCGGAATCTGCACGGTGTAGCGAAGCGATTGTCCAGGCTTGGCCATCATGTTCAAGACGTCGTCCTGGGGAGCGTCAGGAGAGACCGTCAGGCCGTGAAAGTGCAAATTGGTCATGTCCATGCACGGGGTAATCGCACAGCTTTCCTGCGGCTTGGCAGGAAGATCATTAAAATAGTTAATCTTCAGTTGATCTCCCGGTGCCAGGCGCAAGGTCGGAGCGTTTGGCTGGCCGTCAAAGTAGAAGGAGTTCTTTCCATCACGGGCGATTCCAGCGTGCAGAGTTAAGGAAAGTGTTTGGTGTTTAGCGCGAAGTTCCGGAGGGTTCAGAAACTGGCCTGACGGATTTCCCGTGAGTTCGAGCGAACAGAAGACCGCGGCCGCCACAATAGCAATGGCGGCAGCGACGATTCGCGGAACTGATGCAAGGCGTGACATTGGCGGCTTCCAAGCTGTCGCTCATTCCGCCTTGTGCCAGGAGGAATCCGGGTCATAGACAGTCATCGCTTGTGCAAGCTTTGTTGTGTCAGGGCCAAGATCCTTTTCGTAAATGGCTCCGGATTCGTCGACAATAAAAGTCATCACACCCGATGAGCGGTACTCCACGGGGTAAGCCACGAAGGCGAATCCGGCGCTCATCTTCCCATCGACGATATAGTTCTTGGCTCCGCCCGGTGCATGTGGTCCCTGGCTGGTGAGGAGGCGGAACATATATCCATTGTAGGGAACATGCTCGCCAGCTTGGTCCGTTGGGACATTTTGGCGCGCGTATGCGATGAGAGGATTGATGGGGCTAGCGAACTCATCGCTCGCGCCGTGCCAGTACAGACCATTGTGCCGGCCTTCATCGCTGACGAGTTTCTGGGCGAATTGCTTGGGCTGGTCAACTGGTGGGCGCGCGAAATATTGTTTTTGCGCTTCGACCAATTCGCGGCACGCATCCATGGCCGCAAGTTCATTTTTGCCGATGCGCCGGAATACGATCTCGTCTTTTCCCGCGTCCGTGTCGAAATACCACGTGCCGTGGTGGTTCACCAATGGAATCGGAAACGGCCAGTTTTCGGCTCCGACAACCAGCGTGACAGTTCCGTCCGGTTCTGTCACGAACCTATGCATCTCGTGGTATTTGACGATGAATCCCGCGCGAGCATCCGAATCTTCTGTTGGGTCACCGGTCGAGAGGACCGCCTTTCCAGCAGGTCCGAGGATGCTCAAGGGAGCTTGTTCGTCCTGCAGATGCATTGCGTCAAAGAGGGCGCGACTGGCATCCTCTGCTGAGGCAAAGGTCTGCTGTCCCGGCTCCTGGGCGAACATTGGTGCAGACGAACATGCCAAGGAAAGCGCGAACAGAACGGATACTGCAAATCGAACAAACCTCTTGCACTCAAGTTGAACAAAAATCGAAATCTTTTGAAGCATGGTATTCATCTCCATTTGTAAATTATTGCTACGCACTACGGCACGTTCATGCGATCAGTGATGTCGTCCACCACCGCCACCATGGAAACCACCTCCGTGGGAGCCACCTCCAAAGCTCGACCGCCCGCGGGATGAAAAGCCTCGGACATTGCCACCGTGGTCAAAACCGCTGAACGCGCCGGAGCGTGTTCCTGGCTGAAAGTGGGGAGCCGAAGACCCGTGAGACGCGGAACCTCCGCCGCCAGATCTGCTTCCGTGAAACGCGTTGCCATGGTTGAAGTTGTTATGGTTAAAGTTGCCGTGGTTGAAGTTGTTGCGATTGATGATGGTTCGGCTGTGAGAAATGTAGGTGTTGTGGTTGTAGATCACCCTATGGCCATGCCAATCGCATCCCCAGTGATGCCAGCCCCAGCCAAATCCGCCAAAGAAGCCGACGCCGAAGCCGATTCCAAATCCAATACCCGCTCCCGGCAAAAAGATCCCCGGCACGGGATACCAGCCTGGATATGCGGCGATCGGCTCACCGTAGACGAGCCAAGGATCGTACGCGGGCACGTAGACCACTTCGGGATTGGTCGGCTCAATGATGATGGTGTTGTCTTGAGTTGTTACTTTCTCCTGTTCATTGCTGTTCAGGTGGCCAGCTTTGTGAGCCTGCTGACGCATTGCCTGGACAGCATCCGTGACATCTTGCTGCTGGTTGGCATAGGCGTCACCAAGGGATGAAGTCCAAGAGAGATTCTTGTCCATGTTTTCAAGGACAGAGGGAAATTGTGCGAGAGCCTTTACGCTCGGGTCCCAGGGCTGTTTGTCGACTTCCTTTGCCCGTTCTTCACCCTTGAGGTTGGAATGACTTTGCATCCAGCGGTCCGCTTCGACAATCTGGGTTGGGTAAGTGGAAGCGGCGAGAATCTGTGCAACGAGTGCGTCCGGGTACAAGGCGATCGGGGCGACGAGTTGCTGCAGCTCCTGAGGGGATTGTTGCACAGGCGCCGGTGGCTGCTGCTCGTTGGATTGCCCAGTAGGACCGAAAGACTCCGCTTGCGCAGTGAATCGCGCAAGCAAACAACAGAGAAGTAAAATTAAAACCCGCTTGGACAACTTCATGGCATATTCTCCAGTACAAAATTGGGCTCATCCCCTTGGTGTCAAACCAGCGTGGAGAAGCTTTCATGCATCCTCTTCGACAACACTAAGGAACGTCACTGGCCGCGCAGTGTGCCAGGCTCGATGTCGTTATGGCGGGCCAAGTCTTCCAGGTCGTCGAGCTTCGCTTGTGTTTCGTTCACGCGCTGCTGCAGGATTTCAATACCGGCTTCGGGGGTAACGGCAAAGTCTTCGCCAACTAGATTTATGCCGCCCGTCGTCTCGCGGAGACTTCGCGCATTTTCAAGCGCCTGCCGGTATTCGCGAAGCCGGGCCTGCCGGTATTCAAGTTCGTCGCGCAGCCTTGCTGCCTGCTCCCCGTACCACTCTGGGTCTTGGGTTTCCACGTACGGTGCAGGCGAAGATTCTGGCACTGACATTTCTTCGTACGGTACAGGTGCGGATGCCAACGCCGGCTGTTCTTCGTCCATTGGGCCCACGATAGAAATCAGACCAGGACGGCGCAGTTTTTCGAGATCGTCGTTGGTCCAAACCACCGGGCTCTGGCTGTCCGTTCCCGCGCGCGGCTTGTTTGCCGCGCGTAGGGGAATGGCCAGCGTACTCAGGGTCACCGAGATAGCGAATGAAAAGGTGAGATAGCGATTCATCGCGCCCTCATTAGTTTGACTTCGGCGGCGCGGGAGGAAAATGCTGGAACATTTTGTTCACGCCTTTGTTGAGATTCTTTGTGTTCTTGTCTGCCTTGTCGGAGAGCGTATCGCTCGAGGAGCTTCGCCAGATCAATTTCTCCGTTTTGGCATCGAAGAGATCGACCACTAAAGTCCCCACTTTGTAGGTTTCGACGGTCGTGGTGGCATCGCCAAATCCACCGCCGAATCCCCAACGACGACCACCTCCGAACCCGTTATAGAACGTGTCCAGGGTTTGCTGATTCTGAGTGGTCTCGATGGCAAAGACCTCGACGTCACCTCCCGAGGGAACTTCCGTCCAGCCTTTTGCCGCCAGAGCGCTGTTCACCGCGCTCTTGATGCGGTCGACCAGGAGCTGGTCTTTCGTCTGGACCTTTTCCCACGAGTAGGTCTTGTATTGGCTAAAGTTTGCATTGTGGTCATAGTCGGTTTTAACTTGCTGAGCGAACGAGACACACGCTAGAAGCAGCATGAGTCCCACTGATGTTGCGATTCTTGATTGAAGTTTCATAGTTCCTCCGGTTTTGAAATTCCGAAACATGATCCCTTACGCGAGAGAACGACGCATGCGCAATTAGGTAGCAGCCATTCCTTGCGAGCCGCCAGTTTCGTGATTTCTCCTCGTTTCTGTCGCCACGAAAAGTTTCTGTGCGTCGAGCGACGCAACTGAAAGAGGCAAAGCGACTGCCAAAAGGTCATTGCGTAAGTGATTGAAAATAGAGGCCGACACAGACGATAGCGCGGTGTGTCATGCCAGCCCGCTAAACACGGCGTCCGCATGCCGACAGCCCCAGCGAGGTTATTAATTGGATTGAATGTCAAGCAGCTTCGGATTCAGGTCGGCCGGAGTTGTTAGTGCGGAGGCGTCCGATAATTAATGCATCGGCCAGCGTGAATCGATTAGGGGGTCGATCCTCGCGTCATTTCAACTCTGCTAGGCGGGAACAGAATCTTTCTTGGTACGTGAGATGCCAAGCTTTTGCATCCGGAAGTAGAGGGTAGACCGCTTGATTCCCAAACGTGCGGCCGCCCCGTTGGGACCTGCGACAACCCACCGGGTCTGCTCGAGAGTCTTGCGAATGTGTTCTCGCTCCGCGTCCTCCAGGGTAATCGCTCCAAGGGATTCCGCTTCGGCGGCACTCTTCAAACTCGCGAGAGGAGGATGAAGGACATTGCCCGAAGTTAGGATAACGCTCCGCTCGATGAAATTCTGGAGTTCGCGAATGTTCCCCGGCCACTGATACGAGACGAGGGCTGACATCGTTTCGGGAGCAATGTGTTCGATTTGCTTATCCATCCGGCGGGCATAAAGCTCGACAAAATGTTCGGCCAGCGCGGGAATGTCTTCCCGGCGCTCCCGCAAGGGTGGCAGTGGGACCGGAAACACATTCAGACGGTAGTAGAGGTCGCTACGAAATTCGTTGCGCTTCACCATGTCCACCAGATTCCGGTTGGTCGCGGCCACCAGCCGAACGTCCACCTGGTGAGTCCGAGTGCTGCCCAAGCGTTCGAACTCCTGTTCCTGCAGGACACGGAGTAGTTTGGGCTGCAAGCCCGGCGGAATATCGCCCACTTCATCCAGGAAGAGCGTGCCTTTGTCGGCCAGCTCGAAACGGCCAATCTTTTGCGCTATGGCGCCCGTGAACGCGCCTCGTTCGTGGCCAAAAAGCTCGCTTTCCAGTAGATCGAACGGGATGGCAGCGCAATTCAGTTTAATGAATGGGCGTCCGCACCGAACGCTGAGATTGTGAATCGCGCGCGCGATCAGCTCCTTGCCGGTGCCTGTTTCTCCCTGGATAAGAACAGTGGAATCCGTAGGCGCGACCTGTTCGACTTGTTCGAGCACCGATTCCAGAGCAGAACTGTTGCCTATGATCTGCTCGAATCTGCGCGGATTGCCGTCCTGGTCGGCGGATCCGAATCTTGCAACAGCTGCCACGGAAGACCTCCTTGACCACTGTGACGCGCACTTCTACCTGCGGGGTTAGCTTTCCAGAGCCGCCCGGACACTCTCGAGCAAAGCTTCGTCATTGAACGGTTTTGCCATAAACTCCACTGCGCCTGCTCGCAACGCCTGCATCCGCATTTTCTCGTCGCCGTGTGCTGTGATGAAGATGATCGGAATCCTGCAACGTTCGGCGTTCAGTTGCGCCTGCAGTTCGAGACCGGACATTCCCGGCATACGGATATCGGCGATTAAGCATCCAGCCTGGCGCTGTTGGCCAGACTGCAGAAATTCCTCTGCAGACGCAAACGCTTGTGCGGGCAAGCCAACGGCTTTCAGCAGGCCCTGTAGGGCGCTGCGTATTAAATCATCATCATCGACAATCGCAACCATTTTGGTGTTCTCCAGAGCGGCCATAGCGGGAATGTAGCAGCATCGCCAAAAGCACCGCAATTATACTTTGGTATGAGAGCCCGAATGCGGCCTCGATCTGGGAGGCAACTACGATCTGGGTGAAGTTGAGAAAGCTATAGTCAAACCGGAGGACTACGGACTGGCAGGCTACTTTGCGTATGAGCGGGCGTTGGAATTGCGCTACTTTTTGCTGGGTGGAGGCTCCAGTTTCGCCGCCATTCTAACCAATTCTGCCAGTGACTCAGCCTGCATCTTCCGCATCACGTGGCCGCGATGTATTTTCACCGTGATCTCGCTGATTCCCAGGTCAAAAGCTATCTGCTTATTGAGCATCCCCGAGACCACCAGGCCCATGACTTCGCGCTCGCGTTCGCTCAGGGTGTTGTAACATTTTCGCAACTCGGCGAAGTCTCCCTGCTGTTGGCGCGCCACACGGTCGCGATCCAAAGCCTGGCGGATCGCATCCAGCAGGTCCTGGTCCTGGAAAGGCTTGGTCAGGAACTCCACGGCACCGGATTTCATGGCTTTTACCGTCATCGGAATATCTCCGTGACCGGTGATGAAGATGATGGGGATTTGGACGCCGGCGTCAGCCAACTCACGCTGAAAGTCGAGACCGTTGACTCCAGGAAGGCTCACGTCCAGGACAAGGCAGCTTGGCCCGTCCGGTGGCTTGGTGCGCAGAAATTCTTCCGCAGTCCCGTAGGATGTGCATTTTAACTTCGCCGATTTCAGCAGTCCCTGGATCGACGCACGCACGCCGGCATCGTCATCAACGACGAACACCGTGGGAGCGTCTGCGGCCGTCATTCAGGCGCCTCGGCCTTGGTGGGCAGAGTGAAATAAAAACTTGCGCCGCGCGGGGAGTTGTCCGCAGCCCACAAGCGGCCACCGTGTGATTCGATGATGGAGCGGCTGATGCGAAGTCCCATGCCGGTCCCGTGCGGCTTGGTAGTAAAGAAGGCGTTGAAGATCTGTTCCGTCTGCTGTGGAGGCAGCCCCACGCCGCTGTCGCTGACGGACACCACAATTTGCTCGTTTTGCATTCGCTGCGACCTGATATCGAGGTCGCGCGTCACTAGCGCGTCCTTCATCGCTTCGATGCCGTTGATCATGAGGTTCATCAGCACCTGCTGCAACTGCACGCGGTCGGCCATGACCTGGGGAAGATCCGCCGCAAGTTCCAGCCCGACTACTATCTTGTATCGCGTGGTTTCGCCCCGCAGAAGAACGATCATCTCGCGAATAATGTCGTTTACGTCCACAAGCTCCCGTTCCGAAGTTCCTTTCTTGAAGAGCTGGCGGATTCGGCTGACAATTTCCGCCGCGCGCTTTCCGTCTTTCACGATTCTCATGGCGGCCTCGCGCGCCTCTTCGATGTTTGGAGTGTCGCCCGCGAGCCAGCGCAGACAGGTATTGGCGTTGGTAACGGCGGCGGCAATCGGTTGGTTCACTTCGTGCGCCAGCGAAGCAGTCAGCTCTCCCATCGTGGTTACCCGGCTGACCCGTGCCAGTTCCGCTTGCGCCTGACGCAATCTCTCCCGCTCTTCGTCCGCACGCCTGCGTTCGGTGACGTCGACCATGGTGCCCACGAATTGCACCACATCCCCGGATGCGTTCAAGACAGGATGGCCGACGGTGTGCGTGTACTTGACAGTGCCGTCCGGAAGAAGAATTCGGTGTTCCACTTCGTAATCCGACTTTTCAGTGATTGCACGATCAGTTGTCTCTTGCCACTTGGCTCGATCCTCCGGATGCATGCGCTCACGCCGTTTTTCCCAAGCCGACAGGCCCTCTTTTGGATCAAAGCCATATATGCGATACCATTCCTCGGAGAGATGCAAGGCCTCTCTTCCCTCTACCTGCCAGGCCCA
>Ga0210406_10004628_pt1 | contig 14627 bp, 22 predicted proteins | sample IncBWC30MmetaG_FD_155454 | JGI IMG/M metagenome (GOLD analysis project Ga0210406, IMG submission 155454) | Forest soil microbial communities from Barre Woods Harvard Forest LTER site, Petersham, Massachusetts, United States - Inc-BW-C-30-M | ecosystem: Environmental > Terrestrial > Soil >... | reverse complement strand
GCGGATCTCCCTTTCTCAACACCAGCTGGGGCGAAGTCCTGCTTCGCTTGAAGGAGTATGTAGAAAAGGCTCCTCACGCTGACTAAGAGCGCGGTACAGGGACACAGTGTGAATCGGCAACGAAGTGCACCCGGCCGCAAAAGCTGAAACTTGAAACGACAACGAAGTACTATGGCACCTTGGCCCCGAAGTGCACTTCGGTGCTGATTTACGATCGAGCTGCTGCGCAGCTGGGGTGGCGTCAGCACTGAAGTTAAGCGCTGTCGGGATGAACTGTGCGGCTGACGTAAACCAACCATGACTACGGTCGGCAAGTTGCGGCACGTCGGTCCGGAGGTCTTTTCTAAGCGCGCGGATAGCATGGCCGCTCGGGAGGCTGGGACGCGCTCTGGCGCTGCAATGCGGGCCATTCTCGCCGGCTGAATGGTCATCGATAACCTCCTGGTTTTGCGCTGTTCCTTTGTTCGTGCCTGGCGGCCGTTCCTTCGTCCCGAACTGCGGGGGCAGAGGTGCGCCGCGCGCAGGGACCGTCAAGGTTGGCCGTCGCGCTTGCCTTGCCTCTCGCGCCAGCGTTGCCAGGCCACGCCTTGACGGGCCCGAGCACGGCGCGAGGCTGTCGTGCCTGATTGCGAGTACAACTTTTGCGATATGGCACGAACTTTGCGAATGGGTGAAAACGCCCCGAACATAAGGAATCTCCAGTTGCATGCGTGATTCGGCACAACGTGAGTCGTATTGCGCACGACGGCTCTGCACTTGTCCATTGACGAGCATCGAGATGACCGCGACATCGGAACGGTGAAGGTTGCCATCGGTCTGACTCCTATTTCTTCGGCTTCGGCTTGCCATTGCTCTTGCTCACCGCGTCGAGCGCATGATCGACCAGCCGCCGGATCGCATCGGACATGGTCGGCATGGGGTCAGGCTGAAGCCGACGCCAAACGGCTACTCTCTTCAGCCATTCCTTGTCGACGACAAGCGCTATCCTTGTGGTTTCGCGGGCTAATTTCGGCGGCATCCGTTTTCCCAGAATCATCAGACCCTCATTTTTAACAATTCGTTGGCCACATGCCCATGCTTGGCATAATATGCGTTATTACCACGACCGTCCACACGCATTGGAGCAAGCCAATGGACAAGGAATTGCGAAAGCGGCGCGCGGCGGTCGGCGCCCTCGCGTTGCTGAGGTGGAGAAATCAAATGGCCGGAGGCGATGCTGACCGCGAGAGGGCGCGGGCGAAGTACGAACTGATGATCGCGGCGATGCGAAGGGAGGCGGAAGTTGCGGAATTGCGGCGCCGCTGGCGTTCTGTCCTGGTGCGCGAGGACCTCCCGGCGGTCAGCCGAGCAAGCCATTGTTCATGACGCACCCACCGCGCGATGCGCTTCCGGAGTTTTATACCTGGACATCCCACGAAATCAAAAACTGTATGTTTTGTTTTGACGTTGAACTTAGGTAACGCCAAGAAGCAATATTCGCTTTTCCGTTCGATGCCGAAGGTTTTGTATGCAAAGCAACCGAGCTGTGAAGCCGAAATCATCGGGAAAGTGAGAGCTGTTCTCACCGAGAACGCCGCAACGAAATCGCAACGAATTGAGTGAAACGACCGTGAACAGAACGTGGCGGAAACAGCTGCCACGACAAGAAAAATCAATAGGTTAGAAAATGTGCACTGGGTTCGGGACGCAGGCTCTGATCCCTACATGCTACGAGCCTAGGAATTTGCCGTTCAACCAATCGCAAGAACCGGGTGTGGCAAGCCTCCGCAACCACCGACACCGGCGGTTCCGGCCCGGCGCCCCCATTCCGCGAGGATCGGATGTTGCGCCTCCGCGATTTGAACCCGCCAATCTGAGCCGAACGGAATCTAGCGAGGAGCGCCTGGCGCTTCATAAGAATCACGAAGAGCGGGCTCAACCACCTCCCAGATACCATCATCTCGAACGCGGCGGCTGTCACACGCACATGTATAAGCTAGCCTGAAGGTTGGGTTCGCGTTCAAAGCTCCTCCTGGCCGGGATTCTCGGGAACATCCTTCCGAGACGCCCCGCTGACTTGCCGACTAGGTCAGATTTGAGGTACACTCGCCAAAGTTGCAGCGTTTTGGCCTCGTGCCGCGGGGAGCGGTATTGTGCGGCAAGGAGCGGATGCCTCTCGGGCGAACTGGGCCACGACTAAGCACGCTGGTAAATCATACTCGTTGGAGCTTCATTTATGCGTATCCAAGGAGTTTGGATTGTGGCCGCGTTGCCCATATTCCTCGTAGCGTGCGCCCCCACTTCTTTCACCATTGTCCCACTCAAAGTACCCGAAGGCGGCCGCGCGCTGTCCATTGCGGTGCGATCGAATGATGCGAAGAGAATCGTAGTCGCTTCTGAAACGGGCGGTCTTTTTCAAACATTCAATGGCGGGAAATTCTGGTTCCATCTGGATGCCTTCCCGAATTACAAACCGATCGATGTCGCGTCAGCTTCGTTGGCACCCGACGTAGTCATCGCCACGGCCCAGTCGCAGTATCGAAAAATAAACGACGGCGGTATCTGGCGAGGCACCGCCGACGGCGCGAACTGGATTCAACCTTCGGGTTGGGCTCCGGCCCCTGGGCCCAGTTGCACTGATCGTCCCAGTGCATACGGAATTTCTCACATGCCGCTGACGCGTACGTTTTTTGTCGGCACGGATTGCGGCCTGGCGATAAGCAATGACGACGGCGTTACTTGGACGCATCAGGTCCTCGATCCGAATGCTGCCGGGGCCTCTCTATTCAAGAACCGGATTCACTCGGTTCTTGTAATCAACCGAACATCCGGCGTGGCTGTTGGTGATAGCGGATTATTTTTTCTTTCCCCAAACGGAGTATGGACCAAGTCGTCAATCGACCCGGACGGGGGCCAAACGCCACCGACTCATTGTTTCGCTGCACCGTGGTGGAATGGTTCCAACATTTTCTTTAAGACCACCATTGAACGGCATCTCCTGGTCTCAACTGATTCTGGCGCAAACTGGTCCGAGGTGCCGATACCGAACCGCGATCACGATAGTAGGGAGGCTTTCGTTCGCGTGGCCCGATCACTGTCGAATGATGATAGTAAGTTCGATATTTACTTTGGCGACGGCTTCCAACTTTTTCGTCAGACAGTCTCCTTTTCTGATCCGGCAGGTACGGGTTCATGGACTGAGCTCAAGCCGGATCATCCAGATCCGAATGACATTGCTTTTGGCCTTGAGCAGAGAGAACCTTTGTTACTCGCGACGGATGGTGGCGTCCATTTGACCAACGACCAGGGGGCCTCGTGGACTTTGTCGGGAGTTGGGTCTGGCTTCAACGCGCTCCAGATCACTGAAGTAACCGGACAATCGGTGACGGGCAATTCGCCTCATTTGGATCTGTACTACGCAACTCAGGATAACGGTATCAGGGCTTCTCCAGATGGCGGAAGCACCTGGCTTGGTGAAATATGTGGCGAAGGAAGATTCCTCCGCACAATGCCCACGAGCGTAGATCACCAGAATGTACTGGTTACGGGCACCGGAAACGGGTGCACTAACTTTCTCACAGATGCACATTTCCAGAATATGAGAAATTGGCCCAGCGCGCCCGACGGCAATCCGGCAAACCCGGCAGAGGCTCCGTTTCTAATCGTGAACGACGCCTACGTTCAAAACGTCTCGAACTCCTCTATGCCTCCCGGCTTTGATTTCTTTCTCACCTTGTCTGCCGGCGCAGCGTGGACGAAGACCTTCTCTTTGCAGCTCGTTCCGAAAGGAATTCCATCGTTTTCCGGGTCCTTAGCAAATCCAACAATGTTTCAGGGCGTGCTAAAGCCCGGAGCCATATCCAACGGCGGTCTGCATTTTGGATTGATGCGCGCCGGCAACCTGGCTGGCCAAGCTGCCTTGGCGCAGGCAGATGGCAACGGGATGGGCGGCGTGGGTTCACTTAAAACGCCGATAGCTCGGTATGTGGTTTTCGGAGTCGATCCAAATAATCCTAACCATTTGATTGCCCCGGACGTCGAAAATGCGGCAATGAAATTTTCGGCCGATGGCGGGATGACTTGGTATTTGCTGCCACAGTTGACCAACGCTGTGACCGGCAATGGCGTCTTTCTCTTTCAGCTCTCCGAATTGTCTCTAGCGAGCGTCGTCGCGTGGGACCCCAATGATTCCTGCCATATCCTAGTTGGCACCATGGAGAACGGAATTATCCGTTCAACCGATGGCGGGAGTACTTGGACGCAAATTCCAAAATCCGAAGCGATCACCTTTACGACCTCATTCTATTTTCCTCCCACCGGTGCAATCTGGGTTTCGACAAATGGTCGTGGCTTGTGGACCCTTAGTCTTGATCGCCAGAAGGGCGGCACTACCGGACGATGCCACTTTCCTGATCCGCCCGCGGGAGGAGTCGGAGGAAGCGGCGGCGTCATTCTCGATCCGAATACTGGTTCCCAGCGGCCTTTCCGCGGAATGGACGACCCGTCCGTGTGTCCTGAATGCTCAGTTGTCGTGACGCGCAATGGATGGGTGACCGACATTCGACAATCCGGTGACGCGATTGAGGAGATCGCCGTCTCAGGCGGAACGATCGCTCAGATCGGACGCGCGGGTCGAGAGATTTCGCTGGCCATTCCGAATGTATATCGAGCAGGTGATCCCAAGCTCGGCGGCCGGTTTTCTCTACGCACCATTGCTGAAGGTCAACGTGTTCGCGGCCTAGTCGTTGAAGGCTCTCGTTTGCGTTCGCTAATTGTCGCAATGACAGAACTTCCTTTCGCGCCGGCGCGGGTGCCGATGGTCTACGCCTTCAGCTCCGCGAACGGAGGCTTGATCGTGCGGTCAGGTGAAACAGTGCACATAATTGGAATAAATTTCCTTCCCTCTACTCAATCCGATCAAACCGTGAAAATCTTTTTCGATGATAAACAGGCTGCGGAAGGAGTAGAAGTCAGCCCCGATGGATCATTCAATTTAGACCTTCCCCTGCGACGCTCTCGCGGAGAAGTCTTGATTCGCGCGGAGCAGCAAGATGGCCGCCGGCTCACATCCGAATCTACAATTGTTGAAGTGTTTTCAGACGATCGCTAGGCCATTTCGCAGAACGACAATCAGTGTACTGCCTTGGCCTCTTTGGCCGACATTTTCTGAAGCGTACAAGGCAACCCTGCAGTCATGGATGCTCCATAACATTTGCTTTTCGAACGCCTCGTCGCAGCGTGCAATCATCTCCAAGCTGTCTCCGTTGAGTAATCTTCACCTTTGCTGTTCCAGAGTTGTTTTCGAAAAAGACGCCAAACAAACCAGGGATGCCGATTACCGGGTAGTTTACAAAAAGAAAAAGCTCACCGTCCCTTGTCGCCCGGATTTTTTCGTCGATCCAGTGGACGTTACTGAAATCGGGATCCAACAACGTTTCTTCACCGCCGCTTCCCCCGAATCACTCGACCACGCGGAACCATGAGCGGGTCACATTCTCGCCGCAACGGTACAGCCAGCGTGAGTAGCGCTCTCTCGTACCAGTTCGGCAAGTCGCTAGACGAAAATCCCTTGGACGCGTCGATGCCGAATAAGCCATCGCGAAATGAGGCGGTGCTGTCGAGCTGAATGGTGTACTGCCTGTTGCGTTCGAGCAGGACCTTCATGCTTTGCCACACGTTCGATGTGTTGAATTCCCGCTCTATGGTTTGACCTGGAATCATCCTGGTAAGTTCACTCGAGTCAGCGGCCTCGCGGCGGACGAAGCCAGCCGCGTCAAAGGAGTTGAAGACGATATGGCTCGTTACGGTGATCAGCAGATAACCAAGCACTACCTGTGTGTACCGAAAACCCTATCCGAGTTGCTGACGTGATGGAATCGCCTAAGCTGGCGAGATGATCGGGCTACTCTGTTTCATTCTGTCTGTCCTGGCCTCGCCATTCAGGTCGAAGCTGCAGCCTGAAGCTGAGAACGCGGTGCTTCGACATCAGTTGATGGTCTTGAGGCGCAAGCCGCGCGGTCGGGTCCGGCTGACGAACCATGATCGATGGTTCTTTATCCAGCTGTATCGCTGGGTTCCATCGATCCTGGAGGTTCTCACAATCATTCACCCGAGACGCTCGTGCGTTGGCACAGGGTCGGCTTTCGCTGCTACTGGCGTTGGAAGTCACGACGACGGGGAGGGCGGCCACAAATCGAGACGGAGCTGCGGGGATTGATCCGCCGGATGAGCATGGAGAACCCGCTTTGGGGCGCGCCGCGCATTCACGGCGAACTGCTCAAGCTCGGGTTTGAGGTCGCGCAGTCGAGTGTCGCCAAATACATGGTCAAGCGACGCGGGCCAGCCAGCCAGGGATGGCGCACCTTCCTGCGTAACCACGCGTCTGAGATTGCCGCCATGGATCTGTTCGTTGTCCAGACCCTTGGCTTCGACCTGCTCTACGCCTACATCATCGTGCGGCTGGATCGGAGAGAGCTGGTCTGGATCAGCGTCACAACGCATCCGACCGCGGATTGGGTTGTGTGGCAGATCGCAGAAGCATTCCCGTGGAATGAAGCTCCGCGCTACATGATCCGTGACCGCGATCGTATCTATGGTGCGGCGGTCACACGTAGACTTCGCGCCATGGGCATCCGGGATAGGCCCACTGCACCGGCCTCACCCTGGCAGAACTGCTTTGCCGAACGGCTGATCGGATCGATCCGGCGCGAGTGTTTGGATCACGTCATTGTTTTGGGCGAGGCACATCTGCGCCGAATTTTGAAATCTTACGCTCGCTACTACAATGGCGTCAGAACACATCGGTCTCTAAACAAAGATGCGCCAGATTCTCGGCCGGTTCAGCGATCCGGTCTCATAAGTTCGCAAGCCATCTTGGGCGGGCTTCACCATCATTATCTCCGGGTTTGAGTTTTCGGTACACACAGCGGAGAAAGCGGCCACGAACCTCGGGCTGCCCAGCACGGCGTAGGATGTCAACCCCGTCGAGAACGGCTTGAGTGGTGTTGTTCGTCATTATCGCGGTCGGTGGTTCGCCCGGGAAGTGCTGGCGCTGCATAGCGTTTTTGAAGTGCCATGGCCGTGATCCCTGCGAAGCCGGCAGCAAGAGCCGGCAGGACGTCGCTAAACCACAGCCACAAAGACCTCGATTGGCAGGGGGTGATCGATCACATAGCTGCCGAAATTTGGATTGTGAGCGTCTGGCTGGCCACGTTGGTCTGCTCCCACCGCACGCGCCAACAGCGTATAACGGCCGGGGTGTGCCGGCGTGATCCAATCGTATTTCCAGCGGCGCCATGCGTGGCGGCTTATCGGGTCGACGAAATCGCCCTTCACCCACGATCCGCCGGCGTCGAGGCTGATCAAGATCTCGGTGACTTCGGTATCCCCGGCCCAAGCGGCGCCGAAAATGGTGTAGGGGCGATTGGGTTCGAGCATCTCGTAGACGCGGGGGCGTGCGATCTGCGACTTCAGTTTCATCTCGGCGAGCGGCCGGCGCACAGGTGTCCCCTCGGAATCATCCCAATAGCCGTAGTCAGACGTCTGCCAGTAGCCTTGAAACGGCTGCGTGGTCGCAACGATGTCGGTAAGCCACTTGACCGACGCCATGCCGTAATGCCCCGGCACGATGGCGCGCAGCGGATAGCCATGATCGGGCGTCAGATCCCGTCCGTTCATCTGGTAGGCGATCAACACATTGGACTCCATCGCCTTCGTCCTCGGGATACTGCGGGCATAAGAGATCGGACCCGGGGGCTTTGGCTCTTCCTTCGGCACGCCGCGATCGGCGCCTTCGAGCACCAATTCGCAAACCTCGTCTGTTAGCCCGGCGCGCTCCAGAAGCACGGACAGGGGAACACCGGTCCATTCGGCATTGCCGACCGCACCGAGCTCCCATTGTGCGCCCGGCACCGGCGGCACCATGAATACCCGGCTATTGCCGGCGCATTCCAGCGTGGCGACGCAGGTCCGTGAAGGCATGGCGCGGATATCGGCGTAGCTCAGGCTTAGCTCGTTCCGCACGGCGCCGCTGATCGATAGCCGGTAGGCGAGGGGATCCAGCTTCGGCGTCGGGAAATGACTGCGTATGTAAAACAGCTCGGACGGCGTGATGAAGTCTTCGAGCTGATCGAATGGCATTTCAAGATTATTCGGGTCCTTTTGCCGGATGATCAGTCCAACGGGACGCATAGCGGTGCCGGACCAGTTTTCGGTTTTCATATCCATCGCAGGGTTCTCCTATTGGTTTCGAAGTGGAATCGCGGCGCGAACGTCAAATCGGCGCGAGATTGATGCAGAAAATCAGCACGGCGATCGCGAGCGCGCCCGCAAGCAGCGACTCGGCACGGGACTGCGGGATCTGGACAATCTCATCGCGATCGATCGCGCGGCGCGTGCGCTCAAAGGCGAAGCCGCTTCGTGCGACGATGGCGATTCCAATCGCTACCATTGCCAGTCCGGCATAGCGGGTCGCGACCGGGACCACCGCGCCAGCGTCTTCCGCCGCAAGATGGGGTATGCTTCCTCCACCGGCCGCATCCAGGAAGACGTTCAGCTTGATGAGAAAAAATCCAAATGCCGCCACGGCTAGTCCGGTGCGTATCCAGGCAAGAAAGGTTCGCTCGTTCGCCGCGTGGTTGGTGTAGTTCGCGATCATTGAATCGCTCCTCGTGCAAGGAACATTGCGCTCGGCTCAAGATATGCGATCGGGAATTATCCCAGGATCATATTGGCCGGCCAATCGTCATGGGTTGTATTCCCACCGCTCCAACGTGGCGCGCAGCTCTCACCCGTGCCGCAGGTGCCGAATGTCGGATGAAGACACACGCCCGCTTTTTGTTCAGAGGAACTACAGTGAGCATCATGGCGTGCAATCTGCGTCGCGAGCGCAGGTGAGCCGGTCAATAGGATGAGTGAAGCCGCAAACACTGCCGGGACCTTAAGAAATCGTCGCATTTTGTCTCTCCATTCGTTGTTGTCGCCTGATAATGTCGCTCAACGTAGGAGGCCCGACTTCAACGATCCAACTTATTGTTTGCGTCATTCCAATCGATACGCTCGATGGATCGGATCGCCTCCGAGAATGGCTGTGCCGGGTTGGTTCGGGAACACGACAGCGGGGCTGTGAACTTGCACGGCGGTGCCGATCTTGTCGGCTAGGCGAGTCAAGTCTTGATCAACCTGTAGAACCGATTGGTTTTACAATTTTTATCTGTTAGATTGATCGGTAGAGATAACCGATATTGGGTTCGAAGGCCGATGGAGCCAACCCATGATCGTTATCTCAAGTACCAAACTTGCCAAATCGCTTTGATGGCAGGGCCGGCGCCGGTCTCCCTTCAATCATCCAGCGATGGCCCGGCCGGAACAGTCACGAAATTCTGCCGGGCCTGTTCCTGAATTGGGTTATCGCAGGAGCGGCGTTTGCCATCAGACAGCTGCCGGGCATGGCGATGTTCAACCCCATGATGCTGTCCATGGCGATTGGAATCGCGTTCCACAACATCGTCGGTACGGCGGCCTGGGCCAAACAGGGCGTAACATTCAGTCTCCGCCGGCTGCTCGGTACCGTCATTCTCTCATTCGGCTCTCAATTGACCTCAAGCCAGCTCGTCACTCATGCCGATGACAAAGACGTTGTCTATGCAATCGCCTGTGTTTTCGGATCAGTTGCGATGCTCGCCGATCCGATCGCCGCCGATGCCGAGGCGTGGATTGTCGCCGCGACGACATCTCTCTCGATCGCGTTGGCCGCGATAGGCCCGGAAACTAACATCGGCAAGCTGACGGCGAGGGGCTTTCGGCCTGCCTGGCTCGGTACGCTCGCGTTGCTGTTTATCGCCGACTTCAGCCTCACGCTGATCAAATTGATGGAGTAACACGCCATGACTCTGGAGCAGCTTCGCATTTTCATCGCGGTAGCCGAAAAGCAGCATGTTACGCAGGCCGCGAGCCAACTGAATTTGACACAATCAGCAACCAGCGCCGCGGTCGCGGCGCTGGAGGCGCGGTACGGGATCAAGTTGTTCGACCGCATCGGCCGCGGCATCGTGCTGACCCAGACCGGACGGGACTTCCTGAACGAGGCACGCGAGGTTGTGGCGCGCGCCAAGGCGGCCGGGCAGGTCCTGGATGATTTGGCCGGCCTCAAGCGCGGCTCGTTGACCCTGGCAGCCAGCCAGACCGTCGCGAATTATTGGCTGCCGCCGCGCATCGCGGCGTTTCGCAAGGCCCATCCAGGCATCGATCTGCATGTCACGATCGCAAACACCGAGCAAGTCGCCCAAGCTGTCCATCGAGGAGATGCAGACCTCGGTTTCGTCGAGGGCGAGGTCGACGATCCCTCACTTGCCATCCGGAAAATGGAAGGCGATTCGCTGGCGATCGTGGTTGGAGCAAGCCATCCGTGGATCGGCAAGGCGCGCATCACGCCAAAGCTTCTGACGGAGACATACTGGATCCTGCGAGAACCAGGCTCCGGCACCCGCTCCATGTTCGAGGCTGCGCTCAAGAAGCTCGGCATGAAGCTATCGGACCTTGATCTCCGGCTTGAGCTGCCATCGAACGAAGCCGTACGCGTTGCCGTGGAATCCGGGGATTGCGCCACGGCGATTTCGGATCTGGTTATAGCGCCATCACTGGCTGCAGGAACGCTTCATCGAGTAAAGATCGATTTGCCGAAGCGCTCGTTTTTCGTCCTGCGGCACAGGGAGCGATATGCGAGCCAGGCGGAAAAAGCATTGTTTGCCTCGTTCCAGATGTAAATGAAAATCAATTCCCGTTATTTGTCGAGATCGCTGACGCTTGCGATCATTCCGGCGTAAGGTAGCTTCACCGCTTCATTCATGAAGATTTCAATCCTGCCGAGGTGCCGCGCGGAAGCAATTGCGGTGTCGACCGGACAGACGCGCGGAGTCTAGTCCCGGGCACCAACGGCCGCTTCTGGCGGATAGTGTTGCAAAAGTCGAAAATCGAACGACGCCAGAAATCTCGCAAACGTTGATGTTTGGACGACTCCATCGTTGCAATGCTCTGTAGCGCGGATACGAAGCTCCGTGGTCGTTTTTCTGAGAAGCGATGTGGTCCCTCACATCTTTGCGCGCGAAACGCATCAGCGGCCCTGGAAAATTTCGTTCGTCACCCTCAAAAGACTTTTGCAACACTATCGGCGCAAAGCGGACGTTCGGCGAGGCGCCGAGGTCAGCTCAGTGCGGCAACGCTTAGCTTCGACAACACGTCATTAGGTGATCGACGAACGATTGCAAGTCTATAATTTTATGTTGAAATCCAGCGCCCCGCGCCGCTTGACTGATCGCTTCCCGCCATCGCTCGTCGTTTGCCCAGCCGCCGTAGTGCTGTTGCATTTTCAACCACGCGTCGTCGCTGAGTCCGGGCTGCTTTAATTGCGAGCCGCGATAGTCACTCGGCGGCACGGGCATTTCGAGGGTCAGATGGATAGCGGATCGCCATCTTCTTTCGGCACTCGGCTGTACGGTTGAGTCCAAATGCAAGGGAATCGATGCAGTCAATTTTGTTCTCATCTTCAATCATTGTTTTGATTTCTATCTTTGCCGGTGACCGGCGTTGTGCTCACAAAAAAGCCCGCTCGTGGGCGGGTGCGGGTAGCGTGATTATTAATCAGCCGCCTCACAAGGGCGGCTTTTTTGTTGACCATCTTTTATTGCCTAGTTGCTCCTGTTCTTGCGCCAGCGTGCGCCATGCCTCTTCCATGCGCTTTAGTGCACGCTTGACCTCTCCATCTTCGGCGCGTTCGGCTAGAAAGGCACAGTCCTCAGCGTTATCACGATAAACATCAGACAAATTCATACGGGCTAGATGGCCCGGGAAGGGTCTGTTTCAACGGACTATTGCGTGAAATGTAAGTAAGGTTGAATTTTTCAATGATCTCGCAGTTACGTCAAAGGCGCATTGGCTTGAATCAAAACAATGTGTGCAGCCTGTCACACCGCCGACTCACTCGACCGATAGACGACATCCGCTAACAGGAGATTCCCAGTGCGGAAGTCACAATCGCCAAAATTGTCACCATCTCAGTTTGAGCCAGAACTGGTGTGGACGATGCGGTCCGTTCTCGACTCGGCTGTCGATCAGATTGATGCCGCTAACCGGACACCCGCGACAAAAGCGAAGATGGCGGAACGAATTCTGCGGGCCGCATCAGATGGAATCACGGACCCAATGACGTTAACTGCTATCGCGGTTGAGGACGGTATGCAGCCAGCGGACTAGGCGAATTCTCGGCCTTATTTCTGCTCACGACGCACCGAAAATCTAGGCTGACAGTGGTCGATAAAAACAGAGGCCGCCAACCCTGCGGCTGCCGATGATGAAATGCGTCGCTTCTGGGCCCAAACTCTCGACCCGAAGGGCCCCGGAGCTGCGGTTCCGGGGCCTTCACTTTTTTGCAAGAAAGAATCCCGGTTTCGTGCTTAAATATTGCGTTGGGAGGTGCGTAGCCATGAGCCACGATCGCGCCGCCAGATACCGCAGATTAGCACTTAAAGAACCCGACAAGGAAAAGGCCGAGTTGCTCCGACTGCTTGCTGATGAGGCAGATCGAGGCGTTTTGGTCACCACCCAATGGCTCTCGGCACGACCGTACAAGAAAGTTGGGATATCCGAAGCCGGTGCTAAGTAGCCGGAGTGGCGAGCTAGCGCGCCGCGCCCTTGCTTGGCGTAAGGGCGTGTGACGTCGGAAAACTCGCCGTCCAAAGTCGCAGCGAGCGAGACGCCGCTGGCGAATTTCAAAACCCGGGGGCCGTCCAGAGGATCCTGACGATATCGACGATGAAATACGAGTCGCATAGCAGAACAAGAACAATCATCGCACGGCCCGCCCAGATCCTTAGCTTTTCACGCGAACTTTCCGTATCTCGGGCTGTATTGTGAGTGCGCGGATTAGTTTGCATAGGTGCCTCTGCTCGGTCACCACTTGCTAATATGAAATTCAATTCTTGAGCGTGATCGACTTCACAATTGGCAAAGCGGTTTGAAATTCAATTCTTGAGCGTGATCGACTTCACAATTGGCAAAGCGGATCTGAATGGGTCAGCCAACGTTTGCGCATATGCGCCAGCCGCGAACTACCGGTGCGCGTCGAGATAGCAGGGCTTGTACATCGCCTGCAGTGCCTTGCCACGCAGGAAGATCATATGCCGAGTCACCAGGTTGATGATCACCTGCTGTAGCTGGACGCGGCCTCGTCAACAGCCCCGGCAGATCGACTCTATCACCTTGTTGACCTTCGCCTCTTCACGATCGATGGCGGGATTGGTGCCAAGCAGTGCCCCGTTCATCGGGCCGTCGCCGCTGCCGGATGACGAAAGCGCCGTGCCCAGCGAGTTAGTACCAGGCGCAGCGGCGCTGGTGCCGAAGGCGCCGCCAGTCACGGACGTATGATGCGATCCCATGCCGCCGCGGGCAAACGCCGCGGTGCTCGAAACGCCAATGCAAAGGGCGACGCAAAGAGCCGAAAGCTTATTCATGCTGAACTCCCTGGCGCCAACAGAACAGCAGGTTTACTGCGCTCAGTCTGTTGGCCGGCCGGCGGCTCTGACGGAATCTCGATTGCGCCCGCCCTGGCCACCGCCGCGGCCGTGACCATCCTCGCGTTGCCGTTACCATGCGAATCGTTGCCTGGGCCGAAGTCGTTAAGGAGGATACCAGCCGTACCCACGACTGCGACAATTACGGTTACTATCGCGGGTATGAGGTCACCGCGCCGGTCGTTTCTTTGAGCGTGCATGTGGTTGCCTGACAAATCCATTGCTTCTTGATCGCTAATGCGGTGAAGCCGATGTAGGTTCGAAATCGCCGACAACCATTAAATTGAGATTTAGATTTCGATGTGCGCCGCGACGATCATCGCAGCCGACAAAAGTTTACGCTTGGTCATTCGATTTTTCCATTTGGATAACAAAAGCCAAACAGCGGAGGTGAAGAAGCGGTCGACCGATCAAAGCAACGATATCTTCACACGGTTTCAACATCGCGCGAGGTGATGCTCGACCTATTCAATTTTCTAAATTGGATTTTAATTGAGATGATGGCGTCTGACAGTCATGTATCAAACGGCTCCCGGAGCTTGATTGCGCTGCCGGGAGTTTCGTTGGGGTGACCCTCCAAGAAGATATCGAGGAAACGCAAGCTGGGGCGGTGGAAAAAGTTCCGCACGCAACGGCTTGCTGTGTCCGGAGGCAAAGATGGTCCTGTTCTCTCGCTCCTTTGTGCGCAAACGCGTGATCTCGATGGCGACCACGGCGTCAGTCGCGGCGACATCGTTCGCCTTGGCGCAGGATCCGACGAGGTTGTATCACGTCCGTTCGGCGACTCCGATCCAATCTGTGGCGGACCGGTCGGATCGTTCGGAGGAGCAGCCGTTCCTGTCGGAGAACGACGCCGCCATGAACAAGATGATGGCGGACATGACGATCAAGCCGAGCGGCGATGTCGATCGCGATTTTGTCGAGATGATGGTGCCGCACCATCAGGGCGCGGTCGACATGGCGCAAGCTGAACTCAAATACGGTCATAACGAGCAGCTTCGCCGGCTGGCGCAGGAGATCGTCGTGACCCAGCAGCAGGAGATCGCCGTGATGCGGCTTGCTCTCGGCGACAAGCTGCCGCCA
>Ga0210406_10004627_pt1 | contig 14635 bp, 15 predicted proteins | sample IncBWC30MmetaG_FD_155454 | JGI IMG/M metagenome (GOLD analysis project Ga0210406, IMG submission 155454) | Forest soil microbial communities from Barre Woods Harvard Forest LTER site, Petersham, Massachusetts, United States - Inc-BW-C-30-M | ecosystem: Environmental > Terrestrial > Soil >... | reverse complement strand
GAGTACCTGGCAGTCGTCGAAACCGACAACAGCACGCCCTACTTCCTTAACCTGCACACCCGCGACGTTGCCCATACCCTGATTCTCGGGATGACAGGCAGTGGCAACTCGTTCCTCCGCAAACATGCTCCCCACCGCCGGTCGCCAAAGCAAATGGAATTGCCGCTGTCCGCCTGAGTTGTCAGCTTAAAAGCTTGAGAAGGGTAATACGCGCTCAATCAGGTCGCTCCTCCGTCGCCTGCTCGAGGACCGAAGCCCGGCGGATTTTGAGTACACAGAAGGGTTCTGATCCGTTTAGAACATTCTTTACTCTATTTCCTCTATTTCTATTTCTCAACAGCTTACAAATCGCATGGGTTGACCCGTTCTGATCCGATTCACATTGTTTTGACCACAGAACTACTACAGTTTTACGACAGTCTGAACAATGTAGAATTTCCTCCCTTCTGAACATGGAACTGTTACGTTTTTATCACCGCACTTCCGAGGCCCAACGTGGGTATCGGGACTTCACTTCTCCGCTCAAAGGCCACGATAGAAACTCGGTTCTTCTGACGTGCACGTTTTTCTACTTGACGCTTCACCTAGTCCTGGTCTACAGTTTGGTCGCAATCTGCCGAGGGGGCAGACCAAGAATGTTTTGGAGGTGAGCTTTGGCTCACTATAGTTCTGCCTCTCAACATCTCCTCGGGTTCCCTTCGAAACTAGACCGGCTCGAAGGTTCCTGTTCTTTTGCACGGATAACATCACTGACAATCATTGCATTGTGGCTTGCGCTTTATGCAGTGGGTCAGACGACCCTACCGACTGCAGACCCAATCCTTGAATACCTTAAACTGAGCGAGTCCCGACTTTTTGTGCCCATCCATTCTCTCCTATCTTCTAGTTGGAGTGTCAGTTGAATAGTTGAGCCAGTCTATAATTCGCAGACTGGTTGTTTTCGAGAATCACATAATTCAAGATGAAACAAACCGTCTCATTCATCGAGGACAATAAGTTTTTGCTTTTGATGCTTATCGTAGTTTTCTTGCTCGCAGTTGTCTCTTATCTTGGGGCCCGTTGGGACGCGGCAACGGTTCACAGTAAAGAATTGTCATTCGTAACTGAACTGAAACAATCGAATCGGTCCACCGAAGAGTTGGCCACGAGCTTGCAGGTTGAGTTAGAGGCTCTCAATCAACGAGAATACGGGGTCGAATTCTTACACCACCTGTCCTTGGCCTTCATTATTAGTTTCATAACGATCCTCGCCGTCGAGTTCCACACTCGCAGGCAGCTGCGAAGAGATCTAGACTCTCACCTAGAAGCCGTCAAGATGAACGTTTGGGAAGCATTAGGCAAAAGACTTCTAGGTTCGCGAATCGCGGTGGAACTGGAGGCGATTATGAAGGAGGATGCGGCCAAGGAGGATTCGTCATACGTCATCACATTTAAGCCTCCAAGCGACGGCGTCCCCGATGATCGAATCGTCGTCCTGATCGAGAATTCTTACAAGCTTCGGAATCTCACCGGCGTGTCCGGAAGGACTCATCGTATTTTTTCCAGCATATCGAATTATGAACAGATTGGCCCTTACCCTCGGTTCACGAGCTTTAGGATTAATGAAGAATCTCAGCCCATTCAGAATGCTGTTGAGTCCGACAATTTCAGAACTTTAAGTAAAGTGGTCTCATTGCCGGAAGATGGCGAGGCTAGCATCGCTGTTGTTGTGGGAATGGAGATAGTCTACAAAACACACGATTCGGAGTCATTCGTTACCGCTGTCCCTGTAGAAGGCCTTCGCGTGACGGTAGTGAATCAGGTCCCGGGCAAGGTAGGCCCTGTCACAGTGGATATAAGTTCCGGCATCGCCGAACACCCGACCGATGTTAGCTGGGTCTTTAACCGGGCAATGTTGCCGGGGCAGGGTTTTTCCCTGAACTGGCGGGAACCCGATTCCCAACAAATGGGACCGACCGGAATAAAACCGAGCGCGAAGGTGTTATGAATCATCCAGGAATCTACCGACTCGTGGTCCACTACCCACCGGCGGCTCAAGTCTCCCGGCGCTTGTTTGCCAAAACGGAGCCTCTTCTCCCTCCCCCTACGATGACGGTGAGAACCGCAGCCCTTCTAGAACTACCCGCCATGCCGAGGCTTTCGGCCTGCGGTTATGGGCTTGTTGGCACGCATCAGCCACCGGAACGGGCGCGACCCCGTTGGCCCGGATTTCAGGAAACGCGACCACATCCCGCCGCCCAGAATTCGCATTTTTGGGGCGTAGTCCCTATTAAATGTTCTTTCGGCCCAGAAGCAGCTTTTCATCGATCAATTTCGGGTCGAGATATTCGGGGTGCTGAGCAATGGCCTGTACGGCCATGCCCAAATATTGGACTGCTAATGTCACCGCCGGAATGGTTTCTCCTGACTCGGCCTTCAGTTCCCGCTTCCGACGCAACGAAGGACATCGGGTATCCAGTTCGAGAGCACGGACCGTATGGTTCTCACCCAATGCACGATGATTTCGACGACGAACCTGGCCCTGACGGGTCTGGAACGTACTAGGCCAAAAACTGACCCACTATGAAAGAACAGGATTCGCTGTCCCGTATGGTGTCCCGAAACTGACCAATCACGTAACTTGATATGCTCTGGCGTTACGAAACGCTATTGAGAAAACAAGGGGTTACGCTGGATGCCGTCCCCGTAAAGAATTCAGAATCAGTTCTTCGATTCGGGACGCAAGGGAATTTCATCAGACTGACCTCGGGACCTCGTTAGGCTAGGGCAGATAGAAGCGGATGGTCGAGTAGACCACGATATCGCCACCTTGGAGCGTTGTGCCTATACCACTCCATAGATTGCGATGGATGTAGACAACCTGGTTCCCGTATTCGATCCTGCCGTACTCACCTCGATAGAGACGATACCAGTAGCCCGCCGTCGCTTCATAGATGTTTCGATTGGCTCCGTTGCAGGCATTCAGCGCCACTTCGTTCGTGCAGCTCGAGTAATCAACCAGAGGAGAGCCGTAACCGGCAGCCGTCCCAGTCGGTGAGACAAATGCATAGCGTCCCGTGTACTCATCCCCGCCATAGGCATATACATCAAGATGGCTGCTGCGATGATAAACAACCCCTCCCATAATCCAGCCTTGCCGCAATGGAAGCATCGCCCCAGTTGTCGGATGCAAGGTGACGTCTGGCAGTCCGGAAGAGGCATAGCGTCCGATGCCTTGCCCAAGGAGGCCTTCCAGCGATAATTCGACTTTATTCTTCACAAACGGCATGAGAGCACCAAAACCCACGCCATAGCCTTCCGTGATATTTGTATGGCCGCTTGTTGTTGCGGTTGATGCTATTCGATCACGAAAGATACGGCCCAAGGCTTTGATCTCGAAGTGTCCCCAACCCGGTTCAAACGCAACTTTCGCCAAAAGGTTCGGGGCTAAGGTCGTGGCTTGACCATCGCTGTAGTTAGCTAGAAATGGGAGAAGGTTGACGCCGGTGGCAGCATTGGGACTGGTGTTCAGTCCCATGACATTCGCAGGCACGAAAGCCGCCGAATATGTGGTCTCCGGATCCTCAACTGCAAAAGCTGCCCAAACCTTATTGTTGAAATTCCTGGTCACGCGAATTGCCTTCTCGCGAGTCCACGTGAAACCAACGACGTAGTTGCCATCCTCGCCAATTGGTCTTAGTTCCGCCAGGTTTGCAATGCCTTGCCGGTTGGTAGTAAGGAGGGACCACATCTGACCGACGGTGAAGGTCCATCCTGAGGGCCTATCGAGCTGAACCCATAGTTGCCTCAGGCGCGGAGTCCAGGAACTGGATTCAAGGTAGTTGGCTGTCGGTGCCGCGCCCAGAAAATCGGTTTCGACATATCCTTTCAGCTTTGCGCTGCCGGTAGAGCCTTGGATCAATAGGGAGAGTTCAGAATTGCGTACAGTTCCCCGAAATTCGCTCAGATGGGCGTTCGACGAGCCATTGAGCGGAATCGTCGTGTAGCTGTTTGCCATATCTGCATTTTCGTTGCGAGTACGGACCAGAATTGTTGATTCCAGAAAACCGCCCGGGGTCAGCGTAATCCCTTTGTAGTTGAACGGCGTGGCTTCTTTGGAGGTCTTCACCTCGCCGAGTTGTGACCGAAGGGACTCTGCAGGAGGAGTCTGGCTCTGAGACAGGATTGGATCAGTAGTGGAGTTTGTCTCTGCAGTCCCATTGGGCGCCTCCAACTCCGCGATTCGATTTTGGATTTTGGCCATCTGCGAGCGCATCTCTTGGATTTGCCGCTGCAAATCGGCGATCGTGGGATCCTGATTGGAGTTTTGCGCCAAGCTCCCTGCAGTGACTGTTAACATCAAGATGCTTACCACGATGACTCTTCGACTCACGATCCTCACCTTCATACTCACTTCGTCGGCACAACAAAGACGACCTCCAATATCGCTAGTGGAATCCCAACCCGATCGCACAAGGTAACATGGGCTGCACGATCGTCACCAAGAGAGTTCAGTTACTCAGATCTCAAGTCACCTCGTGATCCACAGCATCGTTGGTACAGTGACGGCCAGAGCGAGTGTCGAGATCAAAAGCATCGATGCTGCCTCAGATTGCGCTGACTTATATCGCGCAGCAAAGAGCACGACCACGGTGGCCAGCGGGAAGCTGCAGCAGATCAACGCCTCGCGCGAGAACGGACTTCGGACCAGTAGTAAGCGCAGTAGAACGAACAGCATCGCGGCTTGCACGGCGACACGAGCCAGAGAACCAGCAAATACTCCACCGGAAAATCGAACCGGGTGCGCTGCGAGCACCAACCCTACGCTGAAAACCGCTACGCCAGAAGTGGCGGAGCCAATCAACTCCAGACTGCCGGTCGCGACAGACGGCACATGGATTCTCGCAAGAACAACAGCGATTCCCAAGAGCGGTCCCCAGAGCAGTGGTGATTTGATGCCGGCCTTCAGTCCGGTGGTGACTGGGTTCGCTGTCGAAGTAGTAGTCCCAGCGGCTCGGTTTCTCACTGCGGCATCCATTTCCAGCAGCACGACCGCGAGGGGAACCGTGAGATTGATAGCCAGGGCTACAAGCCCCACAGCCCCGGCGCTGCTCGCGCCCAATATGGGTTCGAGAACGGCCAGACCAAATACCGGCGTGGCCGAAGTGGCTAGCATGAGGCTATAAATAATCGCTGGGGTTCCGCGCAGCGACGCTACTTGTCTAAGTGCGATCCAGGCGATGACGAAGAGTCCGACATGCGAAAGAATCAGTGCCAGAACGAGGCGCCCCTGCCCCAACAGCAGGTCCCGCGGAATATCCGTCATGCTTACAAACAGTGACGCGGGCAAAGCAAAGGAGAGGGCCAGCTTGCTAAACCCCGCGGCTTGGTCTGCGTCAAACGTATTGCGCTTGCCGGCTAAATAGCCCAGGGCAAGCACGAAAAATATTGGGAACAGTGCTCCCATAATGTTACTGAGGTTCATAACGGCACCTTTTTGGCACTTTCCTAAAATTCTTTATGACCTACGCGAGGCGGAGAGCAGGGCTTACATCATTTAGAGACCCAACTCTCAGCATTCGACCTACCAGAAGACGCCTTTATGCCACCCTCGTTGCTGGCTTGGATTTCTGGGCAGTCTGCGTTGCGTACTCCGGCTTGTAGACATGTTCACGAATGAACGAGACCATATCAGCGGGACGCGGGACGCGAGCAAGTCCCGAATCGAAGACCAACTTCGCGACACGCGCAGCAGTCTGGATCTCTGTCTCGAGAATGTTTGACTGCAACGGGTAGATCAGACCCTGGTTCAGCAGATCCGAAGGCACCTGATCGGCAACTGCGTGCGCTGCTTCGACAAACATCTCATCAGTGACGCGCGAAGCATGCGTCGCGAAGATTGCCATCCCAATCGCCGGAAAGATATAAAAATTGTTGGCCTGGCCGGGCAGAAATGTCTGTCCATTTAAGTGGACTGGTGCAAATTGGACGCCGGCAGCATAGATCGCTTTGCCCTTCGACCAGGTATAGGATTGCTCTGCTGTGCATTCTGCATGATCGGTAGGGTTTGAAAGTGCCAGGATCACTGGCCGCTGATTTATTCGCGACATGCTCTCGACAACTTTTTGCGTGAACGCCTCACCTATGGTGCTGACACCGATGATCGTTGTCGGTTTAATGACCTCGATGGCGGCGGAGAAATCCCGGGTGGGCGCATGCTCGTGGGCATAAGGCTCTTGGAAATCGACCAGGTCGGTGCGCGTCGTTTCCAGTAGTCCATTAACGTCGAACATGTAAACGCGGCCCTGCGCCTGTTTCAGTGTCAACCCTTCCTGAACCATCGCTGAGCACAAGAGATTGGCAAGACCAATTCCAGCCGAACCTGCGCCCAGGAACAGATATCTTTCCTCACGTAGTTTGTTTCCCTTGATCTTCGCGGCATTGATCATGCCCGCAAGGACAATTCCCGCGGTGCCCTGGACGTCGTCGTTGTAAACGCAATATTTGTCGCGGTAGCGCTGCAGCAGATGAACGGCATCCACGCCGGTCCAGTCCTCGAAATGAATGCAGCATCTCGGGTAAAGTTCTTGTACTGCTTCCACGAATTCATCGACGAAGGAATAGAGTTCCTCGGTTGAGGGACGGGTCTTTCGTAAGCCCAGGTACAGTGGATCGTGAAGGTACTGCTCGTTGTTAGTGCCGGCATCCAGATACATGGGAAGCAGGTACTGCGGTGGCACTCCGGCGCAGGCGGTGTACAGTTGCAGCTTCCCGATCGGAATACCCATGCCGTTTGCGCCAATGTCTCCCAGCCCTAGGATGCGTCCACCGTCGGTCACACAGATGAACCGCACATCTTTCTGTGGCCAGTTCTGCAAAACTTCCTTGACCCTACCTCGGCGTGTGATTGAGAGATACATGCCACGGGCCTGACGGTAAATGTGGCCAAATTTGAGACACGCCTCCGCAATCGTTGGGTCGTAGACGATCGGAAGAAAACGCGCCGGGTCTGACATGACGGTGCGATAAAAGAGTGTCTCGTTATGGTCGAGCAGATTAATAAGGTAGATGTAGCGTTCGAGATCTGTGTTTTTATGGCCGAGTTGCATCATCACTCTGCTTAACTCCAGATCCTCGGTCTCGGTCACGTCAGGTACGAGGCCCACCAGCCCGAGTGCTTGTTTCTCGGCCTCGCTGAAGGCTGTGGATTTGTTGAGCGCTGGGTCTTGCAGTAGTTCGATTCCACGCTTATTTGTCGTCATGATGACTCTCCTTTATCTTGCTAAACCTTTGCCCATGTAAGATGAATCAAAGGTGTTGTTTCGTTCAGCTGGCCTTTGCCACATATGGGTGCACCATCTTGGCCGGATCGACCACCCGCTCGAATTCGTCTTCAGTTACAAATCCCAGCTTTAGCGCGGCCTGCTTTAAGGTGAGGTCGTTATCCAGCGCGTAGTGCGCAATTTTGGAAGACTTGTCATATCCGATCACTGGGGAAAGCGCGGTTACCAGCATCAGGGAGCGGTCCACGTATTCCTTGATCTTTTTCAAATTCGGCTTCGTGCCTTCAACCAGGAATTTGCGGAAGTTCGTGCACCCGTCAGTCATGATGGTCACTGAGTGGGCGATGTTGAAGATGACAAGAGGTTTGTAGACATTCATCTCCAGATATCCTCCGGCACCACCGAATCCAACGGCTACATCGTTCGCCATGACCTGCACTGCGATCATGGTCAACGCCTCGGCCTGTGTCGGGTTCACTTTGCCCGGCATGATGGAAGAACCCGGTTCGTTTGCCGGAATTATCAATTCGGCGAAACCGGCGCGCGGACCGCACGACATCAGCCGGATGTCATTCGCGATCTTGTAAAGAGAAACAGCGAGAGTTCGGAGTGTGCCAGAGAGCTGAACCTGAGCATCATGAGCGCCCTGCACTGTGTACTTATTTGAAGCGCTGACGAACGGAAGATTCGTTAGCTTCGCGATTTCAGCCGCCGCAGCTTCGCCGAACCCAGGGGCTGCGTTGATGCCAGTCCCTACGGCAGTACCACCGAGAGCGAGCTGGTAGACACCCTTCAGGGCATCCTCGATGCGGTCCAGATTGTCGCTGAGCATGCCGACGTAGCCTGACCATTCCTCACCAAGAGTGATGGGAGTCGCGTCCTGCATGTGGGTCCGCCCTATCTTGACGACGTCCTGCCACTCTCTCGATTTTGCTGCAACGGAGTCCCGCAGTGCTTCTACTGCCGGCAGGAGTCTCTCCTTGACGTTTACTGCGGACGCTATGTTCATTGCCGTAGGAAACGAATCGTTGGACGATTGCGACATGTTGACGTGGTCGTTAGGATGAACAGGCGTCTTGCTGCCTAGCGGCGTGCCCGCGAGCTGACAGCAGCGGTTGGAAATCACTTCATTCACGTTCATATTGAATTGCGTACCGCTGCCGGTCATCCACACGTGCAACGGAAACATGTCTTGGTGCTGGCCGGCGAGGATTTCGTCGCAGGCCTGAACAATGAGCCGGTATGGTTTGTCGTCCAGTCTTCCACCTGCGTGGTTCGCACGGGCGGCGGCTTTTTTTAGAGTGGCATAAGCGGCGATCATCTCGCGCGGGATCAGATCATGACCGATGCTGAAGTGTTCGAGCGAGCGCTGGGTTTGCGCTCCCCACAACTTATCGCTCGGTACATCGACTCCGCCAAGGCTGTCTGTCTCTTTGCGAACACCCATAATCGACATATTGCTGATTGCAGTCATTGCTTTTTACTCCTTCTCAAATTGTTTTGGCAGGTTGCTCAAAATATGCAGCCAACCAATCCGGCAGCCGATTCGAAAGCGGCGGGCATTTCCCGTCTCGACCGGGAGTGTTCAGAAGTGCGTGCACAAAACCGGGAGGGCTGTTGGACCGATAGCTTTCGAGTTCAAGAGTCATTGGGTTCCGCCCAGCGCGCTGTGCTGAAAGTCAACGCGAGCGTACGCAAACTGCTTTCCACAATTAAGGCACACCTCGTAAGTCCGGCCCGAAATCGTGAATGGACGGCTCACGTTGCGATGCCAGCAGCCAAAGAGTCGATCGAGGACGGTTTGTACTCGAAGTTTCACGACTTGTTGCCCTGGCAATTTGTTCTCCATTTTCGGGCTCCCTCTTGCATGCGCACGTTGGCCCGCTGGTTCAGGGAAAATTCTTCTTCGGTCGTCCAGGTGGCGCCGAGCGAGTGGAGTATGAGGGCATCGCCAACAGTCAGCGCGGTGGGATCCATGACAATCTTGTAAGCATAAAAGGTCTCGGTGTTGAGCGTGATGCACCAGTGCTCGTGGCGAATGGCACCGCCGCAGTGTTCACACGAGGCCTGGGCACTGTAACGGTTGCTGTGAAACCACGTGGTTGGAGCTTGGTCCGACATAAAGTAAACCTAGAAATGACAAAAGCTGCTACCTAACGCTCATCCTCTGTCTCACCGCCAACGAGTTGCTCACAATCTTTCATCGATGTGTTACGACTTAGTGCGCCAGCAATTCGCTCTCCATCTGCAGGCTCCTGTTCTGACCCTTGGCAACCCCAAGCGCTCCACACCGTCTTGGAGAATCGTCAATTGAGGAATGACATCTGGACGACACCGGACGGTCGACAGAAGCCACTTATGGAAAACTGGTTTGCATGATTCTGTTCGTTGGTGGCTGGCTTCTCCGCTCCAACCAATGTGCGATTGGAAAAGCCAAAAGACAAAGGATTTCAAGAAGGAAGGAGGCGGTAATGGCCCGCGTAATTGAGTTCTACGTGCCTGCGAAATTCCAAAGAAGAGAGCCGCTCATTGCGCGGTCGCAGAAGGGAAAGGTCATTGTGTTCTGCGCCGAGGCTAAGAAGCCTGCCTAGCCCTCAAGGTCCAAGCTTTACGCGACGGAGAAGCTGCGCGTTGAGTGCCACAATGATCGTGGAAAGATTCATCGCGATTGCGCCCACACTCATGGGCAGATTAACTCCCCATCGGATAAACATCCCAGCTGCCGCCGGAATGGCAATCACGTTATAGACCGTTGCCCACACCAGATTTTGTACCATTTTTCGGTATGCGGCCTGCGAAAGTTGGATCGCACGAACAACATCACGGGGATCACTGCGCACGAGAACAATTCCGGCAGATTCCACTGCGACGTCTGCGCCGGCGCCGATTGCAATTCCAACGTCCGCCGTGGCCAGCGCTGGCGCATCGTTCACGCCATCGCCGACCATTGCCACTCTCTTGCCGCCGGCCTGGAACTGCTCGACTCCCGCTGCCTTGTCGGCAGGCAGAACTTGTGCCGCGACTTCGTGAATCCCGAGGCGCTTCGCAACCGAATCTGCTACTGTTTGTGAATCTCCGGTGATCATCGCCACTCGGATGCCAAGCTCGTGCAGCGCCTTGACTGCCTCAGCGGACTCGGGACGAATCTCGTCTTCGACCGCGAGTCCACCGATCACGGCGCGGTCTCGAAGGACATAGAGTACTGTCCGTCCTTCGGACTCCCAGTTCCTCACAGTCTGATCGAGTTCGGGCGGAATGGCGGCCTTTGCGTCCGCGAGCATTCTCGGTCCGCCGACGGCCACACTCTGTCCGCTCACAGTCGCGCGTGCTCCGCGTCCCGGCAATCCCTCGAAGTTTGCCGATGGCTGAGGCTTGGCGCCACGACCAACGGCGCCGCTTACGATGGCTTTCGCGATCGGGTGCTCGGAGTCACCTTCCACTGCTGAGGCGAGTTCCAGCAATTCTCCTTCGTCGATACCAGTGACAGTCACGACTCCCGAAAGAACAGGAACTCCACGGGTAAGTGTTCCCGTCTTATCGAAGATGACCACGTCCAAATCGCGGGCGCGTTCGAGTGCCAGGCGATCTTTCACGAGCAGGCCATGTCGCGCGCCGAGAGAGGTTGAAATCGCAATTACAAGGGGAATTGCAAGCCCAAGCGCGTGCGGGCAGGCAATGACGAGTACTGTGGCTGTTCGGACGAGCGCGTGTTCTTTATCACCTGCCAGCCACCAATACGCCAACGTCAACGTACCCGCAGTGACCGCAATGTAGAAAAGAAGTGCGGCGGCGCGGTCGGCCAGAGCTTGCGCCCTCGAACCGGAAGCCTGCGCAGCGGCGACTAGTCGCATGATGCCTGAAAGCGCCGTCTGATCCCCGACAGCTGTCACGCGCACTCGGAGGCTTCCGCCTGCTGCAACCGTTCCGGCGACTACGGCGGCGCTTGACGCTTTAGAAATCGGCCGCGACTCACCGGTGATTAGGGACTCGTCGACATCGGCCGTGCCCTCCAACACGATCCCGTCAGCAGGTACGCGAGATCCGGGCCGCACGAGGACGACGTCGGCTACACGCAACTGCGCGAGAGGCACTTTGTCGATGCCTGACTCCGTTACCCGCTCGGCGCTGTCTGGCAGCAACGCTGTCAGCGCGTCGAGCGCTCCTTGGGCTTGGGTAACCGCTTTCATCTCTAGCCAGTGCCCGAGAAGCATGACGCTGATCAATGTTGCAAGTTCCCACCAGACGTCAACTTCGAAGACACCGAAAGTCGCGGCAAGGGAGGCGGAAAATGCAACAACGATCGCCAGGCTGATCAGGGTCATCATGCCCGGCTGGCCGACGGAAAGCTCTCGCCGTGCACCCTGAATAAACACGCTTCCGCCGTACACCAAGATGATGGTTCCCAGAATGGCAGGGATGAATCGAGATCCGGGAAAAGTGGGGGCGCGGTAGCCAAGCCAGTGCTGTACCTCGCTGGACCAAACGACCACGGGAATCGTGAGCCCGAGGCTCAACCAGAATTTGTCCCGAAACATGGCCACAGAGTGCCCGGCGTGCCGGTTGTGGCCCGAATGCTCACGTACATTTGTCGAGTACTCGCCGTGATTCACGTGCATCCCCATTTTCACCGGTGGCGGAGTGGAACTGGTCGAACGCCTGATATGTTCCTAAGCGACAATTCCCTCTGTCTAATGTCTGACAGCGAGCACTCGCTCCCAAACCTGACGCCAGTCCATCTGACATTTACCCTGGCACTTGAACTCTTTCCCGGGGCCGCCCATTCTTCCTCCACATTCAGGGCACACCCAATTCAGAATGCCGGAGACCACATCGGCAGTCGCTTTGCTCGCACTCAATCTGATAAACCTCATACGTCACCTCACCCATCACATCGAATGATCAGGCATCGAGAATCCCGTTCAGGCGGTGAAGCGCCACGGGATTCTGTTACGTTCCGTATCTGACAGAACGTGAATTGCAATGTTGGGATTGCATTTTCCGTTCCAAAACGTGAGGAAAGAGGTTTTGATACTCGGTTCAAGAGACAGAAATTGGTTTCCGCAGTCATGTAACTGAGTTATGAGCCACAGCATCAAAGGAGCATGTGCCAATTTGCCAAGAGCGGCAGTCGCCTTCGCAGTCCCGCCTCTACTGAACCGTCATTCCACTGCGAAGGCGTCTTGCTCTTGTGCGCTTCCTGAGGGGAGATAGCGCCAGTACGTGGTGTCAGCACAGGACGCGCGGAAAGCGGAGACGGTTGGCTATCGGTCCCTCACTGATGTCGTAAGCCAGTCGAAATGCCGACAGCTGTCAATCGAATGACTGCCATCCGGTCGTCACAACCCGTGCCCGCAAATCACCCAACATCCTCTAGAACCTTGAAAATGCATGGCCAATCTGTTTGGAATCTGGCTTGCCTAGACTCTGTGGGTACTTTGTCTTTGGGGGTACGAGTGGACTCAGGGGTGGCATCGTGACCGGTTTGGTTGATTCTCCGATCGCACAATACGCAGTGATCGAGGCTCGTCGGATAGAAGGTCTCTCGGAGCGCCTCGTGATTGCCTATCGCGATGAAGAATCGCTGCGGGATCTCATCGCCGGGCCCAGCATCATCGCGTGCGGCTTCGCCTCCCATGAAGAGGCTCAAGCCAACATCGACGCTGACTTCTGGACGGCCGCCGCTGGGAAGCAAACTTCAGGACCTACACTCGACGTAGCTGTGAAATATCAACGTGGAACTCTTTCCGCCAAGCGGCGCGTGGGAACCGCCTTCAACCTGGCGCAGACCGCGAGAGTCATTCGTGGCTTTCTCCAGGCGGCTGTGGCCGGGGCCATTCTCATCCTCTACTCCAGAAATGCCGTATCCACCGTGATTCGGTCATTGGTTGTAGGTTGATTTTAGTTGGGCGACGCATGCGAGTTTTGCGTCAATTGGAAAGCATTTCTTCAGTCAAGCGACCAAACCACAAAGGTCCCGCATAAGCCTGGCGTTCCATTGTTGAGTGTTGAGGCGCATGGTGGCCGTTTGTGGGCCACGGCCAAGTCCGGACCGGGGCGACATCTTACTTCACTCTGCCGACCGCAACTGAGGTACTGCGGGCGCCCGCTGGCGGAAGATGATTCGGTGTCGCTCGGCCTGCATCAAGCCGCTCTCGCTACACAAAAGGTTCGTTATCCTGATTCAGATACTCACCGGGAACATCGTCCTCCGGAACCTCCCGCGTAATCACTTCGGAGACGCCAGGATCTTTGGAGTTCTCGACACCGAAAACAACGCCGGCCTCGAACGCGTTACCCTCTTCGACCAAATCTTCGACACTCTCAGAATCCGCCTCTGCGGCACGCGGCAATCCTTGATCACCACCAGACTGCCCCGCGGATGACGGGTCCGGTTGCACACTTTGTTTTCTTCTTTTCTTAGTCATAGATCGTGTTCCTTCTTTCGTTTCTCTGGGTGCCCAGGTCATCTGCCGATCTTTCGTCTACGTGGCGAATTTCTTTCGAATCCTCTCGCGAGCCAGCCAATTTTTCGCGGCCTGAATGTCATCCTCTCCGAGTTCGCGTCCGCCCTGGTGCCAAGAGATGGTGACATCGGCGCCACCGCTCTCGAAGAGGGCTGCCAGTTCTTCAGGTTGGCCCGATGGAATCCGTGGATCCAGGCGGGCCGCTCCGATAAACACCGAAAGATGGCTGAAATTCCGGATCAAGTCAGGCACCAGGGGCACCATAGCTCGGAAAAGAACTGCAGCTGCGAGGTAATGGGGGTGAGACAGAATCAAACTGGCAGCGAGGGTTGCACCGTTGGAATAACCAACAACCACCAGTCTTCTCTTGCTGAACTCGTATCGCTCGGATGAAGCAGCGATAAATTGTGCCAGCTCCTCCGTCCTGGACTTGACATCTCCGATGCCAACCTCTGTGAACCGTCGAAAGGATGGAGGCATGCCATTCTCCAACACTTTGCCCCGCAGTCCAAGGAGGGCGGCGCCGGGCCATAGTTCTTTTCCCAGAGACAAAAGCGCGTTCTCGTCGCCGCCGGTGCCATGCAGCAGTAGAAGCGTCACTGGGTGGGACGAGCCTGGGGGAGCGGGCACAAATTTATGGATGTAGTCCAAATCAGTTGTTGGCGGCATCGACTCTCCTCCACCAATATGATGTTGCCGACCGAAACGCGTTTTAATCAATGTGCACGCCAACTGCCAAGGAAAGAGCGGCGGTCAAGTCGACCACCAAGATCTTCTGTCACTGTTGCGACTGCTGTTTTGTCAAACTGTGACGCTCTAGCGTCAGGTGTCTTCTGAAGAACACTGTGCAAACGTGCGTTCCTCCCCTGGAGGATTCCCGTAAGCATTCATTTGCAAGCCTTCTTGATT
>Ga0210406_10004626_pt1 | contig 14637 bp, 15 predicted proteins | sample IncBWC30MmetaG_FD_155454 | JGI IMG/M metagenome (GOLD analysis project Ga0210406, IMG submission 155454) | Forest soil microbial communities from Barre Woods Harvard Forest LTER site, Petersham, Massachusetts, United States - Inc-BW-C-30-M | ecosystem: Environmental > Terrestrial > Soil >... | reverse complement strand
CGATCAGCCACCGGCTCAGGTGATGAAGCAGATCCAGCGCTGCGACGCCGTTCTGCTGCCCGGCAGCCGGGCGGATGTCGATCCGCAAAAGTACCGCGCGGATCGCCACGAAAAGACGGCATCCGCTGATACCCAACGAGAACTGGTGGATGACCTGCTGCTGCAGGATGCCTACAACCTGCATAAGCCGGTGCTCGGCATCTGCTACGGATTGCAGTCGTTGAATGTGTATCGGTCAGGGACACTCGTGCAGGATATCGAGTCGGCGATCGTCGATTCGAAGATCAATCACAGCGCAGGGCGGGCCGTTCCGAAGGCACACTCGGTCAAGGTCGAGCCGGAATCGAAGTTGGCGGAGATTGTGGGGGCTTCCGGGGACACCGGGAAGATGGTGGCTGTGAATTCTTCGCATCATCAGTCAGCGGACGCAGTGGGCGATGGGTTGCGAATAGTGGCGCGATCCGAAGAAGACGGAATCATCGAAGCTCTGGAAGGAACCGGTCCAGGACATTTTGTGCTGGCGGTGCAGTGGCATCCGGAGCGGAGTGTGAACGATGGGCCGGAGTTGGCGGAGTCGGCGAAGGCCATCTTCCGTGCTTTCATGGAGGCGGCGAGAGCTAAGCACGAAGAGTTGGCGAATGAGTTGGAGGAGCGACACCTTACATAATTTGTCATCCCGAGCGAAGCGAGGGATCTGCAGTTCGCCGCAAGATGCAGATCCCTCGCTTCGCTCGGGATGACAATCCATAAAAAATTATCGCGAGTACCTCAGACGCCTCGGGGTTCAATCACCGTTAGAACATCGCACGAATCCTCGTCACCGCCCGATTCTGAGCGTTTCAGCAAAACGGCGGCATGCGCAATCGCAGCGTTGTCGGTACCCATGCCTTCCGGCGTTTTTGCTTTGATTCCTACGCAGTCCGCGGGAATTCCGCACAACTGGGCGACGTGTTTGCGAATCGCGTCCGCGTGTGGGCCGATTTTTGGAGTGGAGAGGATCAGCGTGGAATCCAGGTTCACGAGTTGGTAGCCCGCGGTCTTGACGCGCTGCAACGCCTCGCGCAGAAATACAGCGGAGTCGGCGTTTTTCCACTGCGGGTCGGAAGGGGGAAACAGCGATCCAATGTCGGGACCGGCGATGGCGCCGAGCAGCGCGTCGGTGATCGCGTGCAGCAGGACGTCGCCGTCGGAATGGCCGCCTAGACCCTTATCGTGCGGCAGAACCACGCCGCCGATTTTTAGCGGAATGCCGGGCTTGAATTCGTGCGAGTCCCAACCGTAGCCGATGCGCATTTCGGGTTTCAAGATTTATTCCCGTCTTCGTGTTCCAGATAGAACTCTGCCAGTTCCATATCGGCTGGCGTCGTGATCTTTATATTGCGCGGCGAGCCCATTACTACTACGACCGGCATCCCGGCGCGCTCGATCAGTGAAGCTTCGTCGGTTCCCAGAAAGCCGTCGGTGACGGCGGCATCGAAGGCTTTCTTCAGGATGGGATAACGAAAGCCCTGCGGAGTTTGCGCCATCACGACGCTCGCGCGGGGGATTGTAGCTTTGATGAGTGCGCCGTCCGCGGTTCGTTCCACCTGTTTCACCGTGTCCACGGCGGGCCAGCCCGCGATGGCGGCGCCATATTTGTGCGCGGCCTCGATCACGTTGCCAATGATTTCGGGCGTAACAAATGGGCGAACGGCATCGTGCACCAGGACGATGTCTTCCGGATCGGCCGCTGTTCGTGCTAGAGCGCTGGCCACCGAGTCCTGGCGATGCTCGCCGCCTTCGACCATCTGCAAGCGCTTGCTCAAGATTTCCGGGTACTCCTTTTCGACCTGGTTGCGAAAGCCGGCGATTTCGTCCTTGCGCAGCGCAACGATGATTTCATAGACGGCAGGCGCGGCGGCGAACTTACGCAGCGTGTGGACAAGAATGGGCACGCCACCCAGTTCTTTGAACTGTTTGGTTGGGGACTTTTTTCTGGGTTTTGCGGCCGAGGGCGGGGCCATGCGCGTGCCCAGTCCGGCCGCGGGAACGATTACAAAAACCTTCATAGGGGCGATCAGTATAGTACAGGGTCCAGGGTGTCGCAGTATCCAGCCCCTAAAGGGGCGGTGAATTCGGAGAATTTTGCGGCATCGCTAAAGCGATACCCTGATACGAAACTCGAGTTGTTCAGTGACGCCGCAGCACACAGCCTAGTCGGCTGCCCTTTCGGCCACTGACGGGGCCTTTTTTGCCGGGTCGGAGGTCGGTCCACTGCTTCCTGGCGCCGGAGGCATGGGCACCGACGGCGGCGCTTTGGAGTCGTGGCGACCCGTCGCGCGCTCATCCCACTTGCCAAAGATCATCTTGCCCGCGGTGGTCTGCAAGACCGAGGTCACCGAGATGTCGATCGTCTTGCCAATCATCTTGCGCGCGTTATCGATGACCACCATGGTGCCGTCATCGAGGTAGGCAACACCCTGGTTGTATTCTTTTCCTTCCTTCAGGATGAACACCCGCATAATTTCGCCGGGCAGAACGATCGGCTTGAGCGAGTTGGCGAGTTCGTTGATGTTGAGTACGGCCACGCCCTGCAATTGCGCGACTTTATTGAGATTGAAGTCGTTGGTGATGATTTTGCCTTCATACAGCTTGGCCAGTTCGATGAGCTTCATGTCAACTTCGCGGACGCTGGGGAAGTCGTCTTCCACGATCTGGATTTGGACCGAAGCCGTTTTCTGGAGACGCTGCAGGATGTCGAGGCCGCGGCGGCCGCGATTGCGTTTGAGCGAGTCGGCGGAATCGGCGACCAGTTGCAATTCGCGGAGCACGAACTGCGGGATCACAATCAGGCCGTCGAGGAAACCAGTCTCGGCGATGTCGGCGATGCGGCCGTCAATAATGACGCTGGTGTCGAGGATCTTGTAACTCTTCTTGCCCGACCTTTCGCCGCCGAAGACTCCGCCGAGCGCCGCCAGATTGAGCAGGTCGCCCTTGTTGGCGCCGACCGCCAATCCCACGTAAGCCATGACCAGCATGACCATGATCTGGAGGAAACTTTGGATAGGGCCCGCAGGGATACTGTTGCGAATGACGAGCGCGAAAAGATAAGCGCCAACGATACCGAGCACGCTGCCGATGGCGGCTCCGATCAGGCGCTTCAGGCTCATCGCGCGCAATCTCCACTCGAGCGCGATGATGGCGACGCCGATCAGCAAGCCGACGGCGGCATCTAGTCTTGAGGGCAGATTAAACGGATGAATGAGAGCGCAGATGACAGCGACAATGAGGACAAACAGAAGGCGTATAAGGACGACGTCCACGAGTAAGACCTCTCTCGGGGAAGGCACCGCTGGAGCGATTCCTGCCCCCCGTCGGCCGTCCAGGGCGAATGATATTTAGGATCCCTGCGCCCGACGTTCTATTCGCGGAGCGGTATGAAGAATGAGAAAGTGCCCCGCGCCCGGTCAAGCCGGGTTACTGCAATAAGTACCGCGAGCAGTATATACCCGGTTGGGAAGGGGAACCAGTCTTTCGTCTGGCACTTAATGGCGCTGGTTCCGGCACTTAAGTGGGCGGTCGGCGAACCAAGGCTAAGTACGACCGGCTAGCGGGTAAGTGCACTCCCTACATCCCATCGTAATTCGGGCCGCCGCCGCCCTCGGGCGGAACCCAGGTAATGATCTGATATGGGTCCTGTACGTCGCAGGTCTTGCAGTGCACGCAGTTTGCGGGATTCAGGCTGATGCGCTTGCCATTGGGCGCGGTTTCGTCGTCCACCATCTCGTAAACGTTGGCGGGGCAGAAGTTCTGGCACGGGCTGCCGAACTCCTTCACGCAACGATCGTTACAGACGTTGGTGTCTTGAATCAGCAAGTGCGCCGGCTGATCTTCTTCATGCTTGGTGCCGGAATGATAGAGGTCGGTGAGTTTGTCGAAGGTGAGTTTGCCGTCACCCTTTGCCGGGCCAAGCATGTTTGCTTCCGGGCCCCCGTTGGCAGGGAGATTGACGAGTGGCTGCAGATTCTCGTGCCCCGGGTGCGATGGCACGCGATTGCGTGGGCCGCCGCGGAAAACTTCCTGGAGTGCGGTATTGAACACTCCCGCCACCATGCCATTCTTGAATCCCTGGTGGAAGTTGCGCACCGGCCACAGTTCGTCTTTAATCCAACTGGTTTCGATGCGGCGCTGGAAGTCGCCGAGAGTTGCCGCTGACGAGTCCGATTTCACCAGGGCTTCGAATGCTGTCTCGGCCGCCAGCATGCCGCTTTTAATGGCGAGATGAATCCCCTTCAGGCGCGCGGAATTCAGGAAACCGGCGGAGTCGCCGATAATCATCCATCCATCGCCGGCAAGCGGCGGCAGCGACCACCATCCTCCATAGGGAAGCGCCTTGGCGCCGTAGCGGATCATCTTGCCGCCGGCAAGCAACTTAGTAATAAAAGGATGCTGTTTGAAAGTTTGCAGCACGTGCTGCGGGTCGAGGCGCGGATCGCGATAGTCGAGTCCGGTGACGAATCCGAGCGAGACTATTTTGTCTTTCGAGCCATATATCCATGCGCCGCCGTATTCCTTCGTGGTCAGCGGATAACCCATCGTATAGATGACTTCGCCCGCGTGAATGCGGCCCGACGGCACTTCCCACAGCTCTTTTATTCCTACTCCATAGGTCTGCGGGTTACGGTCTTTCATCAGATCGAACTTCTGGATGAGTTGCTTGGTGAGCGATCCGCGGGTGCCTTCCGCGAGCACGACGGCCTTTGCCTTGATATCGTAGCCCGGCTCGAAATTTGATTTCTGTTGATTCTGTTTGTCGACGCCTTTGTCGTCGGTGCGTACGCCGGTGACGCGATTGCCCTGGTACAGAAGTTCTGATCCTGCGAAGCCGGTGAAAATCGTGATTCCCGCGGCCTCGACTTTGCCCGCCAGCCATTTCACGAAGCGGTTGATCGAGATGACGTAGTTGCCGTGATCCCGCAACGGCGGAGGTGTGATGGGAAGCTGGTAATGGCCGGTGCGCGTCAGGAAGTAAACAGCGTCTTTGTTGACCACAGCGTCGAGCGGGGCTTCGCTTTCGAATCCCGGGAGGAGTTCCTTCATGGAACGCGGATCGAGGAGCGCGCCGGAAAGACAGTGCTGTCCAGCTTCGCGCGCTTTTTCGAGCACGTAGATATTTTCTTTGCTGAGCGGGGATTCGGGATGACGCGCGTTGTGCTCGTCGATTAGCTGCGAAAGCCGCAGAGCGCAGGCCATGCCGGCGGGCCCGCCGCCGACGATGACGACGTCGGCTGGCATTTCGGGGTGCTCGATGTTGGGGAGAGGCTTGCGGAAGATCAGCATTTAGCAATTAGCCTTTAGCTCTTAACTCAGAAAACTCTCTATGATACGGGAAACTGCATTTCTGATGCAGGGCCATTGCTCTGATTGCTTGTTTACTTGGGTCTGCGTGTCTTACCACTTCTTAAAAATCACTGCGACGGCGCCGATCATCATGGCAAAGCCCACGAGGTAGTTCCACTTCAACGGTTCACGAAGATATAGGAGCGAGAAAATCGAAAACACGGTCAAGGTGATGACTTCTTGGATGGTCTTCAACTGCGCTGTCGTGAACTCGTAGGAGCCGATGCGGTTTGCGGGTACCTGGAAACAGTACTCCGCGAAGGCGATGAGCCAACTGATGAGGATGACCTTGAACAGGGGTGCGTGGCGATACTTCAGGTGTCCGTACCACGCGAAGGTCATGAAAATGTTGGAGAGGGTCAGGAGCAGGATTGTGGTCATGCGGATATTTTGCTGGGTTCGGGGATGCGGTTGTAGTCCGTAGCCAGATTCCGCTGATGGAGCGACGAGCGTCTCGCGCGTCCATATAGGGGTCGTAATATGGCGGCCGGGCGGGGACGCCCGGCTCTCCACTGTCAAGAGCGGCGGGTTTCCGTGATCGCCTCGCGAATTGCCTGGAGCGCTCCATCCATCTGTTGGGGCGTCCCGACGGTGATCCGAACACATCCCTCGCAGCCGGGGTTGGCCGATGAATCGCGGACCAGAATGCCGCGCCGCTGCATCGACTCGACGAATGCTTTCACTTTCGCACCTACTCGCACCAAAACAAAGTTGGTTTGGCTCGGCCAGAAGCGCAGGCCCAGCTCCTCGAACAATTGCGCCAGCAGCTCGCGGCCCTGCTTCACTTGTGCTACGTGATCGGTGACGAACGGCTGGTCCGCCAGAGCCTCTTCGAGGGCAGCCAGCACTACAGAATTGACATTGAATGGCAGGCTGAGCCGCCGCAGGTAGTCGATCTGATCGGCCGCGCCGGTCAGCACCCCCAGGCGCATGCCGGCGAGCCCATAGGCTTTCGAAAACGTACGCGCTACGAATAAGTTCGGATGAAGCGCCAAGTCCGGGATCAAGGTCCTGCAGGTCAGCGTCTCGCCGCAAAACTCGAAGTAGGCTTCGTCGATCAGCACCGCCGCCTCAGGCGCCGATTCCGCAATCTTTAACAGGTCGGCGCGCGAAGCCGCCAGGCCGGTGGGATTGTTGGGATTCGCAATCGCGATCACCCGGGTGCGTGGCGAAATCCGAGCCACGAGATCGGCGACAGGAAGCGCCAGCTCTTCGCCCGACTGGAGGCGCACGACTTGCGCACCAATCGCCTCGCCCAGCATCGGATACATCACGAAGGTGGGGTCGGCAAAAAGCAGTTCGTCGCCAGGGCCGAGGTAAGACGTAAAGAGCAGCGACAACGCCTCATCCATTCCGTTGGTGAGCAACACCTGCTCGGGTGCGATGCCCAGGAAATTCGCGACCAGCCGCTCGCCAGCCTCGCGCTGCGGATACAGTGACACATCCGCCGCCGAGAGCGAGCGCAGGCGGGCCAGCACACGCGGGGAGCATCCGGCCATGCTCTCATTGAGATCGAGACTCAAGCCGGCGCGGCTCACGATAGGCGAGTGGTACGGACTCAGCCTGGCAATCGATTCCCGCGGCTTTAGCATGGGATGCACGTAGACATGACGCGATGAGTTTACGATAGCAGGGCAGATCGCGGTGGAGTTACTTCCTTCGGCGGGTCATTTTTCATGTGCATCACCTTCATGCTGCCTCGCATACTTCACGGCTGCAAAGATCGCTGTACAGATCGCGAAATCCACCAGCAGGCCCCAGTCCTCCTTGAAAAGTGAGTGCCGCGCCACCGCGGGCAGATGTGGCATGAGCAGGAAGTAGATCGCGTTGCCTGCGAGCACGGCCACCAGCGCGTCGAGAAAATTCTTCATCGTCTTTCTTCTCATCGGGGTCTTACCCAGGCCTGCCTCCTGCTAACATCGCTTAAGATGCTGGAACCGTCCACTCCAGTGCAGTATGTGAAAGGCATCGGCCCGCGCCTGGCCGAGATCCTTGCCGCCAAGGGCATTGCGACCGTCGACGACTTGCTGCACTACCTGCCGTTCCGCTACGAAGACCGGCTGAACCCGCGTTCGGTCGCCGAACTGCGCGCCGGAGAGATGGCGACGGTGATTGCCGAAGTCCGCAACTCGGGACTCTTTCGCACCCGCCGCATGCCAATCTTTCAACTCACTGTCGGCCAGGGTCGCACAAAGTTGAAGTGTATCTGGTTCAATGCTGCGTATCTTCAGGATCGTTTCCAGGCCGGACAGATGTTGGCGCTCTACGGCAAGGTCGAAGAGGACCGCGACGGCGAACTGCAGATCGTGCAGCCTCAATTCGAGATTCTTGGCGACATTAATGAAGAGGGCGGTGCTGACGAGGCCGAAAAAAAGGCGGCCGCCTCGCTTGAGATTGGACGGATTGTTCCGATTTACGAATCGACCGGCCAGGGCAAACTCACGCCGCGCTGGTTCCGGCGCATTATCCGGTGGACGCTCGAAAATCTGAATCCGAATCTTTCCGATCCCATACCCGCTGCAGTGCGCGCTCACCTGAGCCTGGCGTCTCCGCGTGACGCGTGGTGGAAAGTTCACTGGCCCGATGCGGGCGAAAGCTTCAGCGATCTGCAATCGTCGCGCACGGCGGCGCACATCCGGCTTATTTTCGATGAACTCTTTTTTATCGAGCTCGGACTGGAACTCAAACGCCGGGAGCAGAAGGCTCAAACCGGAATCGCCTTTCGACTGGACAGCGGCGTTCGCGAGGCTATTAAGAAGATACTGCCGTTTCATCCGACGGCTGCCCAGAAGCGAGTGCTGAAAGAAATCGCCACCGACATGCAGACGCCCAGCCCGATGCGGCGGCTGCTGCAGGGTGACGTGGGATCGGGCAAGACCATCGTGGCCTTCCAAGCCGCGATCATTGCCATTGAAAACGGATATCAGGTCGCATTGATGGCGCCGACTGAAATTCTGGCGCAGCAACATTATTTTTCCGCCCGCCAGATTCTTGAACGAGCCGGATACCGCATCGTCCTACTGACGGGCTCGCTCGAACAGGACCGCAAACGCGACGTGCGCCGTCACATCGCGCAAGGGAACGCGCAACTCGTTATCGGGACGCACGCCCTGATTCAGGACCGCGTGGAGTTTGAGAACCTAGGCCTGGTGGTAGTAGACGAGCAGCACCGCTTCGGCGTAATGCAGCGGCTGAAGCTGATGAGGAAATCGGATGGTGCTCGTGTGGTGACTGGGCTCCGCCCCGTCCTGCCGGGCGAGGACGCCCGGCGCTCCACTGATTCGAGAGCGAGCGACTGTGAGCCGGATGTGCTGGTGATGACGGCTACGCCGATCCCGCGCACGCTTGCCCTCACTCTGTACGGCGACCTTGACGTCTCGGTGCTCGACGAACTTCCTCCGGGGCGCACTCCGGTTGTCACCCGCTCCGTGACTGACGAGCGCGCGCCCGAAGTGTGGGACTTCGTCCGCAAACAGATCGGTGCCGGACATCAGGCCTACGTCGTGTATCCGGTGATCGAGGAGAACCCAGCGAAGACAGAAGAGCGCGAAGTGAAGGCCGCCGAGCAGATGCACCGGCAGTTGCGCGAGAAGATTTTTCCCAACCTTCATGTTGGATTGCTGCATGGCCGTCTTGATGCCGACGAAAAAGAGCATGTGATGCGCGAATTCCAGCAGGGCAAGATCGAAATTCTTGTCGCTACGACGGTGATCGAAGTGGGCGTCGACGTCCCCAACGCGACCGTCATGGTGATCGAGCACGCTGACCGCTTTGGATTGGCGCAACTCCACCAGTTGCGCGGACGCATCGGGCGCGGCGCGGCAAAATCCTACTGTGTACTCATGCGTGGGGCGAAGGTTTCTGAAGAAGGGGAGCGCCGTCTCGACGCCATGGTGCGCTCGAACGACGGGTTCCAGATCGCGGAACTCGATCTCGAACTGCGCGGTCCCGGCGAATTTTTCGGAACGAAGCAAGCGGGCATCCCGAGTTTCCGCGTGGCTAATATCATCCGCGATCGCCAACTTCTGGAAGCGGCCAAACGCGAGGCTGCGTTCGTGATCTCGGGGCCGAATGCGGAAATATCAAGGGAAGAGATTGATCGGGCGTTGAGGGAAATGCGGTCGCGCTGGGCGCTGAGCTATGGGCTGGTGGAGGTGGGGTAGCTCGATCAGGCGGTGTGGGGGCGAGTCGAGCAGGATGAGTGGCCGGATGAATGGGCGCGGCCAACCTGATATCATCTGCCTTCGGCGGGATTGCAAAGCGCCCGTCTATTCTTGGAGGTCTGGACTTATGCAGGAAACCGCCGGATTGCCCTTGGGCTCCCGCCGCAACGAAGACATCGCGCTCGACCTCATGAAATTCATCGCCATGACCACCGGCTACGGCAAGACCATCGGGACCGGAGTCGGCTTCCAGGGCGGAGGCGCGGCCGCTAAGCCAGAAGATTACGCGGCCCATTTGCTGGAACTCTATGGGCGCTGTTTGCAGTCGGTTGGTGGGAAGTAGGTCAAAGTCTTCACCACTAGAGAGCACAGAGGGACACACGGGAAAGCAAATTCAATCGATCTTGAGCCCAAGATGCTCCCCGGTAACCCCTTGCCTTTGAACCTCTTCGTTGACAAGCCCGCCGCTGCTGGGCTATCCTAAACTTCTTTGGAAGTCCTGCGGCTGCCCGCCTGGAACACCTAGCGCGCGTTCTGCGTGGATCGATCATTGAATTGATTAGGGCACTCAGCGGTCTTCATAAATAGCGTTCTTTAGTTCCTGGGAGATTTCCGATGTCAACCTATTTCCCGAAAGAGGGAGATATTGCGCGTAAGTGGTTTGTGGTGGATGCGAGCGGACTTCCGCTCGGCCGCCTTGCCTCACGCGTAGCCCGCATTCTGATGGGCAAAGAGAATCCGAAGTACACACCGTTTATCGATACTGGCGACCACGTGGTCATCATCAATGCCGAGAAGATCAAGATCACTGGCATGAAGGCGGACCAGAAGGTCTATCACCGCTACACCGGGTATCCCGGCGGACTGCGCTCGGAAGAAATGAAGAAGCGCATGGTCCGCAAGCCGGAGCTGGTGATTGAAGATGCCGTGTCGCGCATGCTTCCCAAGAACAAGCTGGGCAAGCAAATGTTTACGAAGCTGAAGGTTTACCGAGGCGACCAGCACCCGCACGAGGCGCAGAAGCCGGAAGCAAAGGTGTTTGCATAGTAAGGCAGGTCGCAAAGGCAGGTCGCAGGTGTCAGGTTTCAGGTCTGTAGGAAAACCGACACCGCATAATTTTGGAAAGGTTGAAGCGCGCGGCGTTTGGCTAATTGCTAAACGCTAAGTGCTAAATGCTTAAATGGCTGAAACTATTCAATACTACGGAACGGGACGCCGCAAGACGGCGATCGCTCGCGTTTTTCTTCGTCCTGGCAGCGGCGAATTCAAGGTCAACGGCAAGGAGTTCGATGAATATTTTGTGACGCCTTCGCAGCGCATCGCCGCGAAACGGGCGCTGGTCTCGACCGACACTGCGGCCACGTTCAACGTCCTGGCCAACGTGTGCGGTGGCGGAGTTGCCGGGCAAGCCGATGCGGTTCGCCTGGGTATTACGCGTGCTCTCATGCTGTTCAATGCTGAATTCCGTGCGAAGCTGAAGGCCGAGGGCATGGTCACGCGTGATCCGCGAGCCAAAGAGCGCAAGAAGTACGGACAGAAGGGCGCACGCAAGCGCTTCCAGTTTTCGAAGAGATAGTCGATGGTCGTTAGTCGATGGTCGTTCGCAAACGACCAACGATAAGCGACTGGTTTTAGATGTTCAAATTCATCCCCCCACCTTCCTGAGGCGGGGTGGACGGGAATGGCAATCCGGGGCCTGTTAGCGTCCGGATGCAGACCAACTGAGGAGGTTGATTGGCGAATATCACAATGAAGGAGTTGCTCGAAGCAGGCGTTCACTTCGGGCACCAGACGAAGCGGTGGAATCCAAAGATGAAGGAGTACATCTTTGGCGAGCGCAATGGTATCTACATTATCGATCTGCAGAAGACGCTGAAGATGTTCAAGGAAGCGTCGAAATTTGTGCAGGACCTGGCCGCTGATGGCCGGATTATTCTCTTCGTGGGCACCAAGCGCCAGGCGCAGGACGCGATTGCCGAAGAGGCGCAGCGCTGCTCGATGTACTACGTGAATCAGCGCTGGCTGGGCGGGCTGCTGACCAATTGGATCACAGTACAGAAATCCGTGAAGCGGCTCAAGGAACTCGACGAAATGGCCACCGATGGCCGTTACGATCTGCTTCCGAAGAAGGAAGTTATCAAGCTCGAGCGCGAGCGCAAGCACCTGCAGGCGAATCTCGCCGGCATCAAGAACATGACGCGATTGCCGGATGCGATCTTCGTCATTGATTCGAATAAAGAGCAGATCGCGGTGCGCGAATCGCGCAAGCTGGGCATCCCCGTGGTCGCCGTGGTCGACACGAATTGCGACCCGAGCGAAGTGGATTACGTGATCCCGGGCAACGACGACGCGCTGCGGGCGATCCGGCTGTTCACCTCGAAGATATCGGAGTCGATTGCCGAGGGCGTCCATGCCAGGGACGACAAGCAGATGGCGGACATTCAGGCGGTGGCAGAGCCAGAGCCGGTAGTAGCGATCCCGGTCGCCGAAGACGTGCTTGAAGACGTAGCAGCCGAAAGCGCAACCGCCGCGGCCGCTGCGGGATCCGAAGGCACGGTACCCGAAGGTGAAGAGATTCGCATGGAAGACGTGCTGGGCAAGGGCACGCGCAAGCGTCCCTCAGCCGCCACGGAAGACGTCGACGAACTACAGGCGGAAACGCGCCGGTTCTAGCATCGGCTGCCAGTTTCCAGCTATTCGCAAGCACCAGATCTGACCCGCGCAGCTGGTCTGTGCGCGGGTCGAGTTTTATAAAGGCAAGTTTCAACCGAAGGAATGAATTCCAAATGAGCACGACAATGAGCACTACTATGGCAAATATTTCCGCTGCCCAGGTTAAAGAACTCCGCGACAAAACCGGAGCTCCGATGATGGACTGCAAACAGGCCTTGACCGACGCCAAGGGCAACTTGGAAGATGCGATTGTCCTCCTGCGCAAGAAAGGTGTGTCTGTCGCAGCCAAGAAAGCGGCGCGTGTGACGAGCGAAGGATCAGTGGGCCACTACATTCACGCCGGTGGCAAGATTGGCGTACTGGTCGAAGTCAATTGCGAAAGCGATTTCGTGGCGCGCACCGAGGACTTCAAAGAACTGGTGCACGACATCGCCATGCACATCGCGGCGAGCGATCCGAAGTATGTGCGGAAAGAAGACGTGACGCCGGCAGACTACGCCCGCGAGAAGGACATCTATCTCGCGAAGGCCATCGCTAGCGGCAAGCCTGCACACATCGCCGAGAAGATGGTCGCCGGCATGATGGAAAAGTTCTACGAGGAGGTCTGCCTGCTGGAGCAGCCCTTCATCAAGGATCAAACCATCAACATTGCGCAGCTCATTGCCGCCAAGGTCGGCAAACTCGGCGAGAACATCGCCGTGCGGCGCTTTGCCCGGTTCAAGGTCGGAGATGCCACGGCTACCGTCGCCTTCACCAGTACCAAGCCGGACGAGGGCGGCGAGGCTTCCGCTCCGGTTGCCAAGTAACAGCCGAATAATTTGTGGGGCGCTGCGGCGCCCCTTTCGTTTATGCTTTCCTCCACGTAGATAGTCATCATAACTATTAGCATCGCTAGTCATCCTGTGCGAAGTGAAGGACCCGACCTGCCATGTCTGCACCGATCTTCAAGCGCATCTTGCTAAAAATCTCCGGCGAAGCACTTGCCGCGACTCAAGGCTTCGGCGTCGACACCACTCGCATTCATGAAATCGCGGCTGAACTTGCCGATGTAAACACTCTCGGTATCCAAATGGCGATTGTCGTCGGCGGGGGCAATTTTTTTCGCGGGGTTGCCGAGCAGGCCAAGGACATGGATCGCGTCTCCGCCGATCACATGGGTATGCTGGCGACCGTCATCAATGCGCTTGCCTTGCAGGACGCCCTCGAAAAGCAGAACGTTTTCACCCGCGTGCAAACAGCCATTGAGATGAATCAAGTTGCGGAGCCTTTCATTCGACGCCGCGCCATCCGGCATCTTGAAAAAGGACGCGTCGTCATCTTTGCCGGAGGCACGGGCAATCCGTATTTCTCGACCGACACCGCCGCCTCGTTGCGCGCCATGGAAATCAAAGCCGATGCCATCCTCAAAGCCACCAAGGTGGACGGCATCTACGACGCTGATCCGATGAAAGTGAAGGATGCCAAGAAGTTTTCGCAGCTTACCTACATGGATGTCTTGAAGCAGGGCCTCAACGTGATGGACTCGACTGCCATCTCCTTGTGCAAGGACAACAATCTGCCCATCATCGTTTTCAACCTGAACCAGCGCGGCAATATCAGGCGTGTCGTACTTGGGGAGAAGATCGGGTCGCTGGTCAGTGCGTAGAAGCTTTTAGCTTTTAGCTATTAGCTATTAGCGTTTAGCTTTTAGCCAAAAGCCAAAAGCGAAAAAGCCAAAAGCCTTTTCCGGTTTATAATGCACCGTTCTGATATCGCTATGTTTGGGAGCTGAGAGAGATGGCTCATCCTGCCCTGAGAGAAGTTTTCGCACAACTCAAAACACGCATGGAGAAGGCAGTGGAAGACTTCCGCCGCGAGATGGCTGCCACGCGCACCGGGCGAGCGAACGTTCACATGCTCGACACGGTTTCGGTCGACTACTACGGGTCGCAGATGCCGCTCAACCAGATCGCCCAGATTCATGCACCCGAGCCGCAGATGATCACGGTGCAGCCCTTCGACGCTTCGCAGCTTGCGGTGATCGAAAAATCGATCCGCGGCGCCGACCTTGGTCTCAACCCGATGAACGACGGCAAACTTGTGCGCGTGCCCGTGCCCGCGCTCACCGAAGAGCGCCGCAAGGAGATGGTCAAGCATCTCCACCGGATTCTCGAAGAGCACCGTACTGCCGTGCGCAACATCCGGCGTGACGGGAACGACGCCATCAAGAAGACGCTGAAAGATAAGAAAATTGCCGAAGACGATGAGAAGCGCGCTCTCGACGAAATCCAGAAACTCACCGACGACGAAATCAAAAAGATGGAAGAGATGAGCAAAGCCAAAGAAAAGGAAGTGCTGGAGTTCAAGTAGTGTCGTATGTAGTGTCGTGTGAAGATCAAAGACCCGCTGACCGCCACGATCAGGCGGGCTGTTGATAGAGACC
>Ga0210406_10004625_pt1 | contig 14638 bp, 15 predicted proteins | sample IncBWC30MmetaG_FD_155454 | JGI IMG/M metagenome (GOLD analysis project Ga0210406, IMG submission 155454) | Forest soil microbial communities from Barre Woods Harvard Forest LTER site, Petersham, Massachusetts, United States - Inc-BW-C-30-M | ecosystem: Environmental > Terrestrial > Soil >... | reverse complement strand
TGGAGTGGAACAGAAACGGCATCGCAGGGACAAAGGTTCCTATCAGGGCCGCGTCACCAAGCTGATGCGCACCGCCGTTGCGTTCGGCGATGATGCAGCCCATGAAGCGCAGCGCCTGGAAGGTCGGGTCGTTTTCGGCTTGAACATCGGCGGCGCGGAACTCGCGCGCAAACGCGCCCGTTGCGGCCGGCGCCGAAAACAGCGCGGCAACGAGCATCAATGTCCGCGGTAGGTTGGCGCGGTACACAAACATCTTCCCTTTTGATGATGTCGACGAAGGGCGAAAAAGGTTCAACGCTTTTTTTTCGGCAGCGGGCGATCTGGCTATTGTGCTCACGCCCGAATGATCGTCAATGGCGGGACGCGATCCGTGCTTTTTTCAGTTAATTCGGCGTCGGCTCGTCCGCGACCGCCGCAAAGCCTCCGAAACGACGTCTTGGCCACGAGCGGGGGAAGGGTTCTGTCCGTGAAATCGGCATTCAAGCTCCTGCACAGGCATTGGCATTGGCTTTTGCAACTCGTGGCTGTCTCAGCCGGAATCAGCTTCAGTACGCCGGCCTTTGCGGTCACCGATGTGATCTGGTGGCATGCGATGTCGGGCCAGCTCGGCCGGCAGGTCGAGAAACTTGCCGCGGACTTCAACGCATCGCAATCCGATTACCGGGTCATTCCAGGCTACAAGGGCAGTTACACCGAAACGGTCACGGCGGCGATCTTCGCGTTCCGTTCGCGGAGCCAGCCCGCCATCGTGCAGGTCAATGAAATCGCGACCGCCACCATGATGGCGGCGAAGGGGGCGATCTATCCCGTCTATCAGTTGATGCGGGATGAGCAGGAGATTTTCCTGCCGGCCGCCTATCTTCCGGCCGTGACCGGCTATTACGCCGATCTCGGCGGCAATCTGCTGTCGTTTCCGTTCAACGCGTCGACGCCGATCCTCTATTACAACAAGAACATGTTTCGCGACGCCGGCCTCGATCCGGAGGTGGCGCCGAAGACCTGGCCGGAGGTTGGCCTTGCCGCGAAGAAGTTGCGTGAGCACGGAGCGGTCTGCGGCTTCACGACGTCGTGGCCGTCGTGGGTGAATGTCGAGAATTTCTCGGCATTTCACAATCTGCCGATTGCGACCCGTGCCAACGGCTTCGGCGGACTCGATGCGGAGTTGAATTTCAACAACCCGGTCGTGGTGCGTCATGTCGCGCAGCTCGCGGGATGGCAGACCACCAAGGTGTTCGACTATAGCGGCAGGGCGCAAACGGCGGAGCCGCGCTTTCAGAATGGCGAATGCGGCATCTTCATCGGCTCGTCGGGGACGCGGGCCGACATCAAGGCCAATTCGAAATTCGAGGTCGGCTATGGCATGATGCCCTATTGGCCCGATGTCGCGGGCGCCCCGCAGAACACGATCATCGGCGGCGCGACGCTGTGGGTGCTGCGGGATCGGCCGGTCGCCGAATACAAAGGCGTCGCGAAATTCTTCGCGTTTCTCTCGAAGCCCGAGGTCCAGGCCGCCTGGCACCAGAACACCGGGTATCTGCCGATCACCCGTGCTGCGTTCGACCTCACGCGCGCACAGGGTTTCTACGACCGCAATCCTGGCGCTGCAATCTCGATCGAACAGATCACGCTGAAGCCGCCGACCGAAAATTCGCGCGGGCTGCGGCTCGGATCGTTCGTCCTGATCCGCGACGTGATCGACGACGAGCTGGAGCAGGCATTCAGCGGCAAGAAGACCGCGCAGACGGCACTTGATTCAGCGGTGGAGCGCGGCAACCGGCTATTGCGCCAATTCGAACGGGCGAGCCCGGAGCAATAGCGGTCGGCGAACGCAGAAACGCCAATCGTTTTTAGCTGTCGCCGTTCCAGCCTCGCACGGCTGTCGAAATCATCCGACACCTCACGCGCTACGAGACGCGGTTCACACACCAATCGCGCGAGCTTCGCCGCGATATCGCGGCCGGTGTCATGGCGGTACTAACGGCCGTAACGCCAGCCCGTTGCCAAGTCTTTTCCTGGCAGGGAGTTTGGGCCGGTTCGATTTGGGAATGACGGTCGAGGCTGCCGAGCACGCTCTGATGGCGCCGTTGAAGCTGAGGGATATCGCTTTCATAGATGCGTGCTGGGTGACAGAACGGGCTGATGGAAAGGACGATGGTCTTTCCTATGTGGTTCAGAACGGCAAAATCGTGATTATCAGTCTCCTCCCTATCAAGGGGCAAAAAACAAGTCTGCATGACACACGCGGAATTGGAATAGGTACGACCGAAGCCGACATTCGTACAGCATACGGCCAAGTTAAAATCACACGTGCCCCATATTATGATGAGGAATCTGAAATCGAGGCGGCGAAGACCTGCGCCAAGCTGGATGTCAAGCAGTCTGAACCTCAGCCGTCTCCTCACTATTGGATCGAAGTGGAAAGCCCCAATCACGAGCGCGCGATTATCTTCGACACACAGGACAGCAAGGTCACCTCCTTGATGACCGGATCAAGCCGGCCGTTACTGCTCCTGAGGAATGCGTGCGGGCTCTTGGGCCGGCCCGCTTTTTGGGTCGGTTGCGGCGTTGCCGCATGAGAGGAAGTGCCTCTTCGCCGCCGCTTGAAATTCGCCGCGCGCGAGCCGAAGGTCATCCCGGCGCGTTGCACTCGGAATAGGCAGGTAGGCCTCTTTGTATGCAAGCCTGCCCTGCGCGGCAGGTGCGTGACCGCGTTTCGTAAGCCGGATCATTGATTTAGCCTGTGATAGACTGCTGCCAAGGCGTGGCACGAACATTGCGAACACTGCTCAAAAGCCGGTCCTTAACCTCCGCCCGCGGTGGCTTTCGGCGAAGCAAGTAGAATGGGAGAGCAATGGCTGCTGATCTGCTTGACGACTATATCGATGCCGTCGCGAAGGCGTTGGCGCTGCCGGTCGAGGACGCCTGGAGGCCGGCCGTGCGTGCCAACCTCGACATATCGCTGAGACTGGCGCGGATGGTCGACGAATTCGCGCTGCCCGACGACATCGAGCCTGCCAATGTCTTCGCAGCCTGACATCGCGATGTCCGAGCCCGCGATGTCGAAGCGATCCGATGCCCTGTCGGCCACCGAAATCGCGCAGGCCGTCGCCAGCCGAACAATGTCCGCACTTGACGTGACCGAAGCGGCGCTGGCGCGGATCAAGCAGCACGATGCCATCCTCAATTCCTTCACCGACGTCACTGCCGACCGCGCACGCGCGAAGGCGAAGGCAGTCGATGCCGCGATCGCGGCCCGCCAGGACGCCGGCCCGCTTGCCGGCGTTCCCTTCGCGGTGAAAAACCTGTTCGACGTCGCGGGCCTTTCGACGCGGGCCGGCTCGAAGATCAACCGCGATCGTCCGCCGGCTGCGCGCGATGCAACCTTGATCGAGCGGATGGAGGCTGCCGGTGCGGTTCTGATCGGCGCACTCAACATGGGCGAATACGCCTATGATTTCACCGGCGAGAATGTGCATGACGGCCCGTCGCGCAATCCGCACGACCCGACCCGGATGAGCGGCGGCTCCTCGGGCGGTTCTGGAAGCGCGGTCGGCGGCGGCCTGGTGCCGATCTCGCTGGGATCGGACACCAACGGCTCGATCCGGGTGCCGTCCTCGTTCTGCGGCATCTTCGGCTTGAAGCCGACCTATGGGCGATTGTCGCGGGCGCGGTCATTTCCCTTTGTCGCAAGCCTCGACCATCTCGGGCCCTTCGCGCGTTCCGTTGCAGACCTCGCGCTCTCCTATGACGCGATGCAGGGGCCGGACGCCGATGATGCCGCCTGCACCACGCTGCCGGTAGAGCCGGTGACGCCGCATCTCGCGCAGGATATCGGTGGCTTGCGGGTCGCGCTTGCCGGCGGACATTTTCAGAAGAACGTTTTCCCGGAGGCCGTCGAAGCCGTCGCACGGGTCGCGAAAGCGCTGTCGGTCACGCGCACGATCGAGATTCCCGAGGCCATGCGCGCCCGCGCGGCGGCCTATGTCATCACCACGACGGAAGGCGCCTCGCTGCATCTCGACAGGTTGCGCAACCGTCCCAATGATTTTGATCCGGCGGTGCGCGACCGGCTGATCGCGGGCGCGATGATCCCGGCGCCTTTGATCGACCGCGCGCAAAAATTCCGCCGCTGGTATCGCGCGCAAGTGCTGGAGATCTTCAAATCGGTGGATGTGCTGATCGCGCCGGCCACGCCCTGCGTCGCGCCGAAGATCGGACAGACCACCTTCGTGCTCGACGGCGTGGAGCTGCCGGTCCGCGCCAATATCGGCATCCACACGCAGCCGATCTCGTTCATCGGTCTTCCCGTGGTCGCGGTTCCGGTTCCGGTGGAGCCGATGCCGATCGCCGTGCAGATCATTGCCGCGCCCTGGCGCGAGGACATCGCGCTGCGGGTCGCTTACGCGCTGGAACGAATGGGTGTCGTGGCAGCGCCGCGGCCGAGGGGATTGTGAGAGATGGAGATTGATCTGCCGGACGTGCTGGCCGAGGTGAGTGCGCAGTTTGCGCGCTACGAGCAGGCGCTGGTGTCGAACGATGTCGCGGTGCTCGATGAATTGTTCCGCAAGGATTCTCGCACGCTGCGCTACGGCATCGCGGAAAATCTTTATGGCTATGGCGAGATCGCGGCGTTTCGCGCCGCGCGCTCGCCGGCCGGGCTGATGCGCAAGACGACAAGAACAATCATCACCAGCTATGGCCGCGACACCGCGGTCGCCTCGACGCTGTTCTATCGCGACAGCGCGCCGGGAAGGATCGGACGGCAGATGCAGACCTGGGTCCGCTTTCCCGAGGGGTGGAGGATCGTCGCCGCGCATGTCAGCATCATCGACGAGCCCGCTGAGCCCAAGCCCGCTGAGCCCAAGCCCACTCAGCCCAAGAAGGTGTCGACGACATGAGTCTCGACGATCTTCCGGCCAAGGCAACCCGACGCGCCGCAAGCGAGGACGCTGCGGCCGCGCGAGCCGTCGATCGGACGCCAAGGTCCGTTCAGAAAATCACCCGCGCGGAGGAACTGCGCCTGCAGCTTGCCGACGAGATCGTGCGCGGCGTGCAGCGGCCGGGCGCGCCGCTGGATGAGACCGACATCGCGCGGCGCTTCAACGTGTCGCGCACGCCGGTGCGCGAGGCACTGCGCCAGCTCGCCGCTTCGGGGCTGGTGGAGGCGCGCGCCCATCGCGGCGCGGTGGTGGCCCGGCCCACGATCGAGCGGCTGACCGGCATGTTCGAGGCGATGGCTGAGCTGGAGGCGTTGTGCGCGGGCCTCGCCGCGGAGCGGATGACGCCGATGGAGCGCCACAGGCTGGAGGCCGTGCATGAGGAATTGCGGGTGTTGAGCCATGCCGGCAATCCCGACCGTTTCCACGAGGTCAATGAGCGCTTTCACAATACGATCTATGCGGGCTCCCAGAATGCCTATATCGCCGAGATGACGCTCGCGACGCGGGTGCGGGTGCAGCCGTTCCGCCGCGCCCAGTTCCGCAATCTCGGCCGCTTGGCAAAATCACATGCCGAGCACGACCGTGTCGTGGTCGCGATCCTGCGCGGCGACCGCGTCGGTGCGGCCGGCGCCATGCGCGCCCATATCGAATTGGTGCGCGACGAATACGAGATCTACGCGGTGTCGGTGTAGTTTGCCTAAACCGCCGCCACTTCCGCCATATAAGCCCGCCAGCCACCGAAGGACGAAATATCGCGGGCATCGTTGAGTGCCGCGGCTTCGACAATGAAGCCCTTGACGCCGCGGCCGTCGGCCAATCGGATCGTGCCGATCGAGAGCGGCGGCGGCACCGCGGCGACGAATTGGCCGAACGAAGCCGGCGAGAGCGCCCAGACCTCCAGTTCGATCGGCGATCCCTTGCCGGCTTCGACCCGCAGCATGCCGGGTTTCGGCGGCGTGGTGTCGAGCGCATAGAGCTTGTAGTCGGGCGCGGTGACGGCGGCTTCGCGCAGGCGTCCGCCGAGCGCCTTCAACTCGCCGTTCAGCGCCATGCCGGAGAGATGTGCGCCGACCACGGCGATGGCAATCTCTTCCGCGGCGGCGGGCGCCTGCAAGGGCGCGAGCGGCGGCTGCGCGAGATCATTCGCACCGATCGCGAGCCTGGTGTCGGCGTGAAAGATGCGGCCGATGGATGCGAGCAGCGCGTCCTTGCCTGCGGGCGCGAGCAGCGTGATGCCGAAGGGAATGCGATCGGTCCGCATCGCGGCCGGCAGCGCCAGGCCGCAGAGATCCAGCAGGTTGACGAAATTGGTGTAGGTGCCGAGCCGGCTGTTGAGCTCGACCGGATTGGCCAGCACTTGCGCGGTCGTATAGGCGGTCGGCGCGGTCGGAAGTACGATTGCGTCGAAATTCGCGAAGACGCGCTCCGCGATCCTGCGCAGCGCCTGCAGCCGGTACAGCGCCGCGAAGGTCTCGGCCGCGGTCAGCCTTGCGCCGGCCGCCATGATCTCCCGCGTCACCGGATGAATCGAATCCGGCGATGACGCCAGGAGATTGCGGATCACCAGATAGCGCTCGGCGACCCACGGGCCTTCGTAAAGCAGCCGGGCGGTCTCGTAGAACGGCTCCATGTCGAATTCGACCAGCCTGGTGCCGAGCGCGGTCCAGCGCTTGAGCGCATCGCCGTAAGCGGCTTCGGTTGCCTTGTCGCCGAAGAAGATCAATTGGCCGTTGCGCGGCACGCCGAGACGAAGAGGACTGGGTTGCGGCGTGATCTCGCCGAGCGGCCGGTCGCGCGAAAACGGATCGGCGCCATCAGGGCCGGCCATCGCCGCGAGCGCGGTCACGGCATCGTCCACGGTGAGCGAAAAGATCGAGACGCAGTCGAGCGTGCGGCAGGCGGGCACGACACCTGCTGTCGAGACCATGCCGAGACTGGGCTTCAATCCGACGATGTTGTTGAGCATCGCGGGCACGCGGCCGGAGCCTGCGGTGTCGGTGCCAAGCGACAGCGGCACCAGGCCTGCCGCAACCGCGACGGCCGATCCCGAGCTCGATCCGCCCGGAAGAAGATCGTCGCGGATCGGATTTCTGGGAATGCCGTAGGGCGAGCGCACGCCGACCAGGCCGGTGGCGAACTGGTCGAGATTGGTCTTGCCGATGATGATGGCGCCGGCCGCGCGCAGCCGTGCCACCGATGTCGCGTCATGCGATGGCGTGTAGGCAAAATCCGGACAGGCGGCGGTGGTCGGCAGGCCCAACACGTCGATATTGTCCTTCACCGCGACCGGCACGCCGAGCAGCGGCAGTGCCGCGGCGTCTTTCGCGCTCAGCCTCTCGGCCTCGGCGAGCGAATCCCGCTCGTCGCGCAGGCTGATGAACACCGCCGGATCGTTGTGGTCGCGAATGCGCTGGTAGCTGCGCTTGACCGTCTGCGCGGGCGACAGCTTGCCCGCGCGGTGCGCGGCGACGATCTCGGCGATGGTTTCTGTCACGCACAACTCCGATCCTTAAGCGGCTTCGCTCGGAAACAAGGACCCAAGACTATTTTCTGAGCTTATCGAAGCAAGCGGTGTGCCATTGCATACAATGTCGGCGGGACCGGCGCGATTGAAATAGGTCAGCCGATCCAGATGCTTAAGGCAGTCTTGGAGAATTGCGCCGCGGAACCTGGATTGTGCGCGCAAGACATTTCGCAAGACGTTTGACGCGTTTCCTGGCGGTTCGCTCCCGTCAAAAAGGTGATCAACGCGCCACCTTGCTGCTGCCCTGCGTGATCAGCCGTGCGGCGCGCTGGTCGCGCAGATAAATCCACAGCCAGCTCAGCGCGACGCTGAGGCGGTGGCGCAGGCCGATCAGGAAGTAGATGTGGGCGATGCCCCAGATCCACCACGCGATCGCTCCGCGAAGCTTGATCGATCCGAAATCGATCACCGCGAGCCGCTTGCCGATCTGCGCGAGGCTGCCGGCATGCTTGTAGCGGAACGGGCCAAGCTTGCGGCCGGCCAGGCGTGCCTTGATGGTTTCGGCGACATAGCGGCCCTCCTGCTTGGCCGCTGGTGCGATGCCGGGCACCGGCTCGCCATTCCAGGCCGCGATGGTCACGGTGTCGCCAATCGCGAAAATCTCGGGATGGCCGGGCACGGTGAGGTCGGGCTGCACCTGCAGCCGGCCGGCCCGGTCGGCCGGCGCGCTCAGCCATTCGGCGGCGGGTGAGGCGCGCACGCCGGCGGCCCAGATGATGGTTTTGGCTTCCAGCTTCTTGTCGCCATAGACGACGCCGTCGGCATTACAGTCGGTGACGGCGTGGCCGAGCACGACCTCGACGCCGATCTTTGCCAGCGACGCTTGCGCATAGGCCGAGAGTTCGTCGGCAAAGCCCGCTAGCACGCGCGGTCCTGCCTCGATCAGCACGACGCGCGCCTTGCGGGTGTCGATGTTGCGGAAGTCCTTTGGCAGCGTGAATTGCGCCAGCTCGGCGATGGTGCCGGCGAGTTCGACGCCGGTCGGGCCGGCGCCGATGATGACAAAGGTGAGCAGCGCCTCGCGCCGCTTGGGATCGCATTCGCGTTCGGCGCGCTCGAAGGCGACCAGGATGCGGCGGCGCAGCGTGGTGGCGTCTTCCAGGGTCTTGAGGCCGGGCGCGAACGGCTCCCATTCGTCATGACCGAAATAGGCGTGGCGCGCACCGGTGGCGAGCACGAGCGTGTCATAGGGGAGGGCGCCGCCATCATCGAGCAGCACGCGACGTCCGGCGGCATCGATCCCGGTCACGGTCGCAAACAGCGTCGTGACCTCGGGACGGTTGCTGAGCAGATAGCGGATCGGCCAGGCGATCTCGGAGGTGGCGAGCGAGGCGGTGGCAACCTGGTACAGCAAGGGCTGAAACAGATGATGGTTGCGGCGATCGACCAGCGTGATCTCGACCGGCGCGCCGGCGAGCCGATGGGTCGTCTCCAGTCCGCCAAAGCCGGCTCCGACGATCACCACGCGATGAGGATTTGATGGTACGACAGTCATGACACGCAGCCTTCGTTAAGGGATCACCCAACACTAACCTACGTGCTCGGTTTCCCGGTCCAAGAGCCCAATCGAAGCACTCTTTGCCAATCGATTGATAGGAGATGTAGTTCGTCGAACGGCCGCGTGATCCGCGTTGCGTGGCCGGGGCGAGAACTATAATTCTTGCTATCGGCAAGGGGCACGAATTATGGTGCAGGCGCCTTTCTGTTGGCCAAAGGTTCTATGGCGATGCCTGGACATGGACCTTGCTGGCAGGAGGAGATTTTGCGCAGAAAATAACGGGCGCAAGACCCGGCTGAATGGTTCGAGGCAACGAGGAGGGGAAAGGCATATGAAATCGGCATTCTGGCTCGCGGGCGCCGCGGCGCTTGTGCTGGCAAGTCCGCTGACAAGTCCTGCGATCGCGGGCGAGACGATCAAGATCGGCTTCGTCTCGACCTTCAGCGGACCGACCGCCGTGATCGGCAACGACATGCGCAATTCGTTCGAGTTGGCGCTCGATCATCTGGGCCGCAAGATGGGCGGCAAGCCGGTCGAGGTGATCTATGAGGACGATCAGCAGAAGCCGGATGTCGGCAAGCAGAAGACCGAAAAGCTGGTGCAGTCCGACAAGGTCGATTTCATCACGGGCTATATCTGGTCGAACGTGCTGCTCGCCTCGCTGAAGACGGCAGTGGATTCACAGACCTTCCTGATCTCGGCGAATGCCGGCCCCTCGCAGGTCGCAGGCGAATTGTGCTCGCCTTACGTGTTCTCGACCTCCTGGCAGAACGACCAGACGCCGGCCGCCATGGGCCTCTACATGAACCAGAAGGGCGTCAAGTCGGTATTCCTGATCGGGCCGAACTATGCCGCCGGCAAGGACATGCTGGCTGGCGTCAAGAGCACGTTCAAGGGCGAGGTGGTCGGCGAGGAATACACGGTGTGGCCGAGCCAGCTCGATTTCTCCGCCGAACTGACCAAGGCGCGCAATTCCAAGGCCCAGTCGATCTTCGTGTTCTATCCGGGCGCTTCCGGCGTGCAGTTCCTCAATCAATATGCGCAGGCCGGCATCAAGGAGCAGATGCCGCTTTATACCGCCTTCACCGTCGACGAATTGTCGCTGCCGCTGCAGAAGGACAATGCGATCGGCGTTCCTGGCGCGCAGGAATGGGTCAACGACCTGCCGAACGAGCAGAACAAGACGTTCGTCGCAGATTATCGCAAGAAATATCCGGGTCTGCGCCCAACCTATTATGGCGCGCAGGCCTATGACGCCGCGCAGCTCATCAACAGCGCGGTGGTGGCCGTGAAGGGCGACACGTCCAAGAAGGATGCGATGAAGGCCGAGATGGAGAAGGCCAATTTCAAGTCGCTGCGCGGCCCGTTCAGATATGGCAACAACCATATCCCGATCCAGAATTTCTATCTGCAGGATGTGGTGAAGGACGCCGATGGCCAGCTCTCGCTCAAGACGGTCGCGACCATCGTCAAGGACGATCAGGACCGTTTCCACGACAAATGTCCGATGAAGTAGCCGCGGAATTTGCTTTAACCTTGAAAGATCGAGCCTTGAAAGATCGAGCCTTCAAAGATCGAAGCTCGCAAGGTTGAGGGCTCAAGACTGGCGGCGGCGTCCCCTGCGGGCCTGCGCTGCCGCCGTTCTCTTGGAGCCAGATGCAATTCGGCTGGATGCCATTGAGCTTGATGTAACGGGTGCATGCTCCTCGTCGTCGAACAAATCCTCAACGGGCTGCAGTTCGGGCTCTTGCTGTTCCTGCTGGCGGCGGGATTGACGCTGGTGTTCGGCATCATGGACCTCGTCAATCTCGCGCATGGGTCGCTCTACATGATGGGCGCCTATTTCGCCGCGACGTTCGTCGCCTGCACCGGCAATTTCGTGCTCGGCGCGCTGCTTGCGCTCGGCGCGACGCTGCTGCTCGGCATCGTGCTGGAGTTCACCGCGCTGCGGCACCTCTATGGCCGCGATCATCTCGACCATGTGCTCGCGACCTTCGGGCTGATCCTGTTCTTCAACGAGGCGGTGCGGCTGATCTGGGGTCCTGCGGGGCTGGCGCTGCCGCTGCCGCCCTGGCTGTCGGTGCCGGTGCAGATCGTGCCCGGCATCCATTATCCGGCCTATCGGCTCGCGATCATCGTGGTCGCGCTCCTTGTCGCGCTGCTGCTTTATCTCGGCGTGATGCGCACGCGCATCGGCATGCTGATCCGCGCCGGCGCCTCCAACCGCGAGATGATCGGCGCGCTCGGCATCAACATCAAGCTGCTCTACACGCTGGTGTTCGGGCTCGGCGCGGCGCTGGCCGGACTTGCCGGGCTGATGCAGGCGCCGATCCTCACGGTGCAGATCGGCATGGGCGAGAACATCCTGATCCTTGCCTTCGTCGTCATCGTGATCGGCGGCATCGGCTCGATCCGCGGCGCCTTCATCGCGGCGGTCCTGATCGGCCTGATCGACACGCTCGGCCGCGCCTTCCTGCCCAATCTGTTGCGTCAGGTCCTGAGCTCCGCCGCCGCCTCGACCGCGGCGCCTGCGCTGTCTTCCATGCTGATCTATCTGTTGATGGCGATCGTGCTGGTGCTGCGGCCGGAGGGGCTGTTTCCGGCCACCCGCAGATGAAGGCTTCGCTCGACGTTCGCTCCCTCGTGGCTGGGCTCGTCGCCGCCGGCCTGTTGCTGCTGCCGCTTTATTCTGCCCTCAGCGGCAATGTGTTCGTGCTGACGCTGTTCACCCGCATCGTGATCCTGGCGCTGGCGGCGGCGAGCCTGAACCTGATCATGGGCTATGGCGGCATGATGAGCTTCGGTCACGCCGCTTATCTCGGCATCGGCGGCTATGCGGTCGGCATGCTCGCGCAGGAGGGTGTCGGCTCCGGCTTCGTGCAATTCCCCGTGGCGCTGGCGGCGTCGGCCCTCTACGCGCTGGTGATCGGCGCGCTCTCGCTGCGCACCCGTGGCGTCTATTTCATCATGATCACGCTCGCCTTTGCGCAGATGGCCTATTATGTCGCCTCGGGGCTCGCGCGCTATGGCGGCGACGACGGGCTCACCATCTACAAGCGCAGCGATTTCGCAGGGCTGATCAACCTCTCGAACCGCGTGCAGTTCTATTATCTCTGCCTCGCCTGCCTGCTCGGCACCGTTTTCCTGATCTGGCGCATCGTCAATTCGCGCTTCGGCCTCGTCGTGCAGGGCCTGCGCTCCAACGAGCCGCGCATGCAGGCGATCGGCTTTCCGGCCAAGCGCTACAAGCTCGTCTGCTTCGTGATCGCCGGGACCATGTGCGGGCTCGCCGGCGCACTGCTCGCCAACAACACCGATTTCGTCAGCCCCGCCGTGATGTACTGGACGCGCTCCGGCGATCTCATGGTGATGGTCATCCTGGGCGGCATGGGCACGCTGTTCGGCCCCGTCATCGGCGCGGTGGTCTATCTGCTGCTGGAAGAGCTGCTGTCGCAGATCACGGAATATTGGGCGCTGATCATGGGGCCGCTTCTCCTGCTGATCGTGCTGTTCGGGCGCGGCGGCATCATGGGCTTGCTCGGGAGGCTGAACCGTGGCTGATCCCTTGCTCCGCGTGGACAGGCTGGTGCGCCGGTTCGGCGGCATTCTCGCGACCGATCACGTCTCGCTCGACGTGGCGCGCGGCGAACTGCACGCGATCATCGGACCGAACGGCGCCGGCAAGACCACGCTGATCAGCCAGCTCACGGGCCATCTCGCGCCGCATGCCGGCAGCATGTTCCTCGGCGGACGGGACATCACGGGCCTGCCGGCCTATCGCCGCAGCACGCTGGGGCTCGCGCGCTCCTTCCAGATTACATCTCTGCTCTCGGACTTCACCGCCGCCGACAATGTCGCGCTGGCAGCGCAGGCGCATGACGGCCACTCCTTCCGCTTCTGGGGCAATGCGCGCAAGGAGAGGGGGCTGCGCGAGACCGCGCGTGCAGCGCTCGAACGCGTTGGCCTCGCAGGCCGCGCCGACGTGCTGGTCTCGAAACTGAGCCATGGCGAGCAGCGCGAGCTCGAACTTGCCGTCGCGCTCGCCACCAAGCCGCAATTGCTGCTGCTGGACGAGCCGATGGCGGGCCTCGGCGTCACCGAATCCGCGCGCATGGTGAAGCTGCTGTCGGAGCTGCGCAAAGAGGTGACGATCGTGCTGGTAGAGCACGACATGGAAGCGGTGTTCGCGCTCGCCGACCGCATCTCCGTTCTGGTCTATGGCCGCGTCATCGCCTCGGGCCCGCCTTCGGAGATCCGTCAGAACGAGGAGGTGAAACGCGCCTATCTCGGCGATCAGCATGTGGTGGTCAAGCATGGCTGACAATATGGATGACCTGCCGCTGCTTGAGGTCGAGGGCATCGAGACCTGCTACGGCCTGAGCCAGGTGCTGTTCGGCCTGTCGCTGTCGATCCGTCCCGGCGAGATGATCTCGCTGATGGGCCGCAACGGCATGGGCAAGACGACGACCATCCGCTCGATCATGGGGCTGACGCCGGCGCGCGCCGGCGCAATCCGCTTTGCGGGTGCGGAGGTCCGGACGCTGCCGTCTTACCGGATCGCCAAGCTCGGCGTCGGTCTCGTTCCCGAAGGACGTCAGATCTTTCCGAATCTCACCGTGCGGGAAAATCTCGTCGCCGCCTCCGCCGACCGGCTCAAATCACCGGATCCGTGGACGCTGGAAAAAATCCACGCGCTGTTTCCGCGGCTCGCCGAGCGCGGCGCCAATATGGGCAACACGCTCTCGGGCGGCGAGCAGCAGATGCTCGCGATCGGCCGCGCGCTGATGACCAATCCCAAACTCCTGATCCTGGATGAAGCGACGGAAGGACTTGCACCGCTGATCCGCGAGGAGATCTGGAATTGCCTGTCGATGCTGAAGGCGCGCGGGCAGTCGATCCTGGTGATCGACAAGAATATCGCCCACCTGACCCGGATCTGCGACCGGCACTACATTATCGAGCGCGGCCGCACCGTGTGGAGCGGCACGTCGGAGCAGCTGATGGCCGCGCCCGATCTGCAGCACCGCTATCTCGGGATTTGATGCGGGCGCGGTCCCCAGTCATCTCCGCGGCGCGATCTGCAGTTCCATCAGCGCGATTCTCTTGAGAACGGCGGGATCGCGTTCGCCGGTCTTGGCGGTGCGCAGGATCGACTCGGCCAACACTTGAACATGCGCCGAGCTGACGGGTTCGGGCAGCGTCGCGGTCGAGGCCTCCAGCGCCGCGGTCATGGCGTCGATGGTCTCCGGCGTGAAGGATGCGTCAGAAAAATCTTTCATCGGCGATCAGCCTGCGGCCGAGGAGTTGTTGTCCGGCAAGTGAGCCAGCCCACGACGCGGTCGCGAAGCGCGACGAATCGCGTCCAGGCCCACGCAAACCAGTCTAGCGTCAGGAGCTTCGGCTTGACGATCAGAAACAGCCGCTCGACCACAAGAATGCTGATGGCATAGGCCGCGACGATCATTCCGGTACCGGTGATCCAATGCCCCTTGCCGGCGATCGCGATCGCGACCAGCTTCGCCGGCTCGACGATGCACAGCGGCACCGCAAGCAGGACGAGCGATTGATATGGCCCGAGCCTTGCGATGGCGCGGCGCCATCCACTCTTTGGCTTTGGCTTCGGCTTCGGTCCTGGTGACAAGCGGTCGAGCGCTGGCTAGAACAAGTTTTTCGTTT
>Ga0210406_10004624_pt1 | contig 14639 bp, 9 predicted proteins | sample IncBWC30MmetaG_FD_155454 | JGI IMG/M metagenome (GOLD analysis project Ga0210406, IMG submission 155454) | Forest soil microbial communities from Barre Woods Harvard Forest LTER site, Petersham, Massachusetts, United States - Inc-BW-C-30-M | ecosystem: Environmental > Terrestrial > Soil >... | reverse complement strand
ATGAAGTAGGGGCTAGGCGACTTTCCCGTCTGAGGCGGAAATTTCGCTTTCAAAGGCAGTTAGAAGAGTTCAACACCGCTAGTGTTTCTTCAACGCGTCTGCGCGCTGAGCCGCAGCGCGCGTTAGAAGGTGAAGCGGAGCGACATTTGAATCTGCCGGGGGCTTCCAATCGTCTTGTTCACGATCCCCAGGCCGCTCGCTGTTGGCGAGGAATAAAGATTCGAACCGTAGACGGGGAAATCGTTGAAAAACAAGTTTTGCGAGACGTTATCGACGGGGATGTCGAAGCTCGGCGTATTTGTGAGGTTGAAGACCTCGAAGCTGAACTTGAGGGAGGTCTTCTCGGTCAGTTGCGTAAGCTTCACCAGCGAGAGGTCGGTCCGTTTTTGCCAGGCCTGGCGGAAGATGTTGCGCTGACCGGTGGTGAAATTGGTTTCGTAAGTGTCGCCCGCAGGAATCGCGCCACCTAAATCGCCCGGACTCAGAAGTGGCAGGGTGAAACAAGCGGCATTCAGCGCAGGCGCACCTGGCGTCGCCCCACTAGCTCCAGTCAGAGCCTTCGAAGGTGAGCAGGAACCGAGCGGGACGACCGGATTGGTGATGCCGTCCGAAGTACCGTAGAAGATGCTGCCAACCGCCCCGGAGTAGTCGATGACGCTGTAGGGCTGGCCGCTCTGGATGATAGCAAGACCCTCGATCGCCCAGCCATCCGCGAATCGGCCCTTGAGCGAAGTCAGTTCAAAAAATTTGGGAAGTTGGTAGAGATAGGTGAAGTTGATTACATGTTTGCGGTCGAAGTCCGACAGACCATAGCCACTCCGAAGATTGAGGGGATTGCTTCCGTTATAGAAGAGGCCCATACCGCTCTGTTCGTCGGTGGAGTGCGAGAAGGTGTAGGAGAAGCCGACTTGTAGCCCGTGGCTCAGGCGCTTTTCAACGTGGGCCTGCAACGCGTTGTAAGCGGAGATGCCCGCCGCCGTGTACGACTCGGATTCCGACGAGTATCCAATATACGGAACGCGGAGGTCGACGTTGCCGCCCTCGTACGTGGCGATCATGGAATTCCCATCAGGAAGGCCCATGAATCCGCAACCGCTCGTAGAGCCCGGAGCACCACTCAAATTGCAGGTTGGACCGTAGTTGGTGCAGGCAGCGACGGCAGCGGCGTTGCCCGAAGGATTGCAGCCCTGAGGCGCGAGGATGTTGTATCCGTAGGTGTAATTCTGTCCGTGAATGGGATGTGTGGGTGTGGCGATCCCCGCCTGGTTGAACGGAATGGGAATCACTTCGTGACGGCCGAGGTTGCCAACGTAGCCGACTTCGATCAGCAGATCGTTTCGCGGCTGCCACTGGATATCGAGGATCTGATTGAAGGTGTAAGGGAGCTTATTTTTCCGATTGTAATCCGCAAAAGCAAAAAGCTGTGAGCCACCAGCAATAGCCCCCGCGTTGGGCAAGGCGATGGTAGCGGGATTGCCAGTGGGCGGGGACTGAAGTGTTGTGCCCCAAGGATTGTTAAAGGAGCCACCGTTCGACTGAGAAGGATCGCATGTCGGGATGAATCCCTCGTAAAAGCTCGGGAGTAGCGCCGCGCAAACTTGGGAATTTACGAACGGCGGAGACTGATTGACTCCGAAAGGCCCCCCCGGAATGACACCGGCGGCGACGCCCGGGGAGAGGTAGGCAAAGAGTTCGCCGCGATCGTAATACATGCCCCAGCCCGCCCGGACCACTATTTTGTTGCGAAACTTAGTTGGGCTCCAAGCCAAACCCAATCGTGGCGCAAGGCCCCATTGCCTGCCGGTCAACGTGGAGTTGCTTACGCCTTTCGTGGGGAACAGTTTATTGTTGCCGCCAATGATCAAGCCGTTGGAGACGATGGTGTCGCTGGCCGCGTTGTAGTTGTATAGCGAAGGTTCGAAATTGTAAATGCGACCGTATTTCTCGGTGAGGCCGCCGTGGTCGTCAAAGCGAACACCAGCGGTGATGCTTAGATTGGGGCGAAGCTGGAATTTGTCTTGAAGGTAGGCGCCGGTATCTTTGGAGCGATAGTACCGATTGGCGTCGCCCTGGAGAAACGCGCTGGTGACGAATCCGTTGGGACTGTAAGAAGTTTCCAAACCTTGTAAGAATTGCGAGAAATCGGCGAAAGCGATGGTGCCCTTGTTGGTTCGCTCATCCCGAGTGTTGAGCTGCGTGTAGGAAAAGCTCCCGCCGAAAGTAATGGTGTGCTTCCCGTGGACCCAAATGGCGTTTGCCGAGGGCATGAATCGGTTTTGGAACACACCCGTAAAAGCTCCCTGGGAGTTCGCGCCATCTCCAATATTCATTCCGGCGTTGGGGACAAAGCTTGCGTTGTAAGGGGCGAGGTTTCCATAGTTATCGACAATCGACAGACCGGGGAAGAACGTGGATCCGAAGGTGTTAATGCTAGAGTCCGCCGCGGATAGGCCAGTTAGCTTCTGAACGTAGGCTCCGAATTGTTGTGGGGTGAAAGGCTGGTCAATGGTGCTATAAACCTTTTCGCGAATGAACCCGAAAACTTCCGCGACGCTGAATCGCGGCGTAAGAGTCTGCGTATTGGTGATGGAGGCCACCTGGCTGCCGGCATCCAGATGCTGGGTGAACCCAGGAGAACCAGAATAAGCGTACGGGGCGATGCTGGGGTCGTGTTGGTAATAGTATTTCAGCGCCAGGGTGTCCGAAGAACTCGCATTCCAGTCTAAATTGGCGACGCCCTGATTGGCCAGAAAATAAGACGTGCCGACCGTGAAGGCGTTTTCCGGAAAGTTGATGCTGATGGGATTCACCGCGGGATTGGTGCTGGCAGAAGGGATCAAGAATTGACCGTTGGCAAGTTTGTAGTTGAGCAGGCCGAAGGCGATGGGGTTGATGTCACCGGGGGCAGTGCCGACTGTCGGATTGACCTGGGCAGACGAAGGAAAATTACAAGGAAGGGTCGGGCATGCCGAGGAGGTGGTGCCGTTGATTAGCGCGGCCAAGGCCGCTGGGTTGTTTCGGATGCTGTCCGTCAGTCCTGGAGGAACCGCCACGCGCGAACTGCCGATCTCCTGATCGGAATCATGGGTGTGCTGGAAGCTGAGGTAGCCAAAAAGTTTGTTTTTGACAATCGGGCCGCCGAAAGCGCCGCCGGCAGTGTAGCGATGCAGTTCCGGAACTTTGTCGCTTGCGGGGATATTGGGGTCAGCGTTGTAGAAAAAAGGCGCGGCGTTGAGAGCATCGGTTCCGCGGTGGACATAGGCGCTGCCGTGGATATCGTTCGTTCCGGAAGCCGTGCTGATGTCAATGTGTGCGCCGCTCGTGGAGCCTTGCTGCGCGTCGTACATGGAAGTGTTTACGCGAAATTCCTGGATGGTTTCCGGAGCGGGAGTGGGGAGAGCCTGGCCGATCGCCAGATAAGGGGATGCCGTGCTCTGGATGGGCTCCGCGGTGGTACTGGAGAGGCTGGCAGCACCGCCGATGCCGGTGTTGTTCACGATACGAGCGGAAGCCACCGAGCTGGTACTTTTCCCATTGAACAGGTTGCTGGCGTCGACACCGTTCATCATGAAGGTGTTGCTGGTATCGCGCTGGCCGTTGGCCCAGATGGGCTGATTTCCCAGTCCATTGTTCACGCCCGTCCCGCCGGAAAGTTCCGCGTTTACTCCAGGTGAGAGAATAGCGATGCCGGTAAAGCTCCCCGTTGGCAGGGGAACCGACTCGATCTGATCTCTTTCCAGGATGTAACCGTTCGTGGTGTCCACCGCGTTCATCAGCGGGCTGGCCTCCACCGTGACCGTCGTGCCCACCTGGCCCACCTTGAGCGTTGCGTTGACCGTCGCCGTGCGGTCGGCCTGGACCACGATGGACGGCATTTTTTGCGTTTCGAATCCCTCGTGAGTGAAAGTAAGCGTGTAGCTGCCGATGGGTAGGTTTGCAAAATCGTAGATGCCGCTGGCGTTGGTGGTCTGCGTTCGGCTCAGCTTGGTCTGGTCGTTCACCAGGCTCACGGTCGTGCTCGGCAGAATGCCGCCGGAAGAGTCGGTAACCGTGCCCGTGATTCCGCCAAGGGTTTGCTGCGCTCGCACAGGGGAGGAGAGGAACTGGACGCAGCAACAGAGGAAGGAAGCTATGAAGAAGACGGACGATGCAGTTTTCTTGTTTCTAGTCATCGAAACAGCCTCCTAAACTTACCGAGATACACTTGGCCGATAAAATCCCCCCAAGACTCTCGCGGAACTGCGGTTTATGAAAGCGACGTTCGCGGCCTCGCCAAGCCCTGCGGACAGAATGAAAATGTTTGAAAGAAGCTATTCCATTTTCGTTCGGAATAGTAATGAAATTTTCGATTTGCGCCGATTTGTTTTTCACTTCCTGTGGAAAACTCGACGGGCCGAGAAACCCCAGGCCGGGCAGAAAAGTGGCGAGGATAGACAAATCGTCAGGTAGACAGCGAAACGGCCGCGGCCACGCTTCAGCTCTCCGGCTGTTCACGTTGATTCGAATCGAGTTGCTTGTTCCACCGCTGTACACGGAGCAAAAGTCTTAGCGCTTCGCAGGCTCCGCTTGCTTGCTGCGCCTTTGCACCAGAAACCAGAGCAACCCCGCGCACAAGTAGGCCAAGTAAATGTAGGGCAGCTTCCCGTAGGGTCCTTCGGGAACCGGATAGAGATTGCCGATGAGCGCCAGCAACATGGCCGTGAACGCGAGCCACGGGATGATCTGCGCTCCGGGACGATACGCCCCGTGTTCGCGCAAGTAACGCGGAAGCGCAACGCAGACCAAAGCATAAGCCACAATGAATCCGTAGGTGGCCAGCGAACCCATCCAGCCATAAACATCCAACCCGCTTGCTCCACGCGCCGCCAAAACGACCACGGGTGCCACAGCCGCGATCCCTGTCACCACAATGGCGCGGCCCGGTGTTTCATGCCGCGCATGCGTCGTCCGCAGCGAGCCGTGCGTGAGGCCGTTGTGAGCCATGAGCAGCAACACGCGCGCCGCCGCCGTGATGCACGCCAACGTTCCGGCAAACATGCTTACCAGCACGCCGATATCGATGAGCAATCCCAGAACCGGCACTCCGCCCACACCAGCGAGCACGCGCATCGGTGCCTGGCTGGCGCCCAGGTCTTGCCCCACAGTGCGCAAGCCAAGCACTTCGGTGTAAGCGCAAACGATGAAAATGCCGCCCGCAAGAAGGGCGCTCTGGATCACCGCGCGCGGAATTGTTTTCAGCGGGTTGCGCGCTTCCGAGCCGAGCGTGGTCGCGCTTTCGAACCCTACGAAGCTGAATAGCGCCAGCACCAAGCCCAGGCGTAACCCGCTTCCGGTCATCCCGCGCAATCGAAGCTGAGTCCAATCCAAATGCAGGCCGTGGCGCACTAGAACGAGGACGACCACGATCGAAATCAACGAAACCGAAACCGCTTCGATCCACAGCATCAGCCGCGCCGAGATTTTAACGTCGCGCCAGGCGATTCCGATGGAGATGACGGTGACAAGCAGCGCCAGGAAAACCGCGGAAGTGGCGTGGCCGGTGGCATCGTGAAGCAGCAAGTTGGCATAATGGTAGAAGCCGCCGATAACGCTCGACCCGGTGGCGATGTAAGCGAGCAACAGGCTCCACGCGGCGGTGGCCGCGAGCCATGGTGGAAGAATCATCGAAGCGTAGGTATAAAGCGAGCCGGGCGAAGCCGAGTAGCGCGCGAAACGGCTGATGCACAACGCCACCAGAAGAATCGCCGCCGTCGCCAGCACATAGGCGAGCCAGGTGCCGTTGCCCGCCAGCGCGCAAACTAGTGGAATGGTTGCTGCAGGCGTCGTTGTGGGCGCGATGGTGGAAACCGACTGCGCCAGCGTTTCCATCGGGGAAAGGACTTCCCGCCTTAATCCATACCCGGCCAACTGCGAACTTGCTTGCGTGGTCGTCTCCCTCAAAGGCCGTTCCTTTTTCCCACTCAATTCGAACGAGACGAAAAGCGGCTACGATACAGGTCTTGCGGATTCGGTGCAAGGTGCAACTGCAGTGGAAGAAACGGCCGTCATAATCCAGATTCAAATGCGCGGAATCGTCGCTCGAGCTCCCATTGCTGGCTGGCTTTTTCGCTGGACTTGAGAAAATCAGCGCAGCGCGCGGAAAACTTGTCTGCGCCCAGCGAATCCTGCGAGCAACCGGAAACAACGCGCGTGAACACATCCGGTGCGCTCCACAAACTGCCGCCGGGCAAGAAGCTGTGCTCCAGGCTGGTGCGCACCATCCGCTTGAGATCAGCGTAGTGAAGATCGTAAGTCTCGACGGCGCGGACGAATTCATGCGTCAGGTCGATACGCGAGACGCCCTCATCGTCCGATGAAAGCGCCACGGGGACGCCGAACATCCGGTAAAGCAAAAAGGGATGATCCTTGCCGCTCACGCCGAGGATCACGTCATTGCTTGTCAGGCTGATTTCCACCATCACGTGATTCGCGGCCATCTCTTTCAAAAGCGCGTGAGGATTATTTTCATAAATGATGTCCACGCCGTGACCGATGCGCTCTGCCTTACCTTCTTCAACGGCCAGCCGAATGTGGCAGCAAAGTCCCTCGTAAGGAACAAATCCCGGTGCAATCTCCCCCGCGTGCAAACTAATGTGGATTTTCGGATAAAGCGTGTGCAGGAATCCGACCATGCGCATGTGCAGCGCATAGTCGTGCATCGCCGTGTAGCCGTCCTCGGGCATGACCAGATTGATGCCCACGAATCGCGAATCAGCCGAGGCCGTCTCAAAGCACAGCAGCGTTTGCGCGAAGACCTGCTCCTTCGGGAAGCCGCGCAAAACTTGGCAGAGATAGCGGACCTGGACACCGCAAGCGGACGTCGCGTCCGGTTGTCCACAGTGTTCGCGCTTCAGTCGTAGCGCCTCGGCTTGGTCGAGGCTCGATTTAGCAAGGCCAACGTCGTCGCGCAATCCGTGCGCTAGCAATTCATCGCGCGATTGGTTGAAATCGTCATGCCAGCCGATTTCTCTGGCGATTGCCGCGGTGTGGCCGAAGTCCGGCGTGTGCATCAGTTCGAGATACTGTTCATTTTGCGCGGCGGCGCGAGTCGCGACCTCATCAATCCACTCGCCGAGATGGCGGTGAGCGGTCCCGCCGAATTTCGAGAAGGCATCAAAAAAGTGATCGTGCCCGGTCACCCCGGGCGAAGGCACAAAGCCTCGCATGGAAAATGCGTCCACAAGCGCGTCGTAGAGTTCCTGATCTTTGAACGCGTTGGTCACGGGGACTTTGCCCTCTACGCAAGCGGGTTGTTCCGCTCCGCTGCTCGACGAGGCTTGCGGCTTCGCGAATGCCAGCTTGGCAATATCGACGCACAGGTGATCCTCGGCCGCGGCGCGAATCCAGGATTCGGCGTAAACCGCCCCGCTCAGATGATTGTGCAGATCCCCGCCCTTCGGCATGCTGAACAGAAAGTGACGGAGCTGAAGCGGATTCTGCCGCGCGGCTTGGAGTCCGAGCCCGGCGCGCTGTTCGGAACTTGTCTGCAAGGCCCCAGAATGCGGAGCTTTGGTTTGGGCCAACGCAAGCGACGTGAAGAGTAACAAAATAACCAGCGCAGGGGCCGATCTGGAGAAAGGGTGGCTTCCCGAAAGATTTACTTTCAAGTTTTTCATGCAGGTCTTCTCCAGAAAATCGCTGCAGGATCGGATTGGCCACGGAACAATCGGATTCTTGCGGCTGCAAGCTGTGATATAGAGTCTCATTCGCGCAGCACAGCATATCAGCCAGATCAAGCAGATCAAGAGGCCGGGAAATTTTATGAGCAGGCTCCATAAGCGGTTTGGTCTCGTCTTGATCGTGCTCGGAATGTTCCCCGTTCTGCTTCGTGCCCAAGCAACAACTTCCAGCGCGCCGATCCGCATCAAGGTCGTGGTAGTCGCCATGTTCGAACGCGGCGAAGACACCGGGGACACCCCCGGGGAATACCAACTCTGGGTCGAACGCGAACACCTGGATCAAATCATTCCTCTCCCGGCCGCGTATCACCACGCCCGCCTGAACAAAGACGGAGTGCTGGGCATTTTGACTGGAGTCGGAACAGCCAAAGCCGCGGCCTCTGTTATGGCCGTCGGCCTCGACCCGCGCTTCGATCTTTCGAAAGCTTACTGGCTCATCGCGGGAATCGGCGGCGGTGATCCCGCCGACGTTTCGCTCGGCTCCGCCGTCTGGGCCGATCATGTTCTCGACGGCGATCTCGCTTACGAAATCGACGCCCGCCAAATTCCGGAAAATTGGCCGACCGGCTACGTGCCGTTGCGCAAAGCGACCCCCTACGAAGAACCGGTGCGCAAGGAGCTTGAGGGCGAGGTCTACACGCTCAATCCCGAACTCGTCGGCTGGGCCTTTCGCCTGACGAAAGATGTGCCGCTTCCCGACTTCGATTCTCTGCGCGCTTCGCGAGCGCGCTTCGCCGGATTTCCGAATGCATTGAAGCCGCCGTTCGTCACGCGCGGCGACACGCTCTCTTCGAGCACCTTCTGGCACGGCTCAAAAATGAATGAGTGGGCCAATGCCTGGACGCGCTACTACACCGGCGGCAAAGGGAACTACATGATTTCCGCCATGGAAGACACCGGCACGATGCAGGCGCTTACGTTTTTGAGTCAAGCCGGGCGCGTGGATCTCCAGCGCGTGCTTGTCCTTCGCGCGGTTAGCAATTACGACCGCGAGCCGCCCGGCGCCAATGCTGCCGACAGCCTGAAGACCATGGTGTCCGGCAATTACTCTGCTTACTTTCCTGCCTTGGAAGCGGCTCAGGCCGTCGGCGATAAAGTCGTGCGGGATATTGTCGAACATTGGGCCGACCGCGAATCCACGCTTCCGCATTAGCCGGAGCCGGACCCGTCTGTTTTTTCTGCGAGCCGTGAACACGAACCGTGTCTCTGCGTTTCTGGCGTTTCTGCCGTTGACGTCGCGACGCTCCCGGCCTATAGTGACGCACCTTTTTTATTTCAGGGGAACCCGCTTGCTCGAGCGCCTATTTCATCTTCAAGAAAATCACACCACCGTGCGGCGCGAATTGCTCGCCGGCCTCACCACCTTTATGACCATGGCCTACGTTGTCGTCGTCAATCCGCGCATCCTCGCCGAAGGCGGCATGCCCGTCGATGGCGTTCTCTTCGCCACGTGCATTTCCGCCGCGATCGCCACGCTCATCATGGGACTGTGGGCCAACTATCCGATCGCCCTGGCTCCGGGCATGTCCCTCAACGCCTACTTCACCTACTCCATCGTCCTCGGCCGCGGCGTGCCCTGGCAGACCGCGCTCGGTGTCGTCTTTCTCTCCGGCTTGCTGTTTCTGATTCTCACGCTCACCAACGTGCGCGAACAAATCGTCAACGGCATTCCCAACTGCCTCAAATACGGCACCGCGGCGGGCATCGGCTTATTCATCGCGTTCATCGGACTGCGCAACGCCAATATCATCGTGGCCAACCCCGCCACCTTCGTCGGACTCGGCAAAATTTCCAACCCGCAAGTCCTTCTCGCATCCGGGGGACTCATTCTTATCGCCATTCTGATGGCCCGGCGAATCAGCAGCGCCATTCTCCTGGGTATCATCGTCATTACCCTTGCCGGAATTCCTTTAGGCCTCAGCCACTGGCCCACGCATTTTTTCTCGCTCCCGCATCCGTCCGGCACATTTCTCAAGCTGGACCTCCGCGCCGCCACAAAGCTCGGCCTCGCTGAACTCATCTTCGTCTTTTTCTTCGTCGATCTCTTCGACAATGTGGGCACGCTAGTCGGCGTGTGCGAAGAAGGAGGCTTTCTGCGCGACGGGAAACTCCCCCGCGCCAGCCGCGCCTTGCTCGCCGACGCTTTCGGCACCATGTTCGGCGCCCTCACCGGAACCTCCACCGTCACTAGCTATATCGAGAGCGCCGCCGGAGTCGCCGCCGGCGCCCGCACCGGCCTCGGCAACATCGTCATCGCGGCCATGTTTCTCGTTGCGATGTTTTGCGCGCCGCTGGTCGCCGCGATTCCTTCTTACGCCACCGCTCCCGCGCTCATCTTGGTCGGCGCCCTCATGTGCGGCGCCGTTGCCCGCGTCAAATGGGACGATTTCAGCGAAGCCTTCCCCGCCTTCCTCACGCTGGTTGCCACCCCCCTCACCTTCAGCATCGCCACCGGCCTCAGCCTCGGCCTGCTCTCCTTCACCTTTGTCAAACTCGGCACCGGCCGCCGCCGCGAAATTAGTCCCCTCATTTGGGTCCTCAGCGTCCTCTTCCTCCTTCGCTACGCCTTCCTCGGCTCCGAATAAATTATCCCAGCCGCCCCGATTGGCGTGTTCACTTCGCCGACCCGCCTGTACTTGCCGCTGGCACCAAACTCGACCGGTTACGCCTTTGCCGAGAATCAGGAGGAATTGCTAAAGGCATTCCCTAGCGCTAGAATCGCCCCCGCCAATTGGGCCCCTAATCCGCTTAATTCAGGAGGGAATATGAAAGCGAGAGCGACGGTATTGACTCTGGCATTGTGTTTTGTCGGCGTGGCAGTGTGCTTCGCCGCCGACGCATTTCTGGGCACCTGGAAGTTGAACGAGGCCAAGTCCAAGATCAGTGCGGGGTCGCCGAAGAACGTCACGGTTGTATACGAGGCCGCTGGAGACAGCGTGAAAGTCACCGTGGACGGCACCGACGGCGACGGTAACCCGGCACACAATGAGTGGACGGGCAAGTACGACGGCAAAGACTACCCGGTAACAGGCGATCCCAGCACGGATACGCGGTCCTATAAGAAAGTCAACGATCATACCCTGACGTTCACCAACAAGAAGGGCGACAAGGTTACGATTACCGGTCGTGGCGTCGTGTCGGCCGACGGCAAGATTCGCACCGTCACCATCTCCGGAACCGATTCGAAGGGCAAGAAGTTCAGCAGCACTTCGGTGTACGACAAGCAGTAGCCGGAACTCCCGGGCGACGCACAACAATACTGATATCAAGGCGCTGGCGACCCGCCGCATCATCTAGAGCCGCAGGATTCCAGGCGGGTCGCCGGGCGAATACAAGGGACCGATGCTGCCAGAATGGTCCCCGCGCCGGAGATTGCCATGAGTCTCTTCCTCACCATCATGGCTGTATTTCCTTCCAGCTAACGCATCGAACTCGGCACTGGCCGCGGCCGCGAAATCAGTCCCCTTATCTGGATCCTCAGCGTCCTCTTCCTCCTTCGCCACGCCTTCCTCGGCTCCGAATAAGTCAAACCGCTCCCCTGTGATCGCCAAATTATCCAAGTGCCACCCGCGGCTCATTTTCCGATTTCCGCTTTACCGGGCATCTGGATTATTTCCGAGTTGGTCGTCACACGACCGGAATCGCTCTGTCCTCAGGGCATGTGCTTCATCTTCATTTACGGTGGTCTTCCCCGAATACGACGACGCTGTTATCTAGAGGCAACTCGTGTATGCGAAGTTCCATAGGCCCGTCACTCGCGCTCTTGCAGCGGTACCGGTCGATGAGATAGGGCACGCCCTCGCCAGCCAGCAGCTTCGACGAAGTGGTGACTTCGAAATGCAGATGCGGCTCGCGCGCATCACCGGAAGCGCCGATGCGCGCCACCACCTGGCCGCGCCGCACGCGATCCCCTGCCTTCACGCGCAAACTTCTCGGTTGCAGATGCATGTAATATGCAAACTGACCGCCACCCAGGGCGAGCGTGATCGTATTTCCCGCAACTGTTTCCAACGTAATCGGCACAGCAGGGTGGAACGATTCGCCGTGTCCGGGGATGTTATCGGGGAGGCCATCTCTTGCTGTGACAACACGGCCGTCGGCAACGGCAAGCACTGTTTTCCCATAGGAATAATAGGAGCGCACGTCCCGCGCGTCGCCAGAAAATGACGCACCGTCCCTGATCTGCTTCCAGTCGATCGCGTAGCGTCGAGAGTCCACCGCCCGCCCATCAAGAATGACAACTCCGCGCCGATGATGATTCTCCTGATCATTACTGGGCCCATCGGCTGCAAGCCAGTTTGCTCCTTCTACCGGCGGCGCGAGCACATGCAACTCAGTATGATGTGTAGCGATGACCGCGCCTTCCGCTGCTGAGTCGACCGTGCTCACATGATGAAGCAGTCTGTTCGGAATATGTGCGCTGCGGTCGAACGCTACTGATATAAAAGCGATGGCGCTCTTGCCATCGGCGATTACGAGCCTTTCTTTGGGGTCAGAAAGGGTCTTGCCGCCCAGAGGCTGCAACATGGCTTCGAGCTGCTCTGCCTCAAAGGTCGCAATCGGTTGGGCAGCTCCCGTATCTGCGTCGAGCACCTCAATACGATTCAGGGAAACAGGAGTTGTCCCGAAGTTCGTCAGATGCAACTCGTACATGACATAGAAATGCGGTCCGCTTGGGAATGCTGTGGGCTCGAATGGCACGCGCATCTCGAGCTGTGGTGGCCAGGGAGCGGGCTTGACCGCCGAATTTTTGTTATCGGATCGCAGATTCTGCACTTGAGAATGGCCTGTCAACTGGCCGTCCGGTTGGGCGATGGTAGGACATGAGCAAAGGGAAGCAGCTCCGAGAAGGATTAACAGGCGCATGCTCATGGTACGCAATTGGCGACCACGAAGTTCCTCATTCTGGTTGGATGTTCGGCAAACGAGAAGTAATTCTGTTCCTTCCTGTTTGTCCGTCGCTCGGGAAAAGTCTGGCTGCTCGCTGGCGAAAGCAAACTCAATCATTTACAGTACTGTCTTATGCGGAACGAGTAGGAAGCCCCAGCGCTCCTCCCACGCGAGAGCAGATCGCACATGATCACCATCCTCGGTGCAGGCGGCGTTATAGCCAATGAAGTGGTCAAACTCCTCTCTGCGCGGAAGGAGCCGTTCCGACTAGTAGCTCGCAACGCGCGTTCGGTGTCCGGCGCTACGGAGATGATCTCCGCCGACCTCACTGACAAGGACCAGACCATCCGCGCCGTGGCAGGTTCGAGCATCGTGCATCTTCTCGTCGGTCTCAAATACGATCACAACCTCTGGACGGAAATGTGGCCGCGAATCATGGCCAACACGGTCGAGGCCTGCAAGCACGCACACGCAAAGCTGATTTTCTTCGATAACGTGTATATGTACGGAAAAGTCAGCGGCACGATGACGGAAGAGACGCCGTTCAACCCTTGCAGCAAGAAGGGGGAAGTCCGCGCAAAGATCGCCACCTCGCTGATAAATGAGTGGAAGGCCGGCGCCCTCACCGCGATGATCGCGCGCGCAGCAGACTTCTACGGACCTGAAACACCCAATGGTCTGCCGAACGTCCTGGTGTTCGAGCCACTCGCCAAGAATCAGAAAGCCTCATGGCTCGCAAATGATTCCGTGCCGCACTCCTGTACCTACACGCCGGATGCGGCGCGAAGCCTCGTTACGCTAGCCGAAAATGAATTCGCTTGGAATCAGACGTGGCACGTCGCGACCACACCGAATCCGCCAACCGGAAAGGAGTTCATCGCCATGGCCGCAAAAGAGCTCGGCGTCGCTCCGAGATACCGCGTCCTGAACAGGCCGATGGTTCGTCTCATTGGGTGGTTCAATCCGTTAGTCGGCGAAGTCTATGAAATGCTCTACCAAAACGACTCGCCCTATCTCTTCGATTCTTCCAAGTTCGCGAGAGCCTTCAGTTTCTCCAGCACGCCCTACGCCGAAGGAATTCGCGCCACCGCTGCCTCTTTCCAGAAAGCTGCCCCGTCGACGAAGTAGAGAAGGTTTGCCTGTCCCTATACAACCTTGAACCGTTTTCTTGGAGGATTGTCCGCAATCCTTCCACAACCGCGCACGCGGCTCATGGATTCGGCTCGATGCCAATGCGATCATTGACGGCTGATCGAATCCGCTGCTTGCACCCAAGGTAGAGCTTATGTGCTGCAGCACATATGATTTATGCGCAGCGGATGGTTATGTAGAGTGGCTTCGGTAAGTGCTTGTCAGTCCGATCATTTCTCGTGGATCACAGCACATAAGATTTCATGATGCACCTCCTGGCGGCCACGGAGGCTGCCGCTTTTCAGAGGACGTCCGTCATGGAGCGATTCTTTTTTTGTTTTGCGAAACTTGCCACTGAAGCGACTTGTCGCTGACGCAATGGGCGAAATCGAGCTGATGGGCTGCAGCAAGAGATCATGGAAGCGACTTTGGTAACTCTTCGCGGGACATCTGCGCATGTCAGGTCTGAGTCGAGATTCGCCAACCAACCGAGGATATTATGCTGAGTTCAGCCAAGCACGCGCGTTGACAATGGGCGACTTAGGACACCCACTGCACATATCTACTTTCTCAGCATAATAGCGGAGTCAACTTCTGGTAAGCCAGATCACGGGAGAAGCCCCTATTGCGGGTTAGAAACGTTATGAGAAGCATCGCATGCGCTCTGGTTAAATAGTCGGCAACCCTTACCCAATCGTGTTACTTCAGAGTTGCCCGTCATCCGGCCGCAGGCGGCAGAGAGCCTCCAAATCGGGCCTTTCCATGTTCGGGTTGTTGGACTACCGTGGCTGGCCCCGTCGCAGACTCCACAGTCCGCGCGCCGAGAGGATGAAGGTGAAGCCCCCGAGCCCGCCGAGCGCCCAGAGTGTCCAGACGAAGAAGAAGCCGCCGGTGGACTTG
>Ga0210406_10004622_pt1 | contig 14641 bp, 9 predicted proteins | sample IncBWC30MmetaG_FD_155454 | JGI IMG/M metagenome (GOLD analysis project Ga0210406, IMG submission 155454) | Forest soil microbial communities from Barre Woods Harvard Forest LTER site, Petersham, Massachusetts, United States - Inc-BW-C-30-M | ecosystem: Environmental > Terrestrial > Soil >... | reverse complement strand
CTGGGCTTTGCGCTGCATTTGCCAGAGGCAATAGGCGCCGTTTACGAGGAATCCCATGCTGAAGAAGAGGACCCAGACGGCGTTGCCGGCTCTGGCGGGAGGAACGCCGAAGGAGGCGCCAGCGTTGGTGAGTGTGGCGCTGACAGAGATGCCGAGGTTCGGGAGACTGGAGAGGATGCCGGCGGAGACGGCGATGAGTAATCCTGAGACCAGGCTGGTGGGCGCGGTGGATGCGGCGGAAGAGCGTTCGCGGTCTCGGCGGGCGGCGGCTTTGGAGCAGACGATGATGCCAGCGATGGCGAGGATGGTGCCGAGTAGATAGATGTAGCCGCGGCGGGAGAAGAGATCGTTGGGATGGAAGAGGACGAAGGGGATGAGGCCGCCGAGGACGGCAATGAGGCCCATGATGATGGGGTAGCCAAGGGACATGCCGAGGCGGTCCATGCCGAGACCGAAAAGGATAGCGCCAGTGCCCCAGCCGAGGCCGAGGGCACTGAGGATTAGAAGGGTGGAGTGCGGCGTGGCGGCGTAGATGGTGAGCAGCGCGGGGATGGTGGCGAAGCCGATGATGGCGTTGAGGACGAACATGCCGAGGAGGGAGAAGACGAACCAGTTGTGCTCCCATTTCCAGTCGCGGGTGTGGCTCATGGGGAGGATGAAGGTGCCCTGGAAAATGCCGGCGAAGAGGACGACGGCGAGGCCGAGGGCGAGGGTCATGAATTTTCTCCAATGGGAACAATCTCCCGTTGCAGGAATTTCAACGTAGGGCGTCCAGAATTTCGGGGAGGCGTTGATCCACTTCGGGGCGGTCTGGCCCCCGGCACCACTCAGTTGTGTAAGTGCCTCTTCCCCGAACAAGTCCATCTCGCCATTAGCATTAAAGCTCACTTCTCCGTTCTCTGAAATCTTATCCAGGGTGAACTTGCCAACCTGTTCGGCCAAGAGTGCCCTCGCCTTTAGTGGCGCCTCGGTTTTGGCAGTCTCCAGATCAACGAGGATCCACCGGATTGGGCCCCGAGTCCAAGGCGGGCGCGATGGAATCCCAGTGGAGCTTAACAGCACACGCCGAAACGACTGCGACATCGGAACAGTGTCCCGTGAAACTCTGATCGTCGGCTGCGATCACGGCAGTGGTGTCGTTCAATCGCAGCTTCGCGTTTAGAGTGCTGAATTGGATGTCGAATGGGTTGTTGATATCCAACTGGCTGGGCGGAGGACCAGAAAAAACAATGTGATCGTCTTGCTCGCACGGCGCAACTGACAAATTTTGACTTACATTGAGTTGCATCGACATTTCCGTATGGCTCATAACGAGAGCACCGACGATAAAGAAATACGGGCTACTGGGGGGCCGCATAAGACTAGTAAGATCGAAGGGCTTGAGGCTTCCGGCCCCTTTCCATGTATAGGTATCAGATCTACCAGGCGAAGTGAAACTGTACGTTCCGCTGCATGCGAACGGAGCCGAGGACTCGGAATTAACCAGCTCGATCGCGCTGGAGCTAGGCTCGAACGGGGGGTCATGGATTACGACGCGAAATTTGCGGACATCGGCCCGAAAGCTCGTCTGGAAGACAACAGTTTGCTTGGCCGATTCTGGGCCTGTCAAAGTTGCGGTGAAGCCTCCGATCCACTCGGTTAACTGTGCTGCGTTACTCTTATGGCCATTCACAGTCACGACCACATCTCCGGCGGCACCGCTTGGCAAGTCCGTCGTAATCGTACTGCCATCTTCACTCCATTTGAGAACACCAACGGGGGTGCCGCCTATGGTTACCGTATCCTGTACCGATCCGAACGAACCCTGGATGAGAAGCTGCTGTTGCCCTTCCATCGGAATCATCGTCATGATGCTCGGCGCCAAGAGGCCGAAACTCCCGGTCGCATCGAATTTGAGGTTGGCAGTGGGTTTTGTGTCAGCACCGAGGTTATGTTTTGGGAGATCGAAAGCGACTTGGGTGTAATCAAAAGGGCGCTGGGCGAAGGCCGGCGGTATCGCGGGCCCATGGCTGCACTGCTCCGCGCCATCCTCTGGGCAGAACATATTAGCTCCAAGCAACCGGTCGAAAACGAGTCTGGCGGTGTCGGCGGATACTCCCGATCCAACCTCCTCGGTCCATCCGACGTAAACGGACGCGCCGTTGGCGATTAGTGTTTCCTTAAATGCCTGCACGTTTGGATCGGCTTGATTGCTGTGACAGGTGTCAATGTAAACGAGCGAATTGGCAGCGAACGACCAATTGTAGTGCTCGACAAACGCTTTATCGATGGAGTAGTGGTCTTCCGATATCCATTTTTTCGTGGTTGAATTCCACTTTTCCTTAGCGACAGTCACGATTACGCGTTTGTTCGTAATGTCGTCAGGCAAGAGCAGATCAGAACACAAGTCGGCATCGTATCCGACGAGATTTGGGTTGCATTTGGAATTCACAAGAGTCGAAGTTCTTACACGAAGACTTTTCTCGTCCTTGTCGATCCCGCCATGCGCGCTGATATAAAACACTCCGTCACCGCCTACGTTTCGCAGACTGTCCAAACTCGCGTCCGCGTCCGTTGCGGGATCGTAGCCGTGGATGATCAGCCACAGTTTAATGTCCGGGGATGGATCGTCGAAACCGCTTCCCATCGAGCTTACAATTCGAACTTGCCGGCTCTGAGGAAGCTCGGTCGGACTGCCAGCGGTGGCGGTAGCAGCGGCCTTCACGGCAAGCGCACGCATTGGCACAGCGCCCTTTTGGGACTTCGTCTGTTGAACCGCAGCCTGTCCGGTTGATTGTTTAAGGAAAGGGACGGCGGGAAGCTTGATGTTGTTCAGTATGTCCAGACGTTCGCCACCATCGTTGAAGTTCACCCAGACCAACGGTGGGTCGACTTGCAAACCGGCAGACGCAACTTGCGGAAGTCCCTGCACGAAACTAAGCATGACTTGGTCGTCCGCTTGAGCGTCAGCACCCGGCAGACTGTCGAATTTCGCCGTGATCGACTGCAAAACCTGCTCGTGCGGAAAAGAGAATGCCCGCGAATACGTGATGAAGCGGTTCAAAGCGAAACCGAAAGTGGTTGCTCCCGATTGGTAGGACCCCGAGATTTTCAGCAGGTAACGGTCGCCGCTAATCAGGCGAGTGTTATCGAATTCGAGGTCGAGCGTCTGAACGCCAGTGGGCGCCGCGAACCCCACCACATATGGCAGGGCCGATGGCACCTTCAGTTGCGCCACCGGCGACCCCAGTAAAGTGAGCGCCGCAGATGTGATCTCGATATTGGTCGCGTCTCCGCTACCGACGTTCGCTACTGGCAGAAACACGAAAAATGAGCTGCCCGAGTTTCCCTGGAGGGGCGTCTGAGTCGCGAAAGCGGGCGCCTGCGCGTAGCATGGAATGGAGACGAAGAGAAAGAACAGGCTAGATATCCCCAGCTTGAGCATGAAGAATTCCTCCTCAGTGACAGTCGGTCGGAGCTGATTCCATGGTCCCCGCGGAAATCGCCACGAACTGGCGGCATCAAGTTAGCCCCGCAGAAGCGTTTGTCGAAGGCCAACCAGAGTGACCAGGGCGGATGCAAGCAGAAGAAAAGTTGAAGGCTCGGATACTGGTGGGGGCGGTGGCGGCGGTGGACCGGACGTCGAGAGAGTCACTACTTGTGAATCAGTCACGTCTCCGTTTATATCTTCTAAAAGCGCATCTAGGGGAAATGAGGCGCCCTCTGATCCCGATCCGAGTGTCACGTCGAACAAGGCCACCAGCGCGGAAGTTGTTCCATTGGGAATTAGGAAATCAAGCGAAACGCCGAGATCCTGATTGGGCGTCACGGCCGTGGGGTCGAATCCGAAGAAATTAAAGAAGAAGTCGCTGGCGTTGAGGTCGCCACCGGAGTTATTGGTGACCGTTCCGGTGAACGTAACCGTTCCGCCGCTTGCGCCAGCCAATGTTGACTCGGTGAGCTGAAAGGAGATTCCGTCCGCGAAAGACGATGGAGCAAGGCACGCACCCCAAAACAGGTAGGCGACGATCATAAATTTTTGACAGAACAATCGGCGAATTCTCATGATGGTTGCTCCTCTTGCGGGCCCAACGAAGTTGACGGCCCAGCAGCTCACCAGGGTTATGCGCAAGGAAGGAACGACAATCACAAGGTCAGGAGAGCCTTGGGTGGCGAACACTCTGATAAAAGCTAGGCGACCCGTGAAAGGCGTGACTTGGTCGCGGATTCTAAACATTAGCCGAGAACGAGTCAAGCGTATTTCATGTTACAGAGGCTCGCTGTCCGGGCCAAATTCTACGGAGAGAACGTATAGTACCCGACGCAAATCTGCCGCGTGTCGCCAGTAGAGTTCCGTTCCAATTCGCGACCGAATGTGGAGAAAGAGAACACCACCCGATTGCGGCGCGGCTACGAGTCCGCGCCACCGTTTTGGAGGGAGCCAGGACTGAATCGCTCCCGAGTCTGAAAGCGTATGCACGCGTGGTGCGATTCCGTCCCCCGGCACCATTCAGTTCTCTGCCTGCTCTGATTTCCCTGCTAGAAACAAAAAAAAGAAAAGCAGATCCCTCGCCTGCAAAAGGCGCGGGTTCGGGATGACACGTTGTTAGGCGCGGGAAATTCTTCAATCTAAGGCGGTGAGGACTTCGGGGAGGCGTTGATTTACTTCGGGACGGTAAGGGTAGGAGGCCAGGGTTTCGCGCTTTTCGGTGGAGAGCGAGGCGGCGGTGATGCCGAGAGCGATGGAGTGGGGGACGGTTTCGTTTTCGCTGAGGCCGACGGCGAGGCCGGCGTTGAAGGCGTCGCCGGCGCCTACGGTGTCGATGGGATTTACTTTTAGGGCGGGGATTTTTTTCTGACCATGACGACTGGCCCAGAGGACGCCCTGGGCACCACGAGTGATGATGACGTGTTCGGGGCCGAGGGCGAGGAGGGCGGCGGCTAATTCTTCGTCGGGGGTGGGATCGGCGGCGGGGAGACCGAGGCAGGTGCGGGCTTCGGTTTCGTTGGGAGTGAGAGCAAAGACGCAGGAAAGATCGGATTTGCGGAGATCGCAGGCTGGGGCGGGATTGAGGATGGCTTTTACGCCGTGTTGTTTGGCCAGGCGCGCACCGGCTAGTGCGGTGTCGAGGGGAATTTCGAGCGGGGAGACGATTACGGAGGATTCGCGGATGGAGTCGATGTGTGCTTCGAGATCGGCGGGAGAGAGTTGGGTGTTGGCGCCGGGGTCGATCGCGATCAGATTTGTGCCGATGGAGTTGAAGAGGATGATGCCAACGCCGGTGGGGAGATTGGGAGAGTAGAGAACTTTTTCGCGGTGGACGCCTTCGCGGTCAAGCATGGTGATGAAGTCGGCGGCGAAGGAGTCGCGGCCAACCTTGCCGAGGAAGAAGGTTTCGGCGCCGAGGCGGGCGGAGGAGACGGGAGGGTTGGAGCCTTTGCCACCGAAGGTGGTGTGGAAGTCGCGGCCGACGACGGTTTCGCCTTCGATGGGGAGGCGGTCCATGTCCATGACGAGGGCGACGATGTAGGAGCCGATGATGGTTACGCGGCGGCGGGTTATGCGCACGCCGTGCATTAGAACATGGATGCGGGGGAAATTGTAGTTGGGGAGAAGAGATAACGCAGAGTGCGCTGAGTACGCAGAGAGCGCTGAGAAGAGTGAAGAGAGGAAAGTTTGTGGAGTTAGATTGTAAGAGCCCACCTATCGCAAACTGCGCGAAAGGTGGGGCACCCTCAAGTTTTGATGTCGAGTGGAATAACTGGAAATCGAAGAGCACAGCCAGGAATGGCTGTGCCACAAGGCGCGAGCGTTAGATTAGATTGTGCTGGGAGGCGAAGGTGCGGATGGCGTTTGGGGGGACTTGGATCAGGGGTTCGTAGTTGCCGTAGTCGCGGACACGTTTGTAGGGTTGGTTGGCTACGGTGTTGTAGGAGGCGATGTAGTTCCAGCGGCGATGATCGGAGCGGTTGGCGTCGGAGCGGTGGAGGAGATTGCAGTCGAAGAAGACGGAGTCGCCGGGATCGAGTTCGAGATAGACGAGGGGGAAGCGGGCACGGGCGGCTTCGACGTGTTCCGGGTTGGCCATCGTTTGTTCGTTGATGCGGTCGTGATTGATGCGGCCCATAGCTTGGGAGCCGGAGAGAATTTGCAGGCAGCCGTTTTCTTTTGTGGCGCGATCCACGGCGATTAAGCAGCTGAGCATCGTGGGGAGCAGACAGCCGTAGTCGTACCAGTAGCCGTAATCCTGGTGCCATTCCCAGGCGCCACCTTCGCGGGCGTTTTTCATGATCATTTTTGCGCTGTAGAGATAGACTTCGGCGCCGAGAATCGCCTCCACATTTTTTACGACTCGTTCATTGCGGGAGAACATGCCGTAGATGTCGTCTTGCGGGCGGTCCCACATGGCGAGGTTGACGGGGTTGCCGGCGCGGTCGGCTTTGTTGAGGATGTTGGCGCCAGTCAGGTTGCGTTCGGCTTCGCGTTTCAGGATTTCGATTTCGTCGGAGGAGAAGAGGGAGCGTTGGATCAGGTAGCCTTGAGATTTGTAGAGTTCAAGATCGGTGGGAGAGAGTTTTGGGAAGGATTGGGGAGCGGTTGTGGTTTCGGGATTTTGGGGCATGGATGCGTATCGTTGAGTGCGAGTGATGGGGACAGTTTATGACGGGTTGGAGGGAGAAGCAAAAGGGTAGATCTTGCCGCGGTCCCTCCACTTTGCGGCCGGCGCGCCGAAATGCGGCGCGGAAGAAAAGGCCGGCCGCTCCGGTCGGGATGACAGATTCGGAAAATGCAAATGAAAGAGGGAGGGGCGAGCCCCTCCCCTACAAAGGCAAGAGAAACCCAAGAGGGCGGCGTAAAGCCGCCCCTACACTTAATTGCGGATGCTGGATTCCTTTGGAAGCTCGGCTGTGGACCAGCCGCCGCCGAGGGCTTTGATTAGGAGGACGCTGGCGTCCATGCGGCGGCGCTGGATGTCTACGTTGTTGCGTTCGTTTTGGAGAGCGATGGTTTGGGCGTTGATGACCTGGAGATAGGTGTCGACGCCGCCTTTGTAGCGGTTGGTGAAAAGCTGGAGGGATTCCTGGGCAGATGTGGTGGCCTCGGTTTGCTGCTGATCTTCGTCGTTGAGGATGCGAAGGGCGGCGAGATTGTCTTCTACTTCTTGGAACGCGGTTAGCGAAGTTTGGCGATAGGTTGCGACGGTGCCATCGTAATTTGCCAGCGCCGTTTCGGAATTGGCGCGGCGGCGGCCGCCATCGTAGAGAGTTTGGAGCATCTGGGGACCTACGGCCCAGAAACGGCTGGGCCAGCTGAACCAGTTAAGAAGAGAGGTTCCTTCAAAACCTGCGGAGCCGTTCAGAGAGAGCGTTGGGAAATAGGCGGCGCGGGCGATGCCGATTTGTTGGTTGGCTTCGGCCATGCGGCGTTCGGCAGCGGAGATATCGGGGCGGCGTTCAAGGAGTTCGGAGGGAAGCGCGCCGGGGATTACGGGCGGCTGAAGATCGAGTGGGACGGGACGGATGGTGAGTTCGGCAGGAGGTTTGCCAATCAGGATGGCGATGGCGTGTTCGAATTGGGCGCGAGCGACGGTGACGTCGGTGTCCTGAACGCGCGTGGTGTCCAATTGAGTTTGGGCTTGGGCAACGTCGGATTTTGGAGATACTCCGCCTTGAAAGCGATTGAGTGTGAGTTGCAGGGCGTCGGTGTAGGCCTTGACGGTGTCGTCGAGAAGTTGTTTCTGGGCGTCGGCGCTGCGGAGTTCGAAATAGTCCATGGCGAGTTCGGCGTGGAGGCTGAGGCTGGCAGTGGCGTAGTCCGCAGTGGTGGCCTGGGCTTCTTCGCGGGCGGCGGCGATGGAGCGGCGGACGCGGCCCCAGAGATCGACTTCGTAGGAGAAATCGATGGGGAGGACGAAATCGCCGGTGTTGCTGGTGGTGTGGATATAGGGGCGATTTCCGGAAGCGTGGAGAGAGTCGATGCTGGGGCCGGCGGAAATGGTTGGAAATTGCGCGGCGCGATTGAAGCGGACGGCGGCGCGGGCTTCGCGGAGGCGGGCTTCGGCGACTTTGAGGTTCTGGTTGGAGACTGTGAGTTGTTCTTCGAGAGAATTTAATTGCGGATCGCCGAAGATTTCCCACCATTTGCCGCGGAGAGATTGGTCAGAGGGCTGGGCGGTTTTCCATTGGCCGGCTTCCTTGAAATTGTCCGGCGGCTGTTCTTTAAAGTTCGCGGAAGTGGGCGTAGTGGCTCGAACGTATTTGGGGCCGACTTCGCAGCCAGAGAGGATGACGGCCAGCGTGACGGCGAGGAATGGGCGAAGGGATTTCATGGATTAGTCTCCTGCGTGCTGGTCGGCGATTTTCACGGGCGTGCCGCTGACGAGGGAGTCGGGCGGACTGAGGACGACGGAATCGGAGCCGGTGAGACCGGAAAGAATTTCCACGGTGCTGCCGTAATCGCGGCCGATCTTGACGGAAATGAGTTCGACTTTGGAGTCGCGGACGACGCCGACCTGCAAGCCTTCCTTGCGGAAGAGGAGGGCGTTGGACGGAATGGTGACGCTGCTGACTGATTCGGGAAGTTTGAAGTGGACGAAGACGTAGGCGCCGGGGCGGAGGCGGCCCTTGGGATTGTCGACGTCAACCTCGGTGAGGAGGGTGCGATTGGCGGCGTCAAAGGAGTTAGCGTTGCGGACGAGGGTGCCTTTGAAGATTTCGCCGGGAAATTCGTCGAGGGTGAGCGTGGCAGTGGCCCCGTTGCTGGCGGCGCGGGAATAGACTTCGGGAATGGCGACGTAGACGCGGAGCTTGTTGATTGAGGCGAGATGGAAGAGTTCGCGTGGGGAGCCGGCACCGGCGTCAATGAGCTGGCCGACGTCGGTGTTGCGTGCGGTGAGGATGCCGTCGAACGGAGCGTAGATTTTTTCGAAGGATTGGAGTTCTTCGAGGCGGCGGACGTTGGAGGCGCTGGAATCGGCGGCGGCTTTTTTGGCGGTGAGGTCGCTCTTGGCCTGATCGGTTTCCTGCTGCGAGACGGAGCCGGTGCTGACGAGAAATTCCCAGCGGGAGGCGGTGATTTTGGCAATGTTGTAGTTGGCTTGCGCGGTTTCGAGGTCGGCGCGGGCTTGTTGCAATTGCTGATCGACTTCGGGAGTTTCAATTTCGGCGAGGAGCTGGCCCTTTTTTACAGGAGTGCCGATGTCGAAGTACCAGCGCTTCAGGTAGCCGTTGGTGCGGGCGTAGATGGGCGCGTCGATGAACGCGGCGGTGTTGCCGGGAAGGGCGATTTCCTGGAGCGGAGCATCGGCGACGGGATGCACGACGTTGACGACGGGAATGGCGGCTTCGTGCGTGGCGCGGGTGACGCTGGCTTCGGCGTTCACGCGGGAGCGGATGCCGAAAAAGATGACGAGCGCGACGACGGCGACGGCGCTGGCGGGAATCCACCAGGAAATACGCGGGGAAGAAGGCGGCGGAGCGGCGGCGGGCTGGGCCGCGGCCACCGCTCCGGCCGCCGGGTTGGGCGATTCGGTTGCGGGCGACTCTTCGTTCGTCGTGGTTTCACGGTTGTTGAAATTGGCATTCATTGGAAATCAAACCTCCCCGTAAGCCTTTATGCGTGCACTTCGTCTTGCTCTGCTTCTTGCGGAAATTCTGTTCCCGGTTCGCGCTTCGCGTGCAGAAGGCTGAAAACTGCCGGGACGAAAATTAGAGTGGCGACAGTGGCGAAGAGCAGGCCGCCGATTACCGCGCGGCCCAGCGGGGCATTTTGTTCCCCGCCGTCGCCGAGGCCGAGAGCCATGGGAATCATGCCGATGATCATGGCGAGAGCGGTCATGAGGACGGGACGGAAGCGGGTGAATCCGGCTTCGGTGGCGGCGGCAACTGGATCGCCATGGAGCAGGAGGCGTTCCTTGGCGAAGGAGACGACGAGAATACTGTTGGCGGTGGCGACGCCCATGCACATGATGGCGCCCATGAGCGCGGGAACGCTGAGGGTGGTGTGGGTGAGGAAAAGGAAAATGACGATGCCTGCAAGCGCGGCGGGGAGCGCGGTGATGATGATGAAGGGATCGAGCCAGGACTGGAAATTCACGACGATGAGGAGGTAAACGAGGATGACGGAGAAGACGAGGCCGGTGAGGAGGCCGGTGTAGGAGGTGCGCATGGTTTCAAGCTGGCCGCGGACGCGGATGAAGCTGCCGCGGGGGAGCGAGGAAGTGTTGGCAGCGACGATGCGGTTGATGTCATGGCCGACCGCGCCGAGGTCGCGGTCCTGGACGTTGGCATAAATGTCGAGGATGCGGCGAATGTTGTAGTGATTGATGGTTTCCATTTCGCTGGTGCGGCGGATGGAGGCGACGTCGGCGAGGATGGCAGGCCGAGTGGCGCCGGACGCGGTGATGGGAATGTTCTGCAAGTCCTGCAGAGACTGGACGGAATATTGCGGAGTTTGCGCGACGAGGTTGTAGCTGGTGCCGTTCTGATAGTTCAGGAAAAACATGGGCGTGATCTGGAAGCTGCCGCTGAGGGAGTTGAGCATGCTGTTGGCGACGTCGCGCTCGGAGAAGCCGGCTTGCGTGGCCTTGGTGCGGTCGATGCTGATGTCGTATTGCGGGTAGTCGAAAGGTTGCTGAATGCGCGGGTCGGCGATGCCGGGGACCTGGCGGAGTTCGGCGAGAATCTTGTTGGCGACGCGGCGATTCCCTTCCGTGTCGGCGCCTTCGACCTGGATATCGACGGGAGCGGGGAGACCGAAATTCAGGATTTGGGTGGTGATGTCGGCGGGGAGGAAATAAAAAGTGGCGCCGGGAAATTGCGCGGGGAGTTGTTTGCGGAGTTCCCGCATGTAGTTGGCGGTGGGGTGATGATTATCGTTTAGCGAAACGAGGATGTCGGCGTCTCCGGCGCCGATCAGGCCGGAAGTGGCGTGCATGTAGTTGATGCTGCTATAGGGCAAGCCGATGTTGTCGGCGATGGAGTCGAGTTCGCGGTCGGGAATGGTGCGACGGATAGAGGCTTCGACTTCGTCGCTCAGCTTGGCGGTTTCTTCGATGCGGGTGCCGGTTTTTGCGCGGACGTGGAGGATGAACTGGCCGCTGTCCGTGTTGGGGAAGAAATCCTGGCCGAGCCAAGGGATGAGCAGGAAGACGGCGAGACACGTAAGAAGGAAAGATGGAATAAAGACGCGGCGGTGGCGGACGACGCCCTCAAGAAAGGAGTGATAGGAGTTGCGGAGATTCTCAAAAAAGCGTTCGAAAGCGCGCTGGAACCGGATGAATGGATTGCGGGAGGGCTTCCCTTTCCCTTCGCGTTCCTTCAGGAGGTACATGGCGAGTGTGGGAACGAGGGTGCGCGAAAGAATGTAGGAGGCGATCATGGCGAAGACAACGGCTTCGGCAAGGGGAACGAAAAGGTAACGCGCGACACCGCTGAGAAGAAACATGGGCATGAAGACGATGCAGATGCAGAGCGTGGAGACGAGCGCGGGGACGGCGATCTGCGCGGCGCCGTCAAGAATGGCTTCGCGCTTGGCGTGGCCTTCTTCGAAATAGCGTTCGATGTTTTCGATGGTGACGGTGGCGTCGTCGACGAGGATGCCGACGGCGAGGGCTAGGCCGCCGAGGGTCATGATGTTGATGGTTTCGTGGATGAGGCTGAGGACGATGACGGAAGAGAGAATTGAGAGTGGAATAGAGACAGCGATGATCACGGTGCTGCGCCAGCTGCCGAGGAAGATGAGGATCATAATGCCGGTGAGGCAAGCGGCGATAAAGGCTTCGCGGATAACGCCGCTGACGGCGGCGCGGACGAAGATGGATTGATCGGCGAGGGGGCGAATTTTCAGTTCGGGGGGAAGAGTTTGCGCTACGCGGGGAAGCAGGCCACGGACGCCTTTGACAACGTCGAGAGTGGAGGCGTTGCCGGCTTTGAGGATGCTGAGGAGGACGCCGCGATTGCCGTCCTGACGGGCGATGTTGGTTTGGGGAGCGAAGCCGTCACGGACGTTGGCAACGTCGCGGAGGTAGATGGTGGAGTTGCCGACGACGCGGAGCGGGATGTCGTTGAATTCGGGGACGGTGCGGAGGCTGGAGTTGACGCGGACGTCGTATTCGAATTCGCCGATTTTGGCGGTGCCGGAGGGGAGGATAACGTTTTGCTGCTGGACCGCGTTAAGGACGTCTTGCGGAGAGAGGGCTTTGGCCTGAAGGAGATTGGGATTGAGGTCGATCATGACCTGGCGTTGCTTGCCACCGTAGGGGTAAGGAATAACCGCGCCAGGAACGGTGACGAGTTGCGGGCGGAGGAAATTCTGGCCGAGGTCGTTGAGCTGCTGCTCGGAAAGGCCTTTGCCGGAGAGGCCAAGCTGGAGGATGGGGACGCTGGAGGCGCTGTAATTAATGATGAGCGGAGGGAGGGCTCCCGGAGGCAACTGGCGAAGGATGGTTTGCGAGACCGCGGTGACCTGGGCGTTGGCGTTTTCCAGGCTGGAGTTGGGCTGGAGAAATATTTTGACGATGGCCTGGCCGTTGACGGTGGTGGATTCGATGTGTTCGATGTTGTCGACGGTGGTGGTGAGGATGCGCTCGTATACGGTGGTGATGCGGCCTTCGAGCTCTTCGGGGTTGAGGCCCGTGTATTGCCAGGCGACGGCGATGACGGGGATGTCAATGTTGGGGAAGATGTCCGTGGGCGTGCGCAGGATCACGACCGGGCTCATCAGAAGGATGAGCAGGGCGAGAACGATGAAGGTATACGGTCGATCGAGAGCGACGCGAACGATCCACATGGAACTTCTCCTTGTAGGCGCGAATCGTGCGGCCTACATACGATCCGCAGGCAGCGCCAGCGGCGAGCTAACCAGCGCTGGCGGAAAAAACGGCTTGATAGGCACTGTGGCGCGCGGCCTGCGAATTGGAAAACAGGGCGGCAGAGACTTTGCCGTTCCTGGCGCCGAGGCGCTTGGCGATTTTGTCGCGCAGCAAGCGGCGGGCGCGAAAGGTTCTGGCCTTGACGGTGCCCACTCGGACGCCGAGGGCTTCGGCGGTTTTACTGGTGGAGAGCTCTCCGATTTCGGCGAGGTTTACGACGGTTTTGAGGATGGGGCGGAGTTCGTTGATTGCGCCGGAGAGAACGTTTTGCATTTCCGTTTGGCCGTACCGCTCTTCGGGAGTGACGGCTGTGTCTTTGATTTCGAGCGAGTAGCTTTCTTCATCGATTGACTGGTGCCCTTCTATGGAAAGGTGGCCGGGGCGGCGCTTGCGAAGAAGCATCAGGGCTTCGTTGATGGCGATGCGGGTAAGCCAGGTGGAAAATCGCGACTGGCCCTGGAAACTTTTCAGGTGGACGAAGGCCTGCTGAAAGGCTTGCTGAACGGCGTCCTCGGCGTCTTCCGCGTTCTGAAGGCGGCTGAGGGCGACGTGAAACATTTTCTGCTGATAGCGCCCGAACAGAACTTCGAACGCGGTACTGTTGCCGCGGACGGCTTCGGCGACGAGGACCTCATCCTTCGTGCTTGCGCCGGCGAGATTCAGCACATTTTCGACGGCTGGCTGCGCTGTTCCGAGTTTGGCTGTGACTGGCATGCTTGCGCCTCCTTCGAGATTTGCCGCTGCTGTTCTTTCAACGATTCCAAAACGTGCTTCATATAGAGCCGGCTGGCGCGGAGAACCGCACCTTCCGAGGCCATCTGCAGGAGCACGCATTCACCTTTGCGGTCTACGAAAACCACGTCTTCGAGATCGACCGCGCACTTGCGCCCTTCGCGCGCGCTCCTGGTTGAAAGCCATTTTTCCTGCAGGTCCAGCGCCCACACGCCGCAAAGGCGCCCTTGCAAAACCCATTTCTGTCCAAACGGCGTGTCGGTAATCATGGTCCTGAGCACGGGAGTCTCCTGGAATCCGGGTGCTTACTGGCCGGAAGCTACGGAAATGGCGGAGCCGGGGCCAGTAGTAAAGAGGTCAAGCTGAATCTGAACTTCGTTGGCGACGATGTGATTCGCGTCCGCCTTGTTGTGGTGATGCTTCGCGGAGAGGGTCTGACCTTGGTCGGGAGTGACTATGGACGGCGCGACCTGGGCGCAGACTTCGCCGGAGAAATCCTCGCCTACGGCTAGCGGAGTGTCGCAGCTCAGGTCTTTGCGGGCGGCAACATCGATGCGTTCACCTGTGCAAGCTGGGCCGGAATAATCTTCGCTTCCCAAGTTAGAGGGCGCGCTGCACTTTTCGTCGGCGACGAATACGGGCCAGACAGTGGACGAGACCGCGGTCATGAGCTCCGGAAAATCTTCAACGGGAATGTTGCTGGATGCGATCCACTCAACGCCGGCAGTGCTGCCGGAGGGAACGGCGCGGCGAAATTCGAAAGAAGCCGGTTGAGTCTGCGAGAGCGTGATCGAGGGGCCGTAGGTTGGGCCGGAATAGCTTTCCGACGGATCGTAGGAAACGGTGCGCTGGACGTAGGTGAGGGTGAGTTCTCCGGAAACGCGGTACGTGTTAGCGGCAAGAGGAATAGCGCGGCGCGATTTGAAGGCGATGACGGTGTAATCGGGCTTTGCTTCGCGGCGGTTCGCGGCGAGCGAAGGACTTTTGTCCGCGGGATAGATGGTGAAATCGAAATCGGGAGTAGCGGAATCCGCGGAGTTGAGCTTGACCACGCCGGA
>Ga0210406_10004621_pt1 | contig 14642 bp, 14 predicted proteins | sample IncBWC30MmetaG_FD_155454 | JGI IMG/M metagenome (GOLD analysis project Ga0210406, IMG submission 155454) | Forest soil microbial communities from Barre Woods Harvard Forest LTER site, Petersham, Massachusetts, United States - Inc-BW-C-30-M | ecosystem: Environmental > Terrestrial > Soil >... | reverse complement strand
CGCCGATTCCAGCCGGAACGCTGCGTTTACCGTGTCGCCGAGCACGGTGTAATCGGTGCCGCCCAGTATCGCCAGGCCGGTATTGACGCCGGCGCCGATGCGCAGCGGCACCGGAAGTTCGAGCGTCCGGCTGATCTCGGCGGTGGCGGCGCTGATCTCGGTGACCGCGCGCAGCACACGCACCAGGTCGGCGCCCAATTGCTCGCGCTGATCGTGAACCCACACCGCCATCACGGCATCGCCGATATATTTCTGTGCCCAGCTACCGAGGCGCTGCACGATCTGTCCGCTGCGCAGAAACCAGGTACCGATCGTCTGCGAGAGCAGGGCTTCCGGCAGGCTGCGCGCCAGCGGTGTGAAATCCCGGATATCCACCACCATGATAGTGGTCAGGCTGTTCGTGTGGAGCGCGGTGGTGGGCTCGTTCCTCAGGTCCAGTCCGGTATTGGCGAGCACGGATTCGGAGCGGTCCGGATTGCGGAAGACCAGGTCCTGGTCGCCGAAGACGAGTTTGTCGCCATCGTTCAGCACCACCGGAAAGCTGACGCGGCGGCCATTCACGAAGGAACCGTTGCGGCTCCCCAGGTCAACCAAGGCGAGGTCCCCGGTATCGCGGCGCTGAATCAGGGCGTGCAGGCGAGAGACGGACCGGCTGTCGAGCATGACCGCGCACCCATCGCCGCGGCCGATTGCCCACGATTGTCCCTCACCGAGCGGATATCGGCGGCCGTTGGCTTCCACTGTCAGGAACGGATGAAAAACCGCTGGAGTCACTAGACCCAATTTAGCAAGCCTCACGTTACATTCGCTCGTTGGATGCCTGGAATATGGGACGAAAGGACTAAATCCAGTGTTTTGTACTAGAACAAGAGGTGCACAGTAGTACAAACGGTACAAAATCGAAGATCTAATTTGTTTGCGGCGGGCTAAACTGTTTTCAGGAAAGAGCCGATAGTTTAGCAGGGCAAAAACAAAACATGGGCATCTACCAAGTCTTCGTGTACCTTCAGTTGCTGGACCTGCTAACAACGCTAGTCGGGATTCGGGTGGGAGCCGCCGAGGCCAGCCCGTTCGTGCGCATGATGATGCACGCGGGACCGGCAGCCGGGGTGATTGCCTCGAAGGTGCTCGCGCTCGGCATCGGTGGACTGTGCGTCTACCTCAATAAAGGCCACGTGATCAGGTGGATATCTTACTGGTACAGTGTGCTGGTTGTTTGGAACCTTATGGTTATGCTCACTACCGGCAGCTCGGCCGGCTAACTGACTCAGCGGGCAAACCAGCACGAGGTCAACGCGAAGGCCGCGACCAGACCCGCATCGGCGAGGATCTTTCGCCACGGCCAATCCGCCATCTTGGGCACGTTCAGCTCAAAGGGAAGAGATCCGGCAATGCCTTCAACGAAGTACTTCCACATGGCGTACCTGCTTTCAAGGGGCGTATAGACATCCGGCCTTCGTCATCCAGAACCAGCTGCAGGAGCGGTAAATCCTGCTCCTTGACCACGTAGCTGCCGTTCTGCATACCCCAGGAATCCTTGTAATTGGCCATCACGTAGGGATTTTCGGCCAGGGCGCGGACCCGGAACTGGGAGGTGGAAGGTTCGTAATTGGCGTAGCTGAAACAGCGTCCCAAACATGCGCGGTCGATCATGTGAGTGACCGCGAAAACGTGCAAATCGGGGTCGTCGACACCGCTCACCACGCGCTGTCCCGGCGGAAGGGAGGCGACGATTCCATCCATCCGATCTTCGAGCGAATTGAGCACTTTCTCGTCGCGGTACAGAAATCCGAAGAACACGAAGGCGACGGCAAACATCGCATACCGCTCGGTGACGCGCGGGTGCGCGGTAGCGAGCAGGGCGCAGACACAGACTCCGACACCGAGCGACATGCGCTCGGCGATGTAGACCAGCGTGTGGCTGAAGCCGGGAATCAGGATCGTGGTCGGCAGAATCACAACCGCCGCGGCGCTGATGATACAGAGCTGGAAGGGCACGCTCGTAACCACGCGCCGGGGACCGGAACTGCGCAGCACGTCCAAAAACAGCAGGGCCCAGAGAACCAGCAGTCCGATCAGCACCACGTAGTATTTGCTGTCGAAGACCCAGACCTGATCGGCGCCCGTGCTCATTTTGATCTGCTGCAGGGACCAGCGCGTGAAGGTGCTGCGCCCAACCAGAATTTGCACCAGGACCAGGCCGAGCAGCCATGCGGCCGTGACATAGACGCGCAAACGGGGTCCGACCTTGGTGGCGAGCCACTGGTACATCAACAGGCCGGCCGTCCAAACCACGGGAAGCGCGTGCGCCAGATACGCCAGAAGCAGCAGGGGCAGCGCCGCTAGAATACCCCGCGACGTCCACGTCCAGGTGGCAGAGAGCGCCCAAAAGCACAGCCCCATGCTCAGGTAGAAATTGAAGAAGCCCATGTGAAAGACCCAGCCATAGGCGAGCATGGCGATGCATGGAAGCAGATGCCAGGCGCGGCGTCCGCCCACCACGGAGACAAAACGGAAGGCGCCCCACACGAAAATGAGCACCGCGATCGAGACCGAAACACGCTGCGCAAATTCGGCGCCGGCCACGCGGAAGAGGCTCCCTAACATGAGGTCGAAGAGGATGTTGGTGGATTGGCGCACGACCACCAGCCCCTGGGTGCGGCCGGTTTCGATCAGTTGCGTGAGCCAGGCGTTGTAGATGTGGCTGGAAAGATCGCCGGCCTGTACCCGGGGCTGCCAGAACACGGGCGCCAGCACCAGGAGTGAGGCCAGCAGATACCATCCCCAGCCGCGCTTGCGCACCGTGGCGTCAGCGGGATTCGTATTCGGTTCCATCTAACTATTCTCCAGGCGCAGCCTCCGGAATTCCGGAATGAGCTCGAAGGCGTTGGACACACTCTGGATGGTTTCTCCGAGCTGCGCGATGTTCTCCTCGAGGATGGCCGATCCGGAGCCACCCAGGGCCAGTTGCAGATATCGGATCCGCATGGGGTCGATCTTCATGATGCGGCAGCAGGTGGCATCCACCGCTACCGGGTCCTTGCCCGCCACCAGTACCCCGACGGGTTTCGGAGTTCCCTGAATGGGGCCGTTGCCCTCCATTCCCACGATGCCATCGACAATTGCAAAGTGTTTTGAAAAGGCATTGTGCAGGTCGACTATGGATTCGTCGATGCCCGCCCAGTGCAGCACATTTTTGGGCCAGCCGTAGATTCCGCCGGGAACCAAGCCGAAGAGATTCTTCATGGAAAGTGTCGCGCCCACCCAGTGGTGCGTTTTCATTTTGGCGATCGAAACCAGCAGGTCGGCGCGCAGGGCGCTGTTCGGAAGGTAGAGTTTCTTGCTCCGGGAGAACTGGCCCGAGAAACCCACTCGGGTGACCTCATCCAGGTTGAGATCGGTAAAATTCTCTTCGAACTTCGGAAAGGTCTTGAAGTAGCCTGCGGCATCGGCGAGATCGAGCGTGTTGCGGCGATGTCCGGGGCCCTCGGCGATCCGCACCGTGGCGGCGCCGAGCGCGCGGAAACCTTCGTATGCGGCGTGGACCACCAGCGGATGAGTATTGATGCAAGTGCCGGGTTCAAACTCCACCAGATTGGGCTTGAGCAGAATATTACGCCCGCGCACATCGCCCACCAGGTCCCGCAGCAGCCGGAGCATCGTGTCGTAGACACTCTGGTCGTAGGCGGAGGCCCTGACGATTGAAACCTTCGCGGATGCAACCTGGCGCTCCTCCACTCCGCAGCCGGTGAGCACGACGCCGCCCGCCATCGCGGTGAGGAGTTCACGCCTGGTCAGTTGTTTTGTCATCCATCAACCCCACAAAAATCCTCGTCCGTTGGACGTTCCGGCCACTAACATATCGAGTGAAGTCTCCATCAGGGTACGGCAGGCAACATCCGCCGGAAGGCAATAGCCCACCGGCAGTTGATTGTGCGCCATGAGCCCCAGCCTCAGCCAGTTCAACGCATCGGCCGAACGCGATTCCACGAGAAACTTGCGAGCTACTATCAGCCCTTTTTCGGTTTGAGGAGCTCGCACACCGCGCAGCGCAGCGAGGGCCAAGCCCGTGGTTTCCGGATACGGCAGCACGTCCATTCCGTAGGCCGGAGGTGACCCGCTGTTCCAGCCGCCGGCCGCGCATGCGCGTTCCCGGAGATAGCGCCTGCCTTCGGCGATCCGCCGGGCAATCACCGGACTCCGGCGCTGCACATTTTCCTTGTCGAGCGCCAGAACGGAGACCGCGGTCGGCCCCACCCAGGCGGCTGTGCCCCGGACCCAGGGCCATGCAACCGGTTCCGGCACGCGCCTCGACTTGCCAAGCAGCCATTGGCGCAGCCGGAAGATTCTGGTGGATTCCTCCCCGCAGGTATTCATGACCCATTCGATCGCGCGCCCATGAGCCCCGGTTCCGAGGTTTTCGGGGGGAACCAGGGCGGCCAGCGCGGTCACCCACGTGCTTTCATCGAAACCGGCCTGGGGCGGCCATCCGCCGTCAGACAACTGGTGAACGCGCAGCCAGTTGAGGCCCCGGCGCATGGCTTCGGTTTCGCCCGCGGCCAACAGCGCCAGAACGGCATATACGGTCGGCTCCGTCCAGGACGTTCCCCGGACGTAGGCCCACCCACCATCCCGATTCTGTTTGCTCACCAGGTTTTGGATCGACATTCCTGAAAAACCGCGGCTGGCGCAGTGGCTTCCGGTGGAACCGGTAATCGCGCCAGCCGTCATTGCGTGGATATCAACGGGTTACCCGCCGACGGCGGCGGCGAGAAAGAAGTATCACAAGCGTGACACCCGCGCCGAGCCAGATCGCTCCTTGAACTGCCATATCCATTTTCGTTTCTCCTTTCTTGATTTACCGGCACGAATCATTCCCGGTATGAATCATTCCCGGCTTGAACTGCTGCCTGGAGTGAGTAACGGCTACCGCGTCGTCTTGCGAGACTTCCGGCGCTTCAGGAAAACCATCATAAGCCCCCCTGCCGCAACCCACATCCCAACCTGCATGAGTGTATCGCTCATCGTCTTTTTGCTCCTTCGTAAATCATCCTAGGCTCTTCATCATCGGGAACAAATACTTGAAGATTTGTAGAATGCCCGGACCTGCCGCCACCACCAGCATCGACGGCAGAATAAAAAAGAAAATCGGAAACACCAACTTGACGCCGACTTTGCCGGCGCGCTCTTCGGCTTCCTGCCGGCGGCGCGTGCGCAGAAAATCGGAGTGTGTGCGCAGGCTCTCGCCCATGCTGGTGCCGAAGCGGTCGTTCTGAATCAGAATGGCGACCAGCTTGCGGAATTCGGCTTCGCCGGTTCGTTCGGCAAAATTACGCAGGGCTTCGCTGCGTCGCTTGCCGGCGCGCATTTCCAGCGTGACGAGCTGCATTTCGTCGCTGAGCGCCGGATGGCTTCCGTAGAGTTCGCGCGCCACGTGCTGGATGGCCTGGTCGAGACCGAGTCCGGCTTCGATGGAGACCACCAGCAGATCGAGCGCGTCGGGTAGCGACAGGCGGAGCGTTTCCTGACGCTTGGCACACTTCTTTTCGAGGAAAAAGCGCGGCAGAATCCAGCCCGCACAGATTCCCGAACCAATCAGGCCTAACTGCATCACCGGGTTGGGCGGCATCCGGGATTCCATCATGACGCAGAGAAGCAGCATGCCCAGCGTGGTCATAATGCGCACGCCATAGAAGACGGCCAGTGCGTTCTCGCCGCGGAAACCGGCGCGCACCAGGTCGACCTTCAGGTTGGCGACTTCCGCATCCGAGGAAGGAACGCGCGAGCCGATCTGGTGAAGTACCGTGACCAGCGTACTGGCTTCCGGCTCGCCGCCTTCTTCAATGATGCGCTGCTTGGAAGCGTTGGTGATGACCGGGTTGCCCAACTGACGAAGGAACTTCCCCGGTTTATAGATCAGACGGTATCCGACCCAGCTGAGGATAAGCATCAGCATCAGGAACGCGCAAATCGAAAATAATATCGGATGATCCATGTCAGACCTTGATGTTGATGATCTTCTTGATAAAGTAATTTCCCAGAATCTGAGCGACGATGGCGCCGCCGATCAGGTACTTCCCGTCAGAATCCTCCGCCATGCCCTGAAGATAACCGGGAGCCACTACCAGCAGGGCGAGCATTGTGCCCACCGGCAGCAGCGTTAGAATCGTGGCCGTGAGGCGCCCGTGGGCGCTGGCCGCTTTGACCTGCCCCTTCAAGCGGAAACGCTCGCGGATCACGTAGGCCAGGCGCGCGAGAATTTCACTGAGGTTGCCGCCGGTCTGCTTTTGCAGCAGCACCGAAGAGGTAAAGAAGCGGACGTCGAGCAAGGGCACCCGGGTTGTGAAGTTGCGCAGCGCGGTATCGAGCGGCGCTCCCAGGTTCTGCTCGTTGAAGAGAGCTCGGAATTCCTGGCCCAGGGGATCGGCCAGTTCCTCGCCCAGCATCTCCAGGCTGATGGAGAAGGCATGGCCCGCGCGCATGGAGCGAGCCAGGAAGTCGAGCGACTCGGGGAACTGCTCTTCGAGCGTCGCCAGCCGCTTGGCGCGCTTCTGGCGCACCACCAGGTAAGGCGCGGAGCCGAAGATTAGCGCCAGGACCACCGCCGTCGTAGCCCCATTAAATAGAAAGGGCATCATCAGCCCCAGCCCGAAGCCCGGGATCATCATCAGTGCCATCGCCAACATCAGGCGCGAAGGCGACCAGTTCAGGCCGGCCTGCTGGATCATTTCCGCGGCGTGCTGCGAAAAGTGGAAGGAGGTCAGCAGGCGCTTCAAACCCGTCGGTTTGTCGCTCTCGATTTCCTTAAGTAGATTGCTGACGCTGACCACCGGTTCGCCGGAGGCAGTATGCAGCATATCCACCACTTGCTTCTTGCGCCGAGCGTCGAAATACTTCAGGCCCAGGCTCACCGCCAGCAGCATGAGCGCGAAGACGACGACGAAAGAAACAATTAACGTCAAAGGCATCAGTTAATCTCCACGACGGTCTGGAACATTTGCGTGGGCAGCACAATGCCGGACTGCTTGAGGCGGTCGTAGAACTTGGGACGGATACCGGTGGCGCGGAAGCGGCCCACTACCTTGCCGCTTTCGGTGATGCCGGTCTTTTCGAAGAGGAAAATATCCTGCAGCGTGATAATGTCCTGCTCCATGCCGACCACTTCGGTGATGTGCGTAATCCGGCGCACGCCGTCGCTGAAACGCGAGGTCTGCACAAAGAGATTGACGGCGCTCGAGATCTGCGCGCGGACCGAGCGGATACCCATGTTGGCGTTGGCCATGCCCACCATCACCTCGAGGCGTCCCAGGCCGTCGCGCGGGGTGTTGGCGTGGATCGTGGTGAGTGATCCATCGTGACCCGTGTTCATGGCCTGTAACATGTCCAGCGCTTCTTCCGATCGGACTTCGCCGACGATGATGCGGTCGGGACGCATACGGAGGGCATTGATAACAAGTTGCCGGATGTGGATGGCGCCGGTGCCTTCCACGTTGGCCGGACGGGTTTCCATGCGTGCCACGTGGGTCTGCTGCAGCCGGAGTTCGGCCGCGTCTTCGATCGTGACAATGCGCTCGTCTTCCGGGATATAAGAAGAGAGCGCGTTGAGCAGGGTTGTCTTACCGGAACCGGTACCGCCGCAGATCAGGATGTTGAGACGCGCCTTCACGCAGCCCTTGAGCAGTTCCAGCATGCCGTCCGTCATGGCCAGCTTGGCCACCAGATCTTCGCCCTTGAGCGCATGGCGGCCGAAACGGCGGATAGAGAGCAGCGGTCCATCGACGGCGACCGGGGGAATCGCGACGTTGACGCGGGAGCCATCGGGCAGGCGGGCGTCCACCAGCGGCGACGATTCGTCCACGCGGCGTCCAACGCGGGAAACGATCTTTTCGATGATGCGCAACAAATGCGCATCGTCCTTGAATTCCACCGGCGTGCGATAAAGTTTACCGGCCTTTTCCACGTAGACCAGGTGCGGCGTGGTCACCAGAATATCGCTGACCGACGGGTCTTGAAGCAGTGGCTCGAGCGGGCCCAGGCCGAAGACTTCGTCGAGAATTTCCTCGATGACGCGGTCCTTTTCCACCAGGCTGAGCGGCGTCTTCTCTTCCTCGACCAGTTTGGCGACAGCGGCCCGAATTTCGGCGCGCACGCGTTCGCCCGCCATCGAGGAGAGGGCTTCGAGATTGATTCGGTCCAGCAGCTTGCGATGCAGCGTGAACTTCAGCTCCTGGTATTCGGGAGTGGAGCCTTCACGCGTGAAGAGGCGATTTACCCAGCCCGTCTCACGGGAGTCACCGGTCTTTGATATGGAATCGAGTATGGCGGCCATTGTAGGTTTACCCTTATCCGAATAGCTGGAAGCGTTTCTTGCCGTTCACAGCTTTGTCCTCTTCGAGATTCGCCAGCTTCGCGGCGAGCTTCGCAATCTGTTTTCCCAGCTCCGAGGCGCGCGTCAGCATACGGCCTTCCGCGTAGGTCTCGTACAACTCGGGATAATCGTTGGGCACCATGGCGAAGATGGCGGTCCCGAGCATCTTCTCGAGTTCGCCGGGCGTGATATCGAGCCGTTTGGGCGCGCGGTTGAGAATCAGCTTGATGCGATTCTTCCCGTAGCCGCTATCGATCAGCGTCTGGATAATTTGCTTGGATTGGTGAAGCGCCGGGACTTCCAGGGTGGTTACCAGGCAGGCCTCGTCGATTTCCTCCAGGGCGGCCATACCGAGGCGGCTGAGACTGCGGCCCAGGTCGACCAGGGTCCAATCGTAGTGCGGCCGCGCGAACGCGATCACCTGGCGGATCTGATCGTCCTTGGGCTGCTGCTTCGAAGCCAGCGCGAGCGGCGAGGAAACAATCTCGACGCCCGGGATGCCGTTGGAGACCAGGGCCTTCCAATAGTGAATGTCCAGGCGGTGCAGGTTGTTGACCGCATCCAGAATCGAGTAAACCGACTTGGTCTTGGTGATGAAGGCCACCATGCCGGCGTCCAGGTCGAGATCGGCGAGCAGGACACGCTGGTTCAGACGTCCGAGTTCGGCGGCGACGTGACAGACCAGGGTTGTGGATCCACATCCGCCCTTGGCGGACATGAAGCCGAGGGATTTGCCGCTGCCTTTGACGCCTTCGCGCCGCCGGCTGCGCTCCAGGCTGCGCCGTTCCAGCGACCTGCGGAGCGGATCCTGCAGCGGCGGATACAGATATTCGTTGATGCCGGCGCGCAGCGCGGAAAGAATCGAGTCGGCTTCCGCGGTCGTGTTGAGGGCGATGATCATCGGGTCGCCCGCGGCCGCGCGAATCGAGGCTACCAGTCCTTCCAGCGGCTCTTTCCAGCCGCTGATGTCGACCAGCACGACGTCCGGGCGCATCCGTTCCAGGCGATCCAGAAAGTTGCTGACATCCCCGATGTCCTGGTGTTCCACAATGATGCGGAACGGGAGATCGGCGAGCGTAGCCTGCGCCTGGTCCCAGAGTTCCCGATTTTCGATCGCCAGCCCAATGGTCAACGGATACATGAAGGGGTCTCCAGGCTATTTGCCTGATCCTCCGCTTCCCGTAGGAGTGATCCCGGGATTCAGCGGAGGCGCCGCCGCCGGCGGCTGCACCAATTGGAACGTCTGCGTCGTGGGGGGAGGAGCCGCCTGGCCTTCCTTGCGCTGCTGCTGCAGCAGCTCGACCGGCATCGTCTCCTGCGGCGGCTTCACCGGCACGGGACCGGTCTTGTCCATGCCGGGATGGTGCATATCGATCTCGCTGTTCTTGGACATGAACGGAACCGGCATGTTCAAGGATGGCAGCGGTTGGCCGGCTGGAAGCGGCCGCACGATTTCCGGGGTCACGATCACCATCAGCTCGGTATTGTTCTTTGCGACCGAGCGGCTTTGAAAAAGTTTGCCGAGCAGCGGGATATTGGCCAGCCCCGGTATCTTGTTCAAGGTCTCCGTGGTCCGGTTGTCCAGCAGGCCCGCGATCACGAAGCTTTGGCCGGACTCCAGCTCGACTTCTGTCTGAATGCGGCGCGTGGCCAGGGCGGGAATCGTGTAGCCCTGGAAAGTGACCGCGTTGGAGTAGTCCAGCGAGCTGACTTCGGGCGCCACCGCAAGCTGAATAGTGCCGCGCGGAGTGATCTTGGGCAGGAAGTTAATCCGAATGCCGAACTCGCGGAAGGAGATGCTGACGGCGCCGTTGGCACTGCCGCCCTGCACCATCGGGACCGGGAATTCACCGCCCGCGATGAAAGCCGCGGGCTTGCCGTTGATCGCCATTACATTCGGTTCGGCCAAGGTTTCCAAAGCGCGCTTGCTCTCCAAAGCCTTGATGGTCGCGCCGAGGTTGATATCCTTGCGGAAAAGCAAAATGTTGAGCGCGTCGGACAGACTCACTTTGCCATCCGTACCGACCCCTGGGGCCGAGAACTGGCCCGTGCCGATTGCGGTCGACTGGTTGAACGCTCCCGAAGCCAGACTCACGCCGAGATCTTGGCTCGCGCCACGATCGACATTGGCGAAACGAACATGGAGCAGGATTTGCGTCTCCACCGGCGGTACATCCACGCGCAGCAGATTCACGGCCTTGCCGAGGCTGGCCGCGATCGACATCACGCGGTCCGCTGCATTGAGATCTTTCACGCGGCCGCGGACGAAGGCGACCTCGTTATCGTACGTGACATTGATCTCGTCATCCGGAAAGTCTCTGGCAAGCTGCTGCCGCACAACATCCAGCCGGATCGGGCTGATGCGCACCGTGAGATCGTAAAGCAGGCGGTTGCCGCCTTGCTGCCAGATGATCAGGGTGGTTTCACCCGCGGCCTTGCCGTTGATAAGAACTTCTTTGGGGTTCACGGCCACTGCTTCGATCAATTCCCCATTGGCAACCGAGATCCGCTGAATGTTCATCGGACTATCGATGATCAGGCTTTTGCCCACGGTGACCATCAATTTGCCTGGGCCGGGAGCGGGTTGAACATCTTGAGAGGCGGCTGCGGACGCGTCCGCGTCCGGCCGCGCGGCTGGTGGCGCCGCCGGGTCCTGCGAGGCGGCCGTCGTCTGCTCTGCTACCGACCGTGCGGCAGGGGTCCAAAGCAAAAGGGCCGCGAAGAGTATGGCTGCTATGCGAAGCCGGGACACTTACTTGGCCTCCTGGGGGTTGGTGAATTTCTTTTCGGTCTTGGCGCTGCCGAAGATGATCTCCATGGTGAAAGGCACTTCCTTAGGTGGTGGCGGTGGCGCCATCACAACTTCACGGGGCGGGGCTTGGCGCTGCACCGGCCGGGGACGCGGGGCTTCGGAAGATCGGTCGCCGAGTTGGGGCCTGCCGCCGGTGAAGAGATTGCGCAGCGCGGTGCCCGAGGTCTTGGAGATTTCGTGATCGAGAGGATTGCGTAATATCAGCTGGATGGTGGTCTGGTTGGAGGCCAGGCTGAGTTGCTCGGCCTGTTCGGGCGTCACCAGCAGGTTGACCACCTGCACCATGATCGGCTTGCCCTCGTTGTCTTTCTTGAAATCCTGCCCGGCTGACAGCACTTCGATATTCTGCAGCAGGGTCTTGGTCAGGGTACCGAGGTTCCCGTCTCCACCCGGAGTGTTGCCGGAGATCAAAATGTCCACGTGCATGCCGGGCACTACAAAGCCGGCGACGCCCACAACCTCATTGACTCGCACCGCCACGGCGCGCATGCCCGAGGGAATCATTGCTGCCAGCCCGCCGCCTGCGCCTTTGGGTGCGAGACGCGATTCGATGATCGGCTCCTTGGCGAAAATGGCCGTTGTCACACCGCGTCCCAGCACGTCCTTGACTTGCGCGGTGGCTCCGATCGGTACTGCGCCCGGCCAATCGGACAACTTGACGTCGTCCTCCTTCAGCAGGGTGCCGACCTCCAGGTTCCGCGTTGCGAGCGCCACCTGAACCATGGTGGGCGCCGCATTCGTGGCCTGCGGCCGGTTTATGAGGACGCGGTAGAGTACCAGGCTAGCGCCTGCCGCGACGAGAAATGCGAAAGTCAAAACCCCTACGAATCTTTTATTCATGTGCTTCCCCGTTCGTCCGACTCACGCCACCGGCGCCGGTTGCCGGGAACGATCTGCCCGCGGCCGTCCCTAAAATCGCGACTCACCGCAACGCGCCCTCCGACTTTGTGGGCCTTATTGCGCGTTGCGGTCGGTCGCTTACAACAGAAAATCCCCATAGAGACATGCCGGCGAAGGACCGCGAGTTATCACCTGCATGCCGCCACCAGGATGACTAGCTTTGAATGTTGGCAGCCGCGAGCTGGGAGTTGGTGGTGGACCAGATCCCCTTGATGCTGCCGCCGGCGCCCAGGAAGAGGGCCGCCGAAGCCAACGCCACAAACGCCATCAGCAGGGTGTATTCGATAAGATCCTGGCCCTGTTCTTCATTCCACAGATTGCGCAAAAACGTCATTTTGTTCGCTCCTAAGTTTTGGGTTTGGTTTCTGTGATCGCGTGATCACTTGCCTCGGTTTTCGTGACCTTACGATCACGGCCTTCTCCGCCACCGATATTTGCAGCGGAAACTTGAGCGCCCCCGGTCTTTTGTTGCGACCGGAATACCAGCGAGATGCCATCGTCATAGACGACGCGCCAGTTGCTGGATTCCTTCAACACGCCGGTAAGCGGCGCGTTGGGGGGCATGAGAATCGTGTCGACGCCGAAACGGGCTAGCGTTTTTTGCCAGCCGTACTTCACGTTGAGGACGTCCACGTATTTTTCTTCGAAATCGTCGCCGTAAAAATCGCTACGGCCGTCGACGAAGACCTTGTGGGTCTTGGAGAGGCTGTAAATCAAGTAGTCGCCCCATTCGTCGTGAGTGAAAACGTGCGCCGAGGGATCGCTGCGCAGGGTCGCGAGCGCCGCCGCCGGGTAGGATTTCGGGTCGAACTCCGCGCGGAATTTCTTGGGCGGATGCGGCGCGAAGACAATCGCAGCCACCAGCAAGATACCGAGAGCGCTGACCAGGTGAAGGCGGGCGATGGAATCCGTCTGCCCGGTCTCTTCGGCGACCCGGTTGAACCTGTCGGCCGCGGAACGCAGCCAACCGGCCACGCTGCTTTCGGGAAGCCGCAGCAGCCATTCCTGGATGCAGGCGGCCACCGGAGGCGCTGCGGCGATCATGAAAATCGGGATGTTGCGCGCCGCCAGCAATCCGCCGTGCGCCCACACCAGCATCAGCAGGGCCTCGGTGAATTGTCCGTTCCTCACGTTGAATACGGAGGTGATCACCGCCATCACCAGCATCAATTCGAAGAAGATCGCGGTCGGGTGATGGAAGCTCGGCGAAAGGAATTCCATGATGTGCTGGGAATTCCAGGGGTCGCGCAGGTATTGTGCCATGTGCACGTGCAGGTGATACGTGTACGGATTCACCAGGCTGGCCGCCAGGCAAGCCAGGGCGGAAAGGAAGTAGGCGCGAGCCCGAAGCAGCGCCGGGCCGCGATCCTCAGCCGATGCCGAAAACAGGAGCCGCAGGATTTCGCCGCCGCCGTACGCCATGATCATCAGCGTCCCGACGAAGAAGCCGCCGTGCAGGTTGGTCCACAGAATCGTGATCACCGGCAGAGCGGCCAGCACGGGTACTCCCAAAATCCGGGTGCGCCCTTCCCGAACCTGCTCCAGCGCGGCATAAAACAGAACCAGGAAGAAGAGCGTGAACAGGTGAGGACGCGCCAGCCAGTGAATCGAGGAGGCGGCCGCCGCCAGCATGGTCACCGCAATCGCCACGATCGGATTGGCCTTGCGCCGGATCAGGAGAAAGAGGCACATGAACGTGACTGAGATCAGCAGAATGGTGAACATCACCACCGCCTGCAGTCCGCCGATCGCGTTGAGCCTGGCGAAGAGGATCTCGCTCAACCATTCCCACGCGTACCAGGGTGCGCCCGGCTTGGAGAAAGAGAACATGTCCCGCGTCGGAACCCAGCCGTTGGCCAGAATCCATTCGCCGGTGCGAATGTGCCAACCCGTGTCGCAATCGCTGAGTAGCGTCTTCACTCCATCCATGCGTCCGAAAAGAAAAACGATGGGCATGAGGAAGGCGAAATCTGCCAGCGACGGCAACAGCTTGACCCCGAATTGGGAACGCGCTTCCATTTTTATACTTACGCCATCCAGGAATTTGCGACCGGCTGCATGGCCTCAAAAGCACGAATCCGATCGTGGAATGACCGGAAATCCATATAATTAACGCGTAATGCAATCAACGGAAAATTCTGATCTGAATTCGACATCCGAATCACCGTTCCCTGACAGTGAATACATTTCTGCCCGAAACCGTGATTGGCCGGCAATTCTATTTCTACCGTGATAATCTGGCCCATCGCCGGCACCGGCAAGCTGGCCTCCGCGCCCTTCCAGGCTATGAGAATACCGCTACGGCTTATGTTCTCCGTGTACATGGCGCTCTTCATCCACAAGGCCGGTGATGTGACGTGGCACCGGAGCTTGATTTCAATTCGCGGACTCTCGCGCCTATTTATGTTTCTCATTTCCTTGGGTTCGACACTGCCGAATTTAGCTCTGTCGCCGTCCCTGCATCAATATCGTAAAAGGGTCATATCCTTATGCTGCCCAAGGATAGCAGTGGACCATACGTGCCGGAACCGCTGCGGGCCTCTCGATTTGGAACCCCCGGCA
>Ga0210406_10004620_pt1 | contig 14643 bp, 16 predicted proteins | sample IncBWC30MmetaG_FD_155454 | JGI IMG/M metagenome (GOLD analysis project Ga0210406, IMG submission 155454) | Forest soil microbial communities from Barre Woods Harvard Forest LTER site, Petersham, Massachusetts, United States - Inc-BW-C-30-M | ecosystem: Environmental > Terrestrial > Soil >... | reverse complement strand
CCTGTTAGTTAATTACACTGCTGGAGCAGGCAAAGCCTCGCTCCAGCTCCGATCAAAGGTCCGGCCGTGGGCCAGAAGCGCCCATGCGGTGCGAGCCATTTTGTTTGCCAAGGCCACGATGGCCACGCAATTGCTCCTGTGGCCAGGTTCACACGGCTTCCTTAAGGCAGCCTTAAGATGCCCGGGGAAAGCTCACGGTGGCACGCAAGCCGCCGCCCGGCGCGTCGTCCAGCACGATCTGCGCGCCGTGGCGCTCAGCGATCGCCTTGACGATGGCCAGTCCGAGGCCGGTGCCGCTTTCCTGGGCTGCGGCGCGGCGATAAAAGCGATCGAACACGCGCTCCCGATCCGCCGGCGCAATGCCCGGGCCGGAATCGGTGACTTCCAGCACCGCTTCCTTGGGAGTCGCGAGGGTGCGCACTTGAACCGAGCCATGAGGCGGCGTGTAGCGCACGGCGTTATCGACCAGGTTTCGCACCAGTGCGCGCAGCGCGTCAGGATCACCGCGGACAATGAGTTCCGGCGTCGCATCCAAACCCAAATCAACATGCCGGGACAGGGCCAATTCGTGCGTGTCGCCGACGGCTTCGGCCGCGGCAGCGGATAGATCCACCGTGGCCAGTTCCGAAGTCATTTCCTGCGGCTCGCTGCGAGCCAGAGCCAGCAGCTGCTCGACCAAATGGATGGCGCGCTCAACCGCGGCGCCAAGGCGCCCGCGTGCCTCGATGCGCGCGGCCTCATCAGGGGCGCGGTCGAGCAATTGAAGCTGCAATCGCAGTGCCGTCAGCGGTGAGCGTAACTCGTGCGCCGCGTCGGCGATAAAGGCTCGCTGCACGGCGAAGGCGCGCTGCAGACGTGCCAGCAGCCGATTCAGTTCACTGACCAGGGGCTCGATTTCCAGCGGCAAGTCGTGCGTCGAAAGCGGCGTCAAACTGCGCACGTCGCGGCGCTGTACCTCGGTGGTGACGTAGCGCAAGGGCTTGAGACCGCGGCTCACGATCCATGCGACCGCGCCGATCATGATGGGCAGCAGCAGGACGAGGGGTATGACGACCCGCTCCGCCGCGGCGCGCGCCAATGCTTCGCGGACCCGCACGGGTTGCGCGATTTGAATCACGCCATCCGCAGTCTGCAGCCCATAGGCCCGCCAGGGTTCCCCGCGCAGGGACAGATCGGCATAGCCCAGCACCGTCTGGTTGATCAATGGCAATCCGGGCCGCGAGAGATAAGTGCGGGCGCCGAAAATGTCCCATATTTGCACGACGAAATCGGTATCGCTTTGATCCGGCGGCACCTCGATTCGCGGCGCCAGTGAGATTTGGGCGCGCAACGACAATGCCATCTGCCGCAGCTGATAATCGAATAGTGTCGATGTCTCGTTCAACACGCGCCGGTAAGTGACCCCCGCCGCAAGCAGCGAGATGAGCGCCACGAGAATCATCAATGCGACCAGCAGTCGAGCGCGTATCGATTTCATTTTGGAATGAAGTAGCCCACGCCGCGCAAGGTCCGAATCGCCTCGCTGCCGAGCTTGCGGCGCAGGCCGTGGATGTAGACCTCGACCGCGTTGCTGCCGATCTGTTCGTCCCAACCGTACAAGCGGTCTTCCAGCTGTGCCCGCGACAGCACCGCGCCCGGGCGCTGTAATAGCGCTTCCAACACCGCGAATTCGTGCGCCGAGACGCTGATCTGCACTCCGTTGCGTTCGACGGTGTGCGCGACCGGATCGATGCGCAGTTCGCCGTGCTGAATGCTCGGATCACCGCGTCCTGCAGCCCGGCGCAGCACCGAACGGATGCGGGCGGTTACCTCGTCAAGATCGAATGGCTTGACGATGTAGTCGTCGGCCCCGGCGTCAAGACCTGCGATGCGGTGCTGAATCTCATCGCGCGCAGTGAGAATAATGACCGGCGTGGTATTGCCCCGCTTGCGCAGTTCGCGCAGAACATCAATGCCATCGCGGTGTGGCAACCCAAGGTCGAGCAGCACCACGTCAAAGACGGTGGATTGCAATGCGGCCGCCGCGCTTCTGCCGTCGCGCATCCAATCGACCGCGAAACCGCCCTGGCGAAGTGCCGTCTGCAAGCCCTGCGCAATCATGGCGTCGTCCTCAGCGAGCAGTACACGCATGGCGCGGGAAACGGCGTTCTAACCCGGAATGGTCACTGTGTAAAAGAATCGTGGCGCTGTTCTCAAGGTAACGCTTACCGGGCGAGGGCAGGGTAATCCTGCCAGGCTGAAGCGCACGGTTTTCCGGAAGTCCTGCTCTTCCGGATCAATAAATTGATCGTCCAAGATCTCGGCCGTCACTCCCGGCAGGTCGCCCGCTTGTTTGGCCTCGCACTCTCCCCATTTCAGGGAGAACTTGTGGTTGGGGTTGGTGCCGCGGTAAATCATGGTCACTACCAATTGGTCGTGCTGCCTGTCATAGCGGACCCCGCCAAAATTGTCAGCCCGGGCCGCGAGCGAAAGGAATGCCGCTGCCACCGCGGGTATGAGCCAAAAAGCCGAATGCCGCCGGCCGTTCATGGGAGCGCGCTATCCGTGTTTCGCGCGCGCGGCGATTTGACCCGATGTGCCGACCTGCCCAAATCGGCGTTCGCGTTTCGTGAACTCATCGAGGGCCTGCGCAAAAGCCAGCTCGTCGAAGTCGGGCCAGAAAGCATCCACGAAACAGAGCTCGGCATAAGCGCATTCCCACAGCAAGAAGTCGCTCAGTCGCTTCTCCCCGCCGGTGCGAATCAACAGGTCCACGTCCGGCGTTACCGTCACCGAATGATCAACGTCGGCAAGATGCTCCTTGAAGCGGGAGCGGTCCACGCTGGATTCGAGCGCCATGCGCCGGCAGGACTCCAGCATGGAATGTTGCGCGGAGTAATCGACTGCAATGCGCAGTCTCATTCCTGAGCAATGGGCGGTCGTTCTTTCGCTATGCTCGATGGTGCGAAGCACCTCCGGCGCCAGGCGGTCTCTGCGGCCCACCACATTGATTCGAATGGAGCGCTCCAGGCATCGCGGTGTTTCCTTGAGCAGATAGCGGCGCAGAAGCGTGAACAATGCACCCACTTCGGGATCGGGCCTGCGCCAGTTGTCGGCCGAGAATGCATACAGGCTCAGCGTACCGATACCGCGTCGCGCCGCCGCCTCGACGACTCTGTCGACCGTCTTGGCCCCCTCGCGATGACCGGCTGTGCGGGGCAGGCCACGCCGCGATGCCCAACGCCCATTGCCGTCCATGATGATTGCTACATGCATATTCTATTACTCTGCGGTACAAAGTTAATTAGCCAAAAAAAATCACATGCGGCGGGTTGCCTTGATCACAGCTTCGATGTGGTCGAGATACCGATTCAAGGCATTTTTCCCCAGCGCCGTCAGTCGATAGACAGTCTTGGGGCGGCGCTGTTCGAAGGATTTCGTGCAGGACAAATACCTCGCTTCCTCGAGCTTGCGGGCGTGAGCGCTCAAGTTGCCGTCACTGACATCGAACAGAGACTTGAGTTCGTTGAATGTCAGCTCTTCGCGCACCGCGAGGGCGCTCATGATTCCCAGCCGCACGCGCTCGTACACCAGGCGGTCGAATGTCGCATCGTTGTCGGCCGGCGCCGCAGGCACGGCAGCGAGCTTGGTTCGCTTTTGCGCCGCCTGAATCGCAGTGCGCGCGTTAAGCTTCGCGGCCATGACTCATGCGTCGGATCAGAAAGCCAAAAACCATGTGCAGACCGCCGAACCCGGCGCCGAGCATCAATATCTGCAAATCATCCCCCAACAGCAGCGCCAACAGCCCAAACATGATGAAGAAAACGCCCAATGTCGCAATGACGCGCGTCGTTGCGGCGCTTGCGGCTACCAATGCACAGCCATAGAGGAGCAGCCAAGTGCCGGGGATGGCGTGTTGGTTGCCGGCGAACCAATGTACCGCCGTCATGACCAGACCGGCGCCCAATGACGGCGCGAGGCACAGCGCGAATTTGAGCAGCGGCGTACCGGCCAGCCGCAAGTCTCGAAGGGACGACTCCCGTACGATCAGGATACTGCCGAGGACTGCGCCCACCAGGGCGGCCCCCAGCCAAATTCCCAACCAATACGGGTGCAAACCCGGCACCAGACAGAGCGCCGCCGCAATCAGCGCGATGCTCCCCAGGACGATGCCGGCGGAGCCGGGAACAGCGAGCAACACCGCGCCCTCCATGGAGGAGCGAATGTAGCGCAGTGTCGCCACAGCATGAGAATCGAGGCGTACAGTAGTGTCATCCACGAGTCGACACTAACTGACGTTTCCGTGCGTCGTCAAGTACTCTGCAGTATAGAGTTAACAGAACGTGCGCTGGTTCCGGATTTCCTCATCGCCCAAAACGATCGCGTATCATATTCCCGCGCAATTATAGAGTGAGCGCGCCGATGCGCTGCTTGGTCAAACATGGGGGATGGCAATGACGATGAAATTTAGAGCCGGCTTGGGTGCGTTGTTGGCCGTCGCGGCATTCGCATTTGCGCAGTTGGCGAGTGCGGCGGACGTGACCGGCACATGGATCATGGCGGTCCAGACCAGTGCGGGCAGCGGTTCCCCGACATTCATCCTGGTTCAGAACGGCGAAGCGCTCTCGGGGAGCTACAAGGGGCAGCTGGGCGAGGCGCAAGTGACGGGTACGGTCAAGGGCGATGATGTGACGATCGAATACAAGGTCGATGCGCAAGGCCAAAGTCTCGCTGTGAAGTATTCGGGCAAAACCGACGGCAAGACGATGAGCGGAAAGGTGTCGCTCGGACAGTTTGGCGACGGTACTTTCACGGGTACCAAGCAGTAGCGGCCCGCCGGGCAGGCTCTCGGGGCTGCCTTTTTTCCTCCGATTCAGCAGTTAGGGGCGCCTTTTAAGCCGGACGCCTGCAACAAGACCTTCGCGCTCTGCGAAGCAGTTCTCATCTTTCATGTTTGCCCCGACCGTGACGGGCATTCCACGTGCCTCGGCGTACCCAAATGTGACCCAAAGCATGTCGTAAACCCCTCATTTGCCGGAACCTTATTGTGTTAAGCAAAACACAAAACATTCGCAGCACACGAATGTGATCGCAGCGCAACAACGCTGATCTATGGCGATCGCGATATGGAACTATAACGATGCCGAAGAGTTTGAGAAAACATGAACTTACCGCCGCTGAGCCGGCCGAGCGACCGTCGCCACAGCCGGTGAAGAAGCAAAAGCTCGGCGTGCTTCTGGTAACCGCCGATGAATCGCTGTGGCCGCAGATCGGCGCGGACTTGAACGCCGGCCTTATTCTCAAACAGCTCGATACCATCGACGAGCTGATCAGTTCCGTGCCGCCGGGACAAGCCGGGATCGTGTTGTGGGATGCCCGTAACAACGCGGACCCAGCCGCCGTGCTGTCGCGTCTGCATTTGCATTCCTCGCGCTTTGCCATCATCGCCTTGGACGATGCCACGAGCGGTAGTGCGTGGACGCTTCCCATTCAACACCGGCAACTCGTGGCTCACGTGGGACTGCCCATTGTCGGCACTGTTTTGTCCGGCGCGCTCGACAGCGCCCACGAAGAAGTGAATTCGCGATTGGCTCTTTTGGGTGACGGGTCAGCACCGCCACCCGAGGCGCCCGTTGCTCCAAAAAAACCGTGGCTGGTGCCCGCCGTGATCGGCGGCGTGGCGGTAGCCGCCTTGGTTGCATTCATGCTCGCCCGCCACGGCTCGACCGATGTGAAGTCACCGTCTACGGCGGCGTCCGCTCCCGGCAAGGCTGCACCGGCTCCGGCGGCACCCGTCAAACAAGCCGAGGCCGACGAGAAAATCGATGCGCTCATCGAAAAAGCGCAGCAAGCCATGCTTGATCGGCACTTCATCGATCCGGTGGCCGGCAGTGCGCTTTCCCTCTATCGAGAAGTGCTGATCATCAACCCCGACAATGGAGAGGCGCGGCAAGGCTTGCAGCGACTCTCCGAAATCTTGATCGCACGCGTGCAGTCGGCGCTCGATGACCGCAAGTTCGACGTCGCTTTGCAATTTTTGGAAACGGCACGCAGCATCGATGCCAGCGATCGGCGACTTTCTGCCCTCGATGAAAAAATTGCGAACGTGCGCGCCGAATTGGGCCCGGCACAGATTCTCGCGGCGCTGAACGCGCAGAATTTTGACCGCGCGACCCAGCTCATTGATGATGCCGCGCGTACCAAAGCTCTTCCGGTTGCGAAACTGGCCCAGCTGCGTGATGAGGTTCGTCGTCGGCGCGACGACTTCGAAATAGCGCGGCTGCTCAAGCTCGTTGACGCGCGCGTGCAACAGGATCATGTGATCGATCCGCACAACGACAGCGCGCTCTACTACCTCGATCAGGCGAAGCAGGCCGGCGCCAGTGGTCCTGCCATGCAGGGTCAGACACAGGAATTGCTCAAGCGCCTGATGCAAATGGGGCGCAGCGCAATCCAGCAGCGAAACTATAGCGACGCTGATCGCATTCTCGCCGAGATGCACGGCATGGGCGCGCCGGCGGCGTCAATAACCAGCCTACAGCGCGAACTCACCCTCGCGCGAAATCAGCAGACGGCACAGAAGCCCGATTTGCCGCAGTACCTCGATCTGGCGCAATCGCGTTTGGCGCAGGGCAAGCTGACCGAGCCGGAAAATGACAACGCATTGTTTTATGTGAATCAGCTGCGCACCACCGATCCCAAGAACGCTGCACTTGCGCAGATCAGCGGCGCGGTGCAAGGGCAGATACTTGACCGCGCGCGGGTCGCGCTCGATGCCGGCGATCCGGAAAAATCCCAGGCGCTGCTGCAGCTGGCGGCCGGTCTGGGGGCCTCTTCGGATCTCGACGCACTGAACGATCGGATTCGCCAAAGGAAGGCGGGGGGCGGCGATGTGCTGCAAATGCCCGAGCAGTCCTTGACGCGCCTGAACAAGCTCGACGTCCAATATCCGGCACGGGCATTGCAGACCAGTGTCGAGGGGTGGGTGGAAATCGCCTATACCGTCACGCCCGACGGTTCAGTGACGAATGTGAAGGTGGTCAATGCGACGCCGCCCAAAGTGTTCGAAGCATCGGCGACCAGAGCGGTGAGCCGCTTGCGTTATCAGCCCGTGGTGCAGGGTGGCAAGGCGATCCCGGTGGGCACGCAGGTGCGCATCGTCTACCGGGCTCCGAAATAGCATGGCGGCGCGATGAACAGTCAAACAGCAACCTCAACGTCGACCACCATAACGGCCACGACGCTGGCTCCCCCGGCCGTCGCCGAGCGCAGCCGCGGCACAGTCCTTTGCCTCATCGTGCATGATGAATTGGAGCTCAGATTGCGGCTAGCGGGCCTGGTGCGTCGCGCAATGCCCAAGATCGATGCGGATACGGTGACTCGTGCGGGCTTCGAGGCAATTTCAATCGAGCGGCTCCGCGCATATGTGGCCGTGATGTTCATCGTCGAATTCAGCCCGCCGGATGCGGCAAGCGGATCGCTGGCTTCACTCAAACGCCTGCATGAGCAGGTGCCAAACCTGCCTATTTTCGTGTTCGCGCGTGGCGGCAATGAGCGCAGCGCGGCACGTACCATGAAATTGGGGGCGAGCGATTACTGGCCGATCCATTCGGTGATTGTCGGCGAGTTATGCAGCGCCCTGCAGCCGCTGATCGAGCCGCCGGCGGCAGCCGCAAATACGGCGGCAGATCGATGGCGCCAGCCGGAAGTGGCCGGCTATACGATGATGAAAAAGATCGCGCAGTCTTCCATCGCCAGTGTTTACCTGGCGCGCAACGATGAGTTCCCTCAGCCGGTTGCGTTGAAAATCGAGGCGATCAAAGGGCGGCATATCGTATCGGGGGCCGATCGCGAGCGCTTCACCAGGGAATGCGAGATTCTGTCGAAGTTGAATCACCGCTCGATAGCCAACGTCCTCGATTTCGGCACCACCGATGATTATTTGTATCTGGCGCTGGAATACTTTCCCTGCGGCAGTTTGCGCGAGCGGCTCAAACATCCGGTGAGCGAAGCGGATGCCCTGAACTATGCGCATCAGATCGGCGAGGCGCTGCAAATCGTTCACGCCGCGCGCGTGGTGCACCGCGATCTGAAACCATCCAATCTCATGCTGACGAATGAAAATCGCCTCGTTTTAATCGACTTCGGATCTGCGCGAAGCCAGTTCATGGCGAACGATTTGACGAGTTCAGGCGACTGCACCGGCACGCCTTACTACGTGTGCCCGGAGCAAATCGACGACCGGGAACCTGACGCGCGAGGCGATCTCTACAGCGTCGGAGTGGTGCTGTACGAAATGCTCTGCGGCACCTTGCCGTTCATGGGAAAAACGCTTGCGGACATCCTGGCGGCGCACCGTACCGCGCCGGTGCCCCGGTTGCCGGTGCACTTGGCGCGCTATCAGGAAATCATCGATCGCTTGATGGCGAAAGATCCAAAAGAACGATTTGCCTCCGCCGCCGACTTTCTCGATGCATTGGACGCCTTGCGCGCGGAATTGATGACTCGCAAACCCAGCAAACCACAGCGGAGCGCTTGATTCATGAACCTTCGTTTTGCCAGCTCTTTAGTCCCCCGTCTGACTGCCGGCGGCCTCGTAGTGCTGGTGGTCATCCTTGCCTTTGCATTCGTCGCCGGTGTGCTGATACCCGGACTGGAACTCGCCGGCGAGTTGGCCGACAGTACCGTAGCGCTCAAGTTCGTCGGGCAGCAGCAGCGAAATCCGGCACTCATCCACGCATCGCTGGATTCGATGCACGACCGCTTGACCAACCGCGGCTACATTCAAGAGTCGCTGGACCAGCTGCGAGATGCGGCCGGCAAGCTCGACGCCGGGCTGCATGAAATGAACGCCCCGCGGGCCGCCAATTGGTTTGCCCTGTCGGGCGACACGTCCGCCAAGGGCGAACCGATTGCGGGTAAACACGCGGCGGCATTGCGCGAGCTGTGGTCCAAAGAACAGGAATCGCTCGACCCGATCTTGAAGTTCAAAGGCGTGCCATACCAGGACAACGAATCGACCGGCACCGCACTCAATGAGAGCGGTAAGCAGCTGGAACGGGACGTGGCCGCCTCCATCCGCGCCGGCAAGCGCGTCATACCGCTGATAGACAACGAGCTCAACGCCATCGTCACCGATTTGCAGACCGGCAACGCACGATCTGCCACCGAGTTGCGCCTGGTCATGCTCACCGGTCTTCTCATCGCAATCGTGCTGGCGGCGCTCGTATCGATTTTGATGCTTGCACGCCAGCGCCAGGACGCCTCGCTGCGCGAGGCGCGTCAGCAGACCGCCGACATCCTGCGTACAGTCAAAGACGGTCTGTTCTTGCTCGACGAGCATCTCGTCATCGGCGCCTCCTATTCAAGCGCGCTCGAATCATTGTTTGGGCGCAGCGACTTCGCCGGGCTGCCCTTCGAGAAATTGCTGAAGGACATCGTCTCGGAAAAGACGCTGTCGACCGCATTGAAGTTCGTCGGCGTGCTTTGGTCGGAGCGCACCAAGGAGAACCTGGTCAAGACCATCAACCCGCTCGGCGAAATTGAGGTCAACTTCGATACCGGCCAGGGCAAGGTCTCCACGCGCTACCTGCAGTTCGATTTCCATCGCGTGCGGGTCGACGGGAAAATAACGCACGTGTTGGTGGCAGTGGCGGACGTCAGCGCCCGGGTGGATCTTGCCCGCGAACTGCAGTCCTCTCAAACCCAGGCGCAGGCGCAGGTCGATACTTTGCTGGGCATTTTGCATGTCGATCCGACGCAACTGGCTTCGTTCCTGAACGATTCCAATGCCGCCATGAAAATGATCAACGCCGTGCTGCGTGAGCCGGCGCGCGAGGAAACTGCGTTCCGCAAGAAGCTGGATACCCTGTTCCGGCAAGTCCACTCGGTGAAAGGCGAGGCGGCGGCCCTTGGGTTGTCGTCCATAGAAAGCCGTGCGCATTCCTTCGAGGATGATCTGAAAAACCTGCGTGAAAAATCGGATCTGTCCGGCAATGACTTTCTTCCGCTGGTCATCAAGCTGGACGATTTGTTGACCCATTTGCAGTCGGTCGGCGATTTGGTCTCGCGCCTCGCCCGCCTGCATGTCGCGGCCACCACGCGAGATGAGCCGGAATCTCACACGGATACGGCGGTCATCGAGCACGGCGGCTCGGAAATCGTTGCGAGGGCCGACGGCAGCGTGACCTCCATGCTGCAGCAGTTGACGGCGCGCGTGGCCATCGAAAATAACAAAGAAGCGGCGCTGCAATGCATGGGCTTCGATACGATACCGAATGAGTACCGGCGCATCGTCAAAGATATCGCCGTTCAGGCGGTTCGCAACTCAATCGTGCATGGCCTGGAATCGGCCACCGAGCGGCTGGGCGCGGGAAAGCCGACGCAGGGCCAGCTCAAGCTGATTTTCCAGGAGCTCGGCGACGCGGGTTACAAGCTCATCGCGGAAGATGATGGTCAAGGCCTATCGACCGACAAGATCAAGCACGCCGCACTGAAGAAGGGGTTCATAACTCCCGAAAAGGCAGCCACCCTGGATGCCAAGCAGGTATTTTCCTTGCTTTTCCAGCCTGGCTTTTCCACCGTCGAGCATGCCACCAAGGATGCGGGGCGCGGCGTCGGAATGAATTTGATGGCCGGACTCATGCAGCAGATCGGCGGCAAAGTTTCCGTGGCCACCGTGCCTGGGAAATTTACCCGACTCACGTTGAGTCTGCCGCCGGCTAAACGCGCGGGGAACACGGAAGCGGCCTGATGGATACTTCGGTTCGCCCCAAGGCTTCGCTGAAGCTCATGATCGTCGATGATTCCAATATCATTCGGCGGCGCATCGAACGCTCGCAGCAAATCGCCCGCCTCGAGGTGGTCGGTGCTGCCAGCAACGGTCGCGCCGCCGTGGAAATGTTTCGCCGCACCCAACCTGACGTCGTAACGATGGACCTGACCATGCCGGAGATGGACGGCATCGAATGCGTCGAGGAACTCATCGCGATCAATTCCAACGTGTTGATTCTGGTCGTTTCGGCGCTTGCCGATAAGGCCACGGCGGTCGAAGCAATCGAAAAAGGAGCGAACGGATTTCTGTGCAAGCCGTTTACCGATCGTCAGCTCAACGATGCGTTGGAAGAGCTGCTGTCGGAGGCTTGAAATGTTCAAAGAAGCAGAAATACGCACATTTATCGAGGGAACGACGAACTATTTCGAGACCTCAGCGCAACAGTCGGCAACTGTCGGGTCGCCTTACCTGGTCACCGACGGCAAGCCGGGCGCTTACGAATATACCGGGGTCATCGGCATCACCGGGGCGCGCAAAGGCGTCGTTTATTTCACGGCTCCCCGCGGCATGCTCACGGTATTACTCATGCGCATGCAGGAAACGGACACCAGCGACGAAAATATCAAGGATCTGGTCGGCGAAGTCGCCAACACCATTTCCGGGAATGCGCGTCGAGATTTCGGCAAGAATTTCGTCATATCGGTCCCCGTCGTGATCGCGCACGATTTGGAGAAGGTGACGACGCCGCATCCGCGATCCTTCGTGATTCCCATAAACTGGCGCACGCATTCCGCCAAACTCGTGGTCTGTCTCGAGTAGTCGCCGGGTGGGTAGCCGCCGGGTCGGCCGGCGTCTGTGTCATTTCCCGTCGACGGAGAACGCCAAGAGAACGTTTACCCCGTTGCTGCCGGTGCGCGCCGCACCGTTGAATCCGGACATCGTGTACACCATACCACCGGCAATGGTCGGCCCCATGCCGTCTATCCCACCCCCCGGCTGTGCCTGATTTCCGTTGACGGTGCTGTAGGTTTGGGCGGTCGTGCTGAATTCCCACACGATTCTTCCGCTCGCCGCATCGTAGGCTCGGAACCATCCGTCCAAAGTTCCTGAAAATACAATGCCCGGCATGACGCCCGGCGCCGCGGACTGCGCACGCACGCACGCACCTTTCGTGAAGTCCTTGGAACGGTCTCCCGCGTAGTGACAAGGGGCGATCGGCGCAGGGGTGCTCCAAATGATTCTGCCGCTGAACGGATCGAGTGCGTTCAAGCCCGGCTTGCCCGGCGATTTATACTCAGGCGAGGGCCGTGCGCCTGCGGCCACGCCGATCTCGTCGAAGACTTCGCCGATGTCGGAGTTCGGAACGAAGACATACTTGCCGTCCGCGCCGATGCCCCACTCCACGCCGCCCAGCGGCGAACCTGCACCGACGGCGGTTTTCCAAAGCGTGCGTCCATTGTCCGGATCGACGCCGTAGACGATGCCGGACTTCTGACCTGCGAGGAGAATTTGCCTTGCACCGTGCTTGAATAAGATGGGTGTGGCGCCAAAATCGAAATCCGGCCCCGTAGGCGTAGGGCAGTTCGCTACCTTGACCGGCCCGCTGCAGCCCACGATGAAATTATCATGAGTTGTGACCTGGTTTCTCCAGCGCACCTTGCCTGACTTCATTTCCAACGCAACGATGGCATCGTCGCCCTCGGTGGCTGCATCCGTGTAGCTGTCTCCCGTGACCACGTATACCAAGCCGCGTTTCGCGTCGACCGTCGGCGATGCCCAGACGGGCGCACCTGCCGGGCCTTGCATCATCACGCCGTTTGCATTTTTGCGGGTCGGCCCCAACGGCTCGGTGATCATGGAAGTCTGCCACTGCTTGTGGCCGGTCTTGAGATCAAGCGCCGCCAGACTGCCGCGAAACGTGCAGCAGGAATAGTTCGGCTGCATGGCCACCACTTCCTCGCCCGAGGAGAGCGGCACGAATATCTGATCTCCCGACACCACCGGTGTGCCGGTAATGAACGAAGCCGGATGATCTTCCAGCGATTCGCTGTGCCAGATCTCCCGGCCGCTTTGCGCATCGAAGGCGCGCACCACGCGCTTGCCGGTGCCGACAAATGTGGCCCAGCCGCTCGGCGAGATCGACGAGCGGATCACCATGGGTGTATTGCGCGATGGGGCATCCTCGATGGCCCAGTGCACACAGCCGGACCTGGCGTCCAGGGCATAGAACTTACCGCCGCGATTCGTGATGAACAGCCAATCGCCCACCACGGTCGGCTGACCGCCGCCCGGCATGGAAAATGCCCACTTCACCTTTAAGCGAGCTACGTCGGCGGCGCGAATCCCAGGGTTCGGTTGAAAGCGGCTGGAATTCTCATCCGGCCCCAACGCGGGCCAATCCGAGGCGCCGGCGTGGATGGGCCCGTTGGTCGTGCACATCGGGTCGACGCCTGACGCGCCCAATTGTTGACCCGGTGCGAGGAACAGTGCGACCGCTTCGATTTCGGGCCGCGACAGACCTTTCGCCATGGGGACCATCACGCCGGTCGTCAACGCCGTGACGATGTCCCCGGGGGAGCGAAACGCCAACTCCGCGCGTGTCGGTGCGCGTTCCGTGGCCGGTTCATGGCAACTCTTGCAGCGCGTATTGAATACCGACTCGCCGTTCGCCGGCTGAGTTGCGCTCTCCTGCGCCAAGGTAAGCGTCGCGGCGCCCAACACCAACAAGATGGCGCTTGCGCCAATCCAGATCCGACTATTGCTCATGGAAACCAACTCCTCAGTCTTAACCTTGTTTATCGCGGGAGGGCCTTATCGCGGAAGGACGTCAAGAAAACCCGATCCAACGCCCGGCCATGGCGACCGTGAGCCACGCCGCCATCGTCAGCACCGTCACGCTGCGTATGCCGATGCCCGAAGCGCCGCGCTTGACCAGAGGATTGAAAGCCAAATAGGTGATGAGCAGCGCGACGCCCAGCGAAATCATTTTTACCAAAAAGGCTTCGCGTCCGTAGAGCTTCACGGGCTCTGAAATCCCCAGCAATACGCCCGTGATCAGCAGAGCAATGACTGCCGCGTTCATGTAGCGATGCGCGCTCCTGTAGATCTCCGCGGGCGGGACCTTCAGGCCTATCCCCAGTACCGCCAGGGATATGATCAGCACGGAGCCCCCCAGCAGCGCCAGCGCCAACAGATGAGCTGACTCGATCGCAGGAAACAACCAGGTGGATTCTCTGATGGTTTGGCCGAGCGCCGAGGCTTCGATGCTTTGCGCAGTGTGATACAGGCTCATGACTCAACCCGGATCCAGCGGGCAGCCCGTGAGTTCCGCCATGGCAGGTGAAATGATGCTGTCGCAGTCGAACCAGTTGTACGCAATGAGCCGGCCGAAAACGATGACGCAGCCCCAGGCGCCCAAGGAAATGACGGCACAAATCTTCGATTTTCGCGGCACCGGTCCCAGATCCCACGCCGCTTTGTCGCGCTCCACCTTGAAAGTGAAAATGGCGATGTTGACGGCTGCGATGAGAATCATGATGCACTTCAGTCTGAACCAAAGGCTGTGATAGGTGCGAATCGGGATCGCGAGAAACAGCATTCCGCCGGTGATGACCAGCAGCGCGAAACCCGCCACCGTCCAGGGCAGCATCTTCGAAAGCATCTGCGATACCGGGACCTTAGTATAGGAAATTCCTAACAATCGAAGGTCCACCATGGCGATGGTGCCGACAAACAACATGATGGACATAACGTGTGTGGATTCGGTAATCGCGTACATGTACAGCGATTCGTGCAGTCCGATGCTCCAGGGCGTATCCGCCAATTTGGTGACCAGTCCCTCGAGCATTGGTTCTCCGCTGTTATATATCAGCCGCGGCTACCTGTTGATT
>Ga0210406_10004619_pt1 | contig 14646 bp, 13 predicted proteins | sample IncBWC30MmetaG_FD_155454 | JGI IMG/M metagenome (GOLD analysis project Ga0210406, IMG submission 155454) | Forest soil microbial communities from Barre Woods Harvard Forest LTER site, Petersham, Massachusetts, United States - Inc-BW-C-30-M | ecosystem: Environmental > Terrestrial > Soil >... | reverse complement strand
CCAACGGCTTCATCATGTACGAACCCGATGGTCATATGTGCGCCACCATCGCGAACGGCGATCGCCCCGCATGGAAGGACCCGGCCAGACCGACCGAGACGGAGAAAATTGCTTACTACGACACCCTTATCGCTTATTGCGGCACCTTCAAACTCGACAGCGCGAACTCGACCCTGATCCACTATCCTTCAGTGGCTTGGACGCCAGGGTATGTCGGCTCGACCCAGCCTCGCCCGTTTCGCCTCGAAGGCAACCGCCTAATCATCACGGTAACCCGCGGCCTTAATGATCCGGCAATCCAGAAGCGCGTGCTGGTGTGGGAACGGGCGAAAGATTAGACCCAAAACGCGGCGGATTGGTGGAAGTTCCACTTGCATGAGTCTTCTTAGACTAACCACTAACCACTAACCGCTAGCCACTGTTTCACCCCAGCCGGATGTTATTTTCACCGATCATCTGAAAGACAGACAAAAGATGAGTAATACCAAGCAGCTGCCGAACGGAGGTGCCGACATTCATGAGTTGCAGCACGCTCCCTGCCGCCTTGAATGAGACGTACAAACGCACCAGCGTTCCGATCCCCATGCTGTCCATGTGCGTGAGTTCCTTGAAGTCCAGCACGATGCACTTCGAATCGGGAATCAACTGGCTTATCTCCCGGTAGAGCCCTTCGCTCACTCCCGCTACCAGCCGGCCACTACATCGCACCACGATTAAGTCGGCTTTGCGGTCAACGGCGAGTGTCAGGCGGCTCGCAGTAGCTTTGTCCGGCATCAGGACCCACCTCGTAGAGAAATGTCGAATGGATTGAAATCGCTGTGCGGCGATTGTCACATATTGAGACGAGGAATGGAACAGCGTATCCGGAGGCACCACGCTGCTAGAGGGCACGATTGCGAACGCCCGACCCAGCGTGCAGGCGCTCGCAGCGAAGCTCGATTTCGTCGATATGCCTCTGAGAACTCGCTGCCGAAAAATGGGCTTCGGGGACAATTGCGGGCGGAGCGAGATCGCCAGTACACTCGGCGATTGTGGTCGGATGGTCCAATGCGATCCGCAATGAGGGAGACATTGCGAGCCGGATTCATCGCAGCCATGCTGATGGTGTTTGTTGTAGCTCTTCTGGCTGGCGGTAAAGCAGGCCCTCAGCTGTCTTTATCCGGCAGCTCAACCACTGACAGCCACGTGACTTTCAACCGCGACATCGCCCCCATCATTTACCAGAACTGCGCAAGCTGCCACCGTCCGGGAGAAGCGGGGCCCTTTCCGCTTCTGACTTACAGCGATGTCGAGAAACACGCCAACCAGATTGTCGCGGCGACGCACACGCGTTTCATGCCGCCCTGGCTGCCCGAACCCGGCGGCTTGAAGCTGCAGCAGGAGCGCCGTCTGTCGGACGCGCAGATCGCTGTCATCCAGAAGTGGGTTGAGCAGGGCGCAATCGAAGGCAACCCCCGCGACCTTTCTCCGAAACCTCATTTTGTCGGAGGCTGGCAACTCGTAACGCCCGACCTGATGGTGACCGCCGCGAAACCTTATACCGTACCGGCCGGCGGCGGCGACTCGTACTGGAACTTCATCCTGCCGATCCCCGGGGATCGTGTGCGCTGGGTGCGAGCGGTCGAAATCCGCACCAGCAACCAGCGGCTGATTCATCACGCCAACGTGATTATCGATCGCTACCGCTCTTCACGGCGCAAGGAAGTGCAACCAGGCGCCGGATTCCCCGGCATGGAGTTGCAGATCGATTCCGAGCATTTCGAACCAGACAGTCACTTCCTCTTCCTGAACCGGGCACCGTAGTTTCGCCCTTTTCCGACGGCATGGCGCTACAGCTCAATCCGGGCACAGATTTGGTGCTCAACGTGCACCTGCAACCGTCGGGTAAGGCCGAAGTCATCCAGCCGAGCTTCGGTATTTATTTCACCGACCAGCCTGCGACGCTCGTTCCCATGCTGCTCCAGCTCGACGCCGACCAGCAGCTCGACATCCCGCCCGGCGACAAGAATTTTGTAGTGAGTGACACCTTCACGCTTCCCTATCGACGTGGATCTGCTGGCAGTTTATCCGCACGCGCACTATCTTGCCAGTGGCATTCTCGCCACCGCTCTCCTTCCGGATGGATCGTCAAACACCCTGCTTCAGATCAAGAAGTGGGACCTGAATTGGCAGGAGGTGTTTCGCTACGCTGAGTCGGTGAGGCTGCCGAAAGGCACCGCAATCACCATGCGCTATACCTACGACAATTCCGAGGACAACATCGCCAATCCTAATCATCCACCGCAGCGGGTGAAGGCGGGCAATCGGGCCAGTGACGAAATGGCGCATTTTTGGTTGCAGGTCCTGCCGGTGAATTGTCCCCCAGACCAGGGAGACCCTCGGCTGGCGTTAGAAGAGGCTCTGATGATGCACCACGTCGAGAAGAGCCCGATGGACTTCGAAGCACGCTACAACCTTGGCGCGGTCGCACAGACCCGCGGCAATCTGCATTTGGCACAAGAGCAGTATTTGAAAGCCCTTGAGATTCGTCCCGACGACGCGGTGGCAAACAACTCGCTCGGAACCATCCTGCTGGCTGAGGGACGTCCCCAGGATTCCTTGCCGTACTTCAATGCAGCCTTGAAGACCCGCTCCGACTATTTCGGCGCCCATTACAACCTGGGTATCGCCATGGCTTCGCTGAACGACATGAATGCGGCAGAGGAGCAATTTAGCGAAGCCGTCCGCTTGGATCCATCCGACGCTGGAGCTCAGGCAAGTCTCGGCTTCGCATTAGCTGAGCTTGGCCGTCTGGCGGACGCGAAGTTGTGCCTGGAGCGGGCCTTGCAGCTCAATCCCGACAACGCTATGGTCAGGGACAAGCTGCAGGCTGTCGGGCAGGCAACGGCAAGCCATTAAGCGCCGAGCGTCGGCACTCTTTTTCGGCTCGATCGGCTCGCGTTCAGTGCGGGTCCAACTGCCGGAGCACCGCCCGCGCTGGTTCATAGTTCGGATCCATCGCAAGTGTCCCACGAATTTCGGCGCGCGCATCGTCATACCGCCCATTTGCCGCCAGCGCCATCGCCAGGTTCGTCCGGTATTCAAGGTCCGCGGGCGCAATCGCAATTGCTGACCGGAAGTGCGCGATGGCATCTGCATAGCGACGCTGTTCGCCGTACACCGCACCAAGATTGCTGTGCAGGGAAGCGTTGAACTCGTCCTGTTCCGTGTGAACTTCAAGCGCCCGCTGAAAGTATGCAGCGGCCGCGTCGAGATCATGGCTGTGCTGCTGCGCAAATATCCCCAGCGCATTCAAAGCGTTCACGTCATCTGGAGATGTGGCCACGGCCCGCCGCAGATACTTCTCCGCTTCGTCCCAGCGGCCCGCCCGCGTGAGAACAAGCCCTTGCTCCCCGTCAACCTCAGGATCAGCAGGAGCAGCGTCGCGCGCCCGGCCAAGCATTTCAAGTGCGCGGTCGAAGTCCGAGCGATCGCTGTAGATCGATGCGAGCCCCTTGTAAGCCATCGCCATCTGCACTCGGTCCGGCGGATCTTCCGCCGCGGCATACGTCACGGCCTTCCGATAATGATCCTCCGCAGACGCTACGCTCGCTCCCTGATTGCTCTCGGCGGCAGCCACCATGTTGTGGGCAAAAGCCGAGCTCGGAGAGGCCTCCAGCGTCCGCGAGAACAGCGTGGCATCGTCCTTCCAGTCAGGATTGCGGTCCACGATCTCCATCGCCGACAGCAGCACGATGACGACCAGCGCCACACTCCCGGCCAGCCTTCGCGACCTCATCGGGAGACGCTGCAGAGCCTCGAACGCCAGAAGCGTTGCCAGCAGGCAGAATCCGACCGACGGCAGGTAGAGGTAGCGTTCGGCAAAAACATTTCTCCCGACGGCGTAGATGTCCATGACGGGAAGCAGCGTGATGAACACCCAGGCTGCACTGAACGCAATCAGCGGCCTTCGCCGCGCTGCATAAATGATGAGCCCGCAGACCACAGCAACAAATAGAGCTCCGGCCATGGCCCTTGGATCGAGCAGCCAACTTGTTGGGGAGAATACGTGATAGGCGTTCAGTTGCACTGGCGCAAGCAGTTTCCACCAGTACGCCGTCATGAGTTGCTCTTCTGTCAGGACGACCGCCAGCGGGGAAAGCTGCCAGTTCCGCTGGCTGGTAGCAATCTCGCCGAGCAGGCGCAACCGCAGCAGCAGGTATCCCGCGAGGACGATCCAGAATGGCAACGAAAACGTCGCCGCGGCTCTGACACGGCCGACCGTTCCACTCTTGCGCGCTACCAGGAAAACATAAATGCCGACCAGCAGCGGAAACACGACCGCAGTTTCCTTCCACAGTAGCGCCGCCGCAAAAGCCACGAGCGACAAAACCCAGAACAGCCAACCTGTGCTCGACGGCCTCGGAAAACCGCGCACCGGTGAAACGTCACCATAGAGAAAAAGGAAGAACAGAATGCTCGCCAGCAGGAACAACGTGCATGCTATGTCCGGCAGCGCCGAAATCCAGTCCACAGCTTCGGTGTGGATCGGATGCACCGCGAACAAGGCGGCCGCGGCGAAGGCAACCTCCAGGCGCCGAGTCAGTTTATGGAAGAAGGCAAACGCCGCGAGCACGGATGCCGCCGCGAAGATCAGGCTGACCATGTGAAACGCGACGGGGCTGATACCCGCCCCCGCGACCACCGCCCGGTAGGTGCTCATTTGCAGCGGGCGATAGTAGATGTTGCTCGCCACCAAGCCCCGGTGAAGGTTGCCCCACACCCCAGCCGAAAACAGCCGAGCCACATCGACTCCGGGTCGCAGATCGGGATTCATGACGATCTGCGGATGGTCGTCCCAAACAAACGCGTTTCGCAAACTGTTTGCGTAAGGCACGATTGACAGCAGCAGAAGAGCGCCAACCGCCAGCGACGGTCGCCAATCACGCCTGCGACGCGCTGGCCTTTTTGCCGGTACGACGTCTAACCTCGCTCGCCCCGAGTCGCGTCGTTTGCCGGCTCCCACCTGATCACCCTTTCTTTTCCGTCTTTACCAGGATAGAGCGGCTGACCGGCACGATTGCTCCGCGCGAAGCATCGGCGGCGTGCGCGCGGTTCATCACTTCCGTGCGAACGTACGAAACGAACTCTGACATCTGCCGCTGCATTTCCTCCATGCGCTCGCGCATCTGCAGGATGATCGCGATGCCGGAAATGTTTACTCCCAGGTCGCGCGCCAGCGACAGAATCAGTTCCAGCCGCTCCAGGTCCTCGTCGGTGTAGAGACGGGTATTCCCCTCTGTCCGCGACGGCTTTAGCAAACCCTCGCGCTCGTACAGGCGCAAGGTCTGCGGATGGATGCCATACATCTCCGCCACCGAGCTGATCATGTACGCGCCCTGTTTCCTACGCTTGCCCATGGTCCTCACGCTTCGTCAACGTCTGCGTTAACACGACGATATAGTTGCGCCGTACTGCTCCTGTTCACCTGAGCGGCTTCAGACCCTGAGGTGAATCGAACTCCTCACGCTTCATGGCATACACCAAGTGCGGCAGCCCGTAGTGCACCAACTGCCGCTCGAGTTTCATCCCGTTCCGCTCCGCCACCCGCCGCGATGGCGTATTCTCCGGACGAATCAGCGAGATCACTTTGCCCGATCCGAACGTATCGAACGCCAGCGCCATACAAGCTCTTGCTGCTTCCGTGGCATAGCCGTTGCCCCACTGATCGCGGCGAAAGTGATAACCCACTTCCATCGCAACCTCGCCACCGGCGCTCTGTCTGACGATGCCGCAGTCGCCGATTAGCCCTTCGTCTTCCTTAGGAGTCACCGCAAACAAGCCATATCCATCGTCGCGATACCGGCGCAGGTTGCGCTCGACCCACTGCACTGCGTCGCTGCGATTGAAGGTCTTAGGGTAATACTGCATGGCGACATCATCACCGATAATTGCGAACACCGCATCTACATCTCCGCGACGAAATCGCCGCAACCGCAGCCGCGCCGTTTCTACAACCAAATCGCCCACCGGGGATTGAGTCTCTGCGGTCATCTAACATTTCACCCGAGATGCCAATGACTAATCACTAACTACCAGTCACCAGTTACCAGGGCCGCCAACTATCAAAAGCTGATCGCTAGTCGCCGGCCACTACACCTTCTCCCACAACTCTTCCCGCGGGTCTTCCGGATTCAGCTTCGCCAGCTCCCTCAGAATCTCCCGCGATTTCTCGTCCCGTAGCGCCGGCACAACTAGCTTTACTTCCACGATCTCGTCGCCGCGTGCGCCTTCTTTCGTCGCCGACTGAACGCCCTTCTCGCGCAAGCGCAATTTCTGCCCTGACTGCGTTCCCGGCAGAATCTTCAACTGCGCACGCCCGTCAATCGTCGGCACGTCGACCTTGCTGCCCAGCGCTGCCTCGCTTACCGTTACCGGAACTGTGACATAGATATCGTCGCCATCGCGCCGGAATACGGGATGCTCTCCCGCACGCACAATGATGTACAGGTCGCCCGCGGGCGCTCCCATCGTTCCGGCATTGCCGCGCCCCGCCAAACGAATGCGCTGCCCATCGCGCGTGCCCGGCTTGATTCGGACCTTCAGCGCCTCTTCCCGCTCTACGCGCCCTTCGCCGTGGCAGACCGGACACACCGTGCGGTTCTTTCCTGAGCCCCCGCAGCGCGGGCACGGCATGTTGAACTTCATGCTGCCGCTTTTCTGCGTAATCTGGCCTTTGCCCTTACACTCCGGGCAAGTCCCGGGACTCTCAAGATATCCGCGTCCGTGACAGTTGGCGCAACTCTCCAAATGCGGCACGCTCAGTTGCAACTCCGCACCCCTGATGGCCTGCCAGAAGCCGACATTGATCTGGTACTCGAGATCGCTGCCCGGCATTGGACGCTGCGCTGCTTCTGGTCGTGCGCCGCCGCCGAAAATACCCGAGAAAATGTCGCGAAATCCTCCCCCTCCGCCGCCGCGCCTCGCGCCTTCGGGCATTTCACTGAAATCGAAGCCGCCAAAATCGAAAGGAACTTCCCGGTACTCTGCGCCGCCAGCCGAAGCCGCGTCGTTGTTGACGCCGAATCCGCCCGGACCATAGCCCCCGCCGCGCGCATACGCCTCCGCAGTCGCGGGATCGATGTTGTCCGAGTAGAACCCAAGCTGGTCGTAGATCTTCCGCTTCTTGGGATCGCTCAGAACGTCGTTCGCCTCGGAGATGGTCTTAAACTTTTCTTCCGCGGACTTGTCCGGATTCACGTCCGGGTGATACTTGCGCGCCAACTTGCGAAAAGCCTTGCGGATCTCGTCCGCCGAGGCCGTCTTCTTCACCCCAAGCGCGCCGTAATAGTCCTTTTTGTCCGTCGTGGCCATTAATTAAGAATCCTACAGTTTTCAGATGACGTTCCCAAAAAGAGCGCAACGCGAGATCAGCATCGTCATCGTAGTGTTCCTCATACCAGTCGGTGAAAGTCCTTCCTGAGCGGTGCGTTTCAGACTTCTCTTTCCTCAGATCCAAATACTCGTTGCCCAACCGCATGGCCTCTTCCAACTCCTCAACCCCGACGTCACCCAAATCGCGCCCATCTCACACATGCAAAATGGACTGGCATTGAAGTTACTTGTGATCAACATGACTGTAGCGTCGGCTGACTCAAGCTCTTCACGGATGTGCGATTTAAAGTCTTTTCCAGACAGTACGTCTTGTCCAGGAATAGATGTACAAAACACTTGGTTGTGCGTGAAGCCAATACCTGATTCCAGAACACACTGAAAACTGTCGAGGAGTGGCTTGTCTGCCGAGGCCTGACTAATGAAAACCCTCGTGGGCTCTGCCATTCCGAGATCGTTCTCGCGGCGCAAAAACTTGGATGCTCGACCAGAATGCTTAGTTCGGATGCACCGCACACTCTAAGTCTGGTCCATCGTCAGTGAATACTCTTCATTCCGTCGTCGCTGGCATGGACCATGCCGCCGCGTGTCGTGACAGCCTCGTCTTCGATGACCTCGATCGCCTCAATCATTCCGCCATACACAGGTCTTAGTAAATACCAGCGCCCTAGTTGTGAATTGAAGTTCAGCATGTAGCGTTCGCCGTTTACGTTGAATTGCACTTCTCCCTTTCCTCTCTAGCCCAAATCTCCTCTGCGACAAGGGGCGCATCCCGCGCCCCTCGCCAGTTACCAATTACCAGTCACCGATCTTTCGACTCGCCCTTCGGGCTCGCTCAGGATGACGCTCGTTGGGCTCAGACGCCCAGCGAAACGACGTCATTTCTTCTCATCCACGTCCACGTACTCGGCGTCGATGACACCCTCATCCTTCTTCTGCTGTTCCGCAGGCTGTCCATCTCCTCCCGGAGCCGGACCGCCCGCCGCACCAGCTGGTGCCGCCTGCGCCTTGTACATTTCCTCGGCCAGTTTGTGCGAAGCCTGTGTCAGGCGCTCGCGTGCTGAGTCCATCGCTTTCGCGTCGGTACCTTCCAGCGCCTTCTTCGCATCAGCCACCGCGTTCTCGACGTCGCTGCGCTCCTGGCCTGAGATCTTGTCGCCATGCTCGCGCAGCATCTTTTCGATCTGATACACCATGCCGTCGAGCTGGTTACGCGACTCAATCTCCGCCTTGCGCTCTTTGTCTTCGGACGCGTGCGCCTCGGCTTCCTTCGCCATGCGGTCGACTTCCTCTTTGCTCAGCCCCGAAGACGACGTAATCGTGATCTTCTGGTCCTTACCCGTAGCCATGTCCTTCGCGGTCACGTTGAGGATGCCGTTCGCGTCTATATCGAACGTTACCTCGATCTTCGGCACGCCGCGCGGCGCCACTGGAATGCCCGTCAAGTGGAACTTGCCCAGGGTGCGATTATCCCGCGCCATCGGCCGTTCGCCCTGTAGCACATGCACCTCGACTGAATCCTGGTTGTCAGCCGCCGTCGAAAACGTCTCCGTCTTCTTCGTCGGAATCGTTGTGTTCCGCTGAATCATCGGAGTCGCAACGCCGCCAAGTGTCTCAATCGAAAGGGTTAGTGGAGTCACGTCGAGCAGCAGCAGGTCTTTCACCTCGCCGCCCAGCACGCCACCTTGGATCGCCGCGCCGATCGCCACCACTTCATCCGGATTCACGCCCTTATGCGGCTCTTTGTCGAATAGCTTCTTCACCAGCGCCTGGATCGCCGGCATGCGCGTCTGTCCGCCGACCAGCACCACTTCGTCGATTTTGTCCGCGGTGACGCCCGCGTCCTTCATCGCCTGCTCGCACGGCTTGATGGAACGGTCGATGATGTCGCGCACCATTTCCTCGAGTTTTGAGCGAGTTAGCGTCTTCACCAGGTGCTTCGGCCCGCTCGCATCGGCCGTGATGAACGGCAGGTTGATCTCGGTCTGCATCGTGGTCGACAGCTCGATCTTGGCGCGCTCCGCCGCATCACGTAACCTCTGCAGTGCCATTTCGTTACCCTTGGCCCGCAGGTCCAGACCTTCGTCCTTTTGGAACTCGGCAATCAGCCAGTCCACAATGCGCTGGTCGATGTTGTCGCCGCCCAGGTGTGTGTCGCCGTTCGTCGACTTCACCTCGATGACGCCCTCGCCAACTTCAAGAATCGAAATGTCGAAGGTGCCACCGCCAAAGTCATATACGGCAATGGTTTCGTCCTTTTTCTTGTCGAGCCCGTACGCCAGCGCGGCCGCCGTCGGCTCGTTGATAATGCGTTTTACCTCAAGTCCGGCGATTTGCCCGGCGTCTTTGGTTGCTTGGCGCTGGGCGTCGTTGAAATAGGCTGGAACCGTGATCACGGCGTCGGTAACTTTTTCGCCGAGATAATCTTCCGCGGCTTTCTTTAACTTCTGTAGAATCAATGCGGAAATCTGTGGCGGGGTGTATTCCTGCCCCTGCGCGACGACGGCCACGTGATCGCCCGCCCGTACGACTTTGTACGGAACCATCTTCATTTCCTCATTCACTTCGTCGAAACGACGGCCCATGAAGCGCTTGATGGAGTAAACGGTGTTCTCAGGGTTGGTAATTGCCTGGCGTTTGGCCACTTGGCCTACCAAACGCTCACCGTTTTTGGTGAATCCTACCACTGAGGGCGTGGTTCGGCCGCCCTCTTCGTTGGGGATGACTTTGGGTTCGCCGCCTTCCATAACGGCCACAACGCTGTTGGTCGTGCCCAAGTCGATTCCGATAATCTTTGACATTGTTGCCCGCCTCCTAAACTTGATAATTACGTAAGCTGCTGATTCTGGGCGCGTTGACTGATAGAAAGCGCCTTATAATAGCCTCACTATAGAACTTGAGTGCCTTACTGTCAAGGTGTTAGATGAGCAATTCCGAGGGGAGGGTGCACCAAATCGGGGAGGAGTTTGGGGGAGTTCCGGGAAAAGAGGGGGCCTAACCTAAGTTAACGCCAACAACGCGCGCGAAACCTGGGGTACAGGCCACATGGCCACCCCCGGAGCGGGAAAACGGAGGCCGGAAAACGGGGTGTTTATAACATTTATTATAATGGGTTTATGAAGACCAAATTACGCAGGATTGGAACCGGGTATGGCGTGCTGCTCCCGAAGGGGGTCGTCGACCACCTGCGGCTGTCGGTAGGAGACGAGCTGGAGCTGACGGTGGACGAGGGTGGCATCGAACTGTCGCCGTTCGATCCGGAGTTCGCGCAGCAGGTGGATGCGTTCCGGCGAACCGAGGGGCAGCATCGGAACAGCTATCGGGAGTTGAAGAAGTGACGGCGCAACGGCTGCGACGATTGTCGATACGCGGCTTGATCGCGATCCATCAGGAACTCGCGGCGCGCTACGGGGGGCAGGCGCTTTCTTCCGCGAGCTCTCGCACACGCGAGGTAGACCTGGCGATGCTGGAGCTGGTGCTTGCGCGGGCAGAGTTGGTGGTGCGAGGTCCACACTGGAGGAGTCGAGCGCGGCTTGGGGCGGGCTACGGATGGCGCGTGCTGAAGATCCGTCCGTTCGCCGAGGGGAACCAACGGATGGCGCTGGCGGCGATGATGACGCACCTGGAAATGAACGGCCTCACATGGAAATGTGGGGAGGTCGAAGAGACGGCTATGGTGCTGCGAGCCTCCACAGGACATATGAAACAAGCCGATTGGGAGGCGTGGGTGGTGGGGAACGTGGGTGCAGTAGCCAGTCGCCGGTAGTCAGTAGCCAGTCTGCTATCGGTGTTGACCACATCTGCCAATGTCCCCAGAAAACGCTACCCGCCGTGATTGCTCGATGCCAATATCATCCTCCCGATTTCGCAGTTAAGCCCGATTGGGGTTGCCGCATGTGTTCGGTGGCTGAAGGGGGAGTGCCGGGTCGCAACGGACTACAAGACTTCTTAGACAGCCATGGCAGAGGTCTTTATCTCGTATGCAAGCAAGGACGCAACGGAGTTCGCGCTCAAGCTGCCTGACGCACTTACTGACGTCAAACGCGCTAGATACTAAGAACATTCCGGTTACGGAGAGTGGTTGCGGGAAATCTTCACCAGCATCGAAGCAGTGGATAATTTTGTATTCGTCATCAGTCCGGAGCCACTCGCTTCGGACCATTGCAGGAAAGAAATCGACCACGGGGTGGCCAATGACAAGCGGATGGTTCCGATCTGTATCGATCCGTGCCCGACGAAGCGTTTCCCGAAGCGCCGAGCAGACGAGCGCTCCGCTCAGGATGACGAGTCCATAGGGGTGCCTGGCGCGGCACTGAAGCGCCGCACTGCCCGCGAGCCCGCATTACGCGAGACCGCTATTCGATTCTCAGCAGAAGCACGGGTTCGACCATAAATTCAAAGGCGTTGATCTTCTCGATCGCGCTGCGGACTTTGGGTTCCGAGACTGGTTCCACGGTAAAGAACAACGACAGGCGCTCTTTGGGTGAGTGCGGTTCCTGCTGCACTGAGTCGATGTTCATGCCTTCGCGCGCCAGCGTGTCGGCGACGCGCGCGATGATGCCGCGCTGATCGTGCACCGTTAGGCGCAAGTACCATCCTGCGGGCTTGGGCTCGGGAGCGATCTCGAGCGCGCGCGAGTCGAGGAAGCCGACCACGTTCTTGGCGCTGAGGCGTCCGGCGGCGAGGTCGCGGGCGATTTCCACCAGATCGGAGACCACGGCCGCGCCGGTGGCGTCGCCGCCTGCGCCGCGTCCGTAAAACATCTGCGTGCCCAGGCGGTCGCCGACCAGAAAGACGGCGTTGTTCACGTCTTCGACCTTGGCCAGCATGGAGCGCCGGCTTACGAGCCAGGGGCGCACGGAAACGTCGAGACCGCTGCCGGTCTGCTCGGCCGAGGCGACCAGACGAATGGTGCGATCGAGGCGCTGCGCCGATCGAATGTCGACGGCGCGCACGTCGCGAATGCCGTAGGTGGGAATGCGGGCCACGTCGAGGTGTCCGCCGAAAGCCATGCGGGCCAGGATGCAAAGCTTGTCGCGCGCGTCCTGTCCGTCGATGTCGAAGGTGGGATCGGCTTCGGCGTATCCTGCCTTTTGGGCCTCGCTGAGAGCTTGGTCGAAGTCGATGCCGCGCGACTCCATTTGGGTGAGGATGTAGTTGGAGGTGCCGTTGAGGATGCCGTGGAGCGCGCGCAGGCGGTCGCCGGCGGTGGACTCCTGGATGACGCGCAAGATGGGGATGCCTCCGGCAACGCTGGCTTCGAAGCCGATGGGCAGATTGCGGGCGACGGCGAGAGCGAAGAGTTCGTCTCCGTGCTCGGCGAGGAGCTTCTTATTGGCGGTGACGACGGGCTTGCCGTGCTCGAGGGCTCCGCGAAGAAGTTGCAGGGAGTGATCGACGCCGCCCATGGTCTCGACGATGACGTCAACGTCGTCAGACGTGAGGAGCTCTTTCCATCCGGTGGTGATGCGGGCACCGGGTGGGGCGTCAGCGGGATTGATGGCTTGACGACGGCAGACGGCCGTGACGGTGAGCTTAACTCCGCTGCGCTTTTCGATGAGGGCGGAGTGATGCGCGATGATGTCGGCGGTGGCGCGACCGACGGTTCCGAATCCGACAATTCCTACGCGAATGTGTTTCATAAGTTAGTGATTATTGGTCAGCGGCCAGTAAAACTAAGCAACAGCAGGTAATTCGACTCGGATGCGCTCCTTTCGGCGCGTCCTCGCAGGACGACAAGAGTTAAGGATCAGCTGCCGGAGGCTACTTCAACTGTACCAGTTCGGTGGTGTGCTTGAGCTGGCCGCAGGCGGCGTAGATGTCGCGTCCGCGGGGACGGCGGACGAAGGCGGGAATTCCGGCATCGGCGAGCACGGACTGGAAGGCGAGCACGCGCGCGGCTTCGGGCATGGAGAAGGGAATCTCGGGACCGGGGTTGAGGGCGATGAGGTTCACCTTGGCGCGGAGGCCGCGGATGAGTTCGACCAGTTCGCGGGCGTGCGGGACGGAATCGTTCACGCCGCCGAGAAGGACGTATTCGAAGGTCAGGCGCTCGCGGTTGCGGAGAGGGAAGTCGCGGAGAGCGGCGAGGAGCTTGGCGATGGTCCACTTTCTTGTGATGGGCATGACTTCGGTGCGTAGGGCTTCGTTGGAGGCGTTGAGCGAGACGGCGAGCTTGGGGCGGATCTCTTCGACACCGAAGTCGGCTATGCGAGGAACGATTCCGGAGGTCGAGACGGTCATGCGCGAGGCGGGGATTCCGGCTTCGAGGACGAGCATGCGCACGGCTTGCATGAAGTTGTCGTAGTTGAGGAAGGGCTCGCCTTGTCCCATGAAGACGAGGTTGATGCGGTCGCGTTCAATCTCGACTTGCTGGTCGCTGAGGACAGCGAGCACCTGGCCCACGATTTCGCCGGTGGTGAGGTTACGGTGCAGGCCGAGGAGGGCAGTCATGCAGAAAGCGCATTCGACGGCGCATCCGACTTGGCTGGAGACGCAGATGGTGGCGCGGCGGCGGAAGTTGCCAGGTGTCGGTTGGCGGTTGTCTGTAAGAGAATTTCGAGTTTCAGGTTTCGAGTTTCGAGAAACCGCAGATCCCTCGACTCCGGCTGGCGAAGCGCCGGCCTCCGCTCGTGATGACAAATCTTGGGGGGAAGCGGTCGCTCCGCTCAGGATGACACCAAGATCGGCGGCGAGCTCTTCGTCGCCGGACTCGGAGCCGTCGCCGGCTTCGCCGCCGTCGCCCTCGGGCATCCAGACGGTTTCGACCGACTGGCCGTCGGCGAAGGCGAAGAGGTAGCGGACGGTCCCGTCAGACGAGGTGAAGCACTTTTCAATGGTTGGCTGGCCGACCGAGACCCGGGCCTCGCCGAGTTGCCGGCGGAAGCCAGAGGGCAAGGTCGAGAACTGGACGAGCCGAGACCACCTTTGCCGGTAGAGGCCGTCCAACAGTTGGCGGAGGCGGTAGGGGGCTTGGGCGAACCTTTCGATTAACTCCGCAAGCTGTTCATTCGAAAGATTTAATAGTTCGCATTGTTGCGGTTCGGTCATGCATCTTATATTCTGGCGGTTCGCAGCCTGCCTTCCCGACCCCACTTCGGGAACATTGCTCAGCGCGCGATCATTTTATCTCAGGCGAGGCGACAGGTGGCCGAAAGGGCGGCACGCAGGCCTGGAACTTTCATTCCTATAGAAAAAGGTACTCATGTCAGCGGAAGCATTAGAAGTTGCGACCGACCGGATGATCCAAAGGGAAGTTCTGCCCAATGGATTGAC
>Ga0210406_10004616_pt1 | contig 14650 bp, 13 predicted proteins | sample IncBWC30MmetaG_FD_155454 | JGI IMG/M metagenome (GOLD analysis project Ga0210406, IMG submission 155454) | Forest soil microbial communities from Barre Woods Harvard Forest LTER site, Petersham, Massachusetts, United States - Inc-BW-C-30-M | ecosystem: Environmental > Terrestrial > Soil >... | reverse complement strand
CTGAACACTCGCTCGGGCTGGGGGTCGCGCGTGGTTTATCGGAAGAGCTTCATCGGCGGATCGAATTACGACGACTTCGGCCACGGCACGCATGTCGCCGGCATCGTGGGCGGCAATGGATATACGTCTTCGAAGCCCGGCTCGTTCCGCCTGTTGAAAGGCATCGCTCCCAACGCTAACCTGCTCGACCTTCGTGTGCTCGATCAAAACGGCGCCAGCACCGACAGCGTCGTGATCGCGGCCATCCAACAAGCCGTGCAACTCAAAAGCAAGTACAACATCCGCGTCATCAATCTTTCTCTGGGCCGGCCGATCTGGGAAAGCTGCACCAAGGACCCACTCTGCCAGGCTGTTGAAGCCGCCTGGGCCAACGGAATCGTGGTGGTCACCGCCGCCGGCAATCTCGGACGCAATGGCTACGCCACGGTTCTTTCGCCCGGCAACAGCCCGCACGCCATCACAGTAGGGGCAATGAAGACTGAAGAAACCATGAGCACCAGCGATGACCTGATCGCCAGCTATAGCTCCAAGGGCCCGACCTTCATCGATCTCACCGCTAAACCGGACGTAGTGGCGCCCGGCAATCTGGTTGTATCCCTGCTGGCGCCCGGCTCGACGCTGGCCACCGATTATCCCGCCAATGTGATGCCGTCGTCCTACTACACGACCTCGACATCCGGGAACTCGCCGGCTTATTTCCGGCTGAGTGGCACCAGTATGGCGACTCCGGTCGTTTCAGGAGCAGTCGCGCTGATGCTTCAGAAAGATCCAACCTTGAATCCGGATACTGTCAAAGCCCGGATCATGAAGACCGCAGGCAAAAAGTTCCCGCTCACCAGCGTGGCTGTCGATCCGACCACCGGCATTGCGTATCCGAGCACCTATGACATGTTTACCGTCGGGGCTGGATATCTGAACATCGAGGAGGCGCTAGAAAACTACGACCGGGCCTACGGCTCGGCTGCCTCTCCGCAAGTAACCTACAATTCGTTGCAGCAGATGGCCTACGTGGTCGCGAATCCATCATTAATCTGGTTCAGCAGCCCAACGTGGAACACCTCGGTCGCGTGGGGAACCACCACTCTCCAGAACACCTCCGCCGGCCCGGCAATTTGGGATAGCTCGGTGGCATGGGGCACTTCCGTTGCTTGGGGCACCAGCGTTGCCTGGGGAACCACCACACCTTCGGGCTCCAGCGTGGCTTGGGGCAGCAGCGTAGCCTGGGGCACATCCACCCAGGGAGAGAAGTAATAAGAAAGGCAAAGGATCGCCGGCATGCGAGAGACTCGTATCCTCCCCGGTGTGCGCGATACCTTTGCCTACATCCATCTCCTGGCGCATATCGCCATCGGCTCCGCAATCATTTTCTGGGCCTTGCTCAACTGGCAATCGACCGATCACTTGCAATTCTTCTCATTTCTCGGCGCGACGATACTTGCTTCTGTCCTGAAAGTGCGCCTTCCCGGTGTCACCGGGACGGTTTCAGTTAACGCTCTGTTCATCCTGGTCGGCATCGTAAACCTGAGCCTTCCGGAGGCGCTCATCCTCGGTGTCGTCTCGATGTTCGTGCAGTGCACCTGGCGCCCTAAGAATAGGCCTAAGCCTATCCAAGTCGTTTTTAGCGTGTGCAGCCTCGCCACCGCCGTCTATGTGACCGCGCGTGTTTACGAGTATTCGCATTCTCATCTTCCGGAGCCCGCCAGCTTGGGTTTATTGGCCCTCACCTATTACTTCGCCAATAGCTTTCCCATCGCCGGTGTCATCGGACTTAGTGAGCAAAAGAGCGTCTTCGCCGTCTGGGCTGGTTGCCGGTGGTTGCTGCCCTATTACGTGGTCGGCTCTTCGATGGCCTGGCTGATTGGAACCATGCCGCGCTCGATTCAATGGGAGCTGCCGATCATCTGCTTGCCCCTGGTCTATCTTGTTCATCGCTCCAACCGGACTCATATGACGCAGGTGGAGCGGGAAAACAAGCACGTCGTGGAGATGAACAGTCTGCATCTGCGCACCATCGAGGCATTGGCGCTTGCCATCGATGCCAAAGACCATACCACGCACGACCATCTGCAAAGAGTCCAGCTCTATGCCCTCGAAATCGGAAAGGATTTGGGGCTTACGGAAGTCGAGCTGGACGCATTGCGCGCCGCGGCGGTGCTGCACGACATCGGCAAGCTGGCTGTGCCCGAGCACATCATCTCTAAACCCGGAAAGCTGACGCGCGCCGAATTCGAGAAGATGAAGATCCATCCCGTGGTCGGCGCCGAGATTCTGGAGCGCGTCGAGTTCCCTTATCCCGTCGTGCCGATCGTTCGGGCGCATCACGAAAAATGGGATGGCAGCGGTTATCCGCACGGGCTGAAAGGCACTGAGATCCCCATTGGCGCGCGTATTCTCGCTGCTGTGGACTGCCTGGACGCGCTGGCGTCCGACCGGCAGTACCGGCGTGCTTTGCCGCTGGATGAAGCCATGGCAAAAGTTGTCTCCGAGGCTGGTACCGCGTTTGATCCTACTGTCGTGCGCGCGCTGCACGCGCGCTACCAGGAGCTGGAAGCTCGCGCCAAGGCAACCCGCGTCGACCCACCGCCGTCGCTCTCCAAAGACATCAAAATCACGCGCGGCGCGGCCCCCGCGGCTGGTTTCGCGGTCGAGGCTGCCCCGGAAAAGGAAAGCCCTGTTCAAATGCACCCCGTGGCGCGCGCCCGGGCCGCTAGCGCCAACGATACTTGGTCATTCGACCTATCTGCTTCGGGCCTCGGCTCGCTCCGCTCCGAGGAGGCTTTGGCCGTAGCGGCCCTTCGTCTCAAAGCCCTAGTGCCGTACGATGCGATTGCGTTTTACAGTTCGAACGCCGGAATGGTCCAGCCCAGGTTCGTCAGTGGTGATGACCACCGCTTGCTAAGTCATCTCTGCGTGCCGCTCGGCGAAGGCTTGATAGGATGGGTGGCCGACGTCGGCAAACCTATCCTCAACGGCAATCCAACCGTGGAGCCGGGCTACATCGCCGCTGGAGCGTCGGCTCCCATTCTTTCCTCCGCCTTGGCTTTGCCCCTGGAAGATTCGGGACGCGTGGCTGGCGTCCTAGCCTTGTATCGCGCCGCCAAAGATGCATTCACGGCCGAAGAATTGTTGTCCGTGGCGCCCTTGTGCTCCGCCATTGCGCCGGTTGTGGCCGAGCGTCAAGTGGACAATTCCGGGACCAGAAATTTGGCGATGGCCGTCGGCACATCCGAGGTTTCCGAAGCACCGGTCGCCGTAGCAATAGTATGATCGGCGCTGGCAGCCGCCGCTCTGGACTTTCGTTTGGTCGTCCGAAACTCGTATCGAGAGAGCTCCAAGGCAAAACTCGATCCTCGCGCCCTCACAACGGCGCCGGTAGTTACCAGCACGAGTTCAACCGCCCCATCCAGGAGCGCCGGCCACTCGACTGTCACCTCTAATCTGACACCCACGGGAATTTTGTGTTCGGAAGCGATCAATAAGCCGCCGCTGCTGATGTCGACCGTCCTTCCCGTGCCGCCGCCGCTCGATCTTTTTCGCACAGCGTGATAACGAGCGTTGAGTACGATCGGATAGCGTACCGCGGACCGGCGTTCCACGAGCATGGGTGCTTCTGTTGTCGCACACCAACATTAATCTCCGATATCAGCGCCATTACAATTTTGTGATTTAATTTGCGCAAAGTTTCTTAATTACCGCACTCAAGTGAGCGGTGCATTGGCTCAATGCCGACGTCTGCACAAACTCTCCCGTCTTGTGAGCCACGGTCATGTCGCCAGGCCCAAACACGACCACCTCCGGCGTCAAGGCGTCAAAATGCGCCGCTTCAGTGCCGAAGGACACAGTCGTTGGTCGGCGGTGTGTCAGCGATTCGAGCAGGGTCGCGAGATGAGCGGTAGCCGAGGGGTTGAAGGGCGGGTCCAGGCGCTGGACGTCAAGCCTCGCATCCAGGCCGGGATGGGCGCGTGCCAGACGAGTCAGTTCTTCCCGAATCAGTTCCGCCGCCCACTGCGGATCCTGACCGGAGATCGGCCGCCATTCGACGGTGATGCGGCATTCGCCGGGAACGATATTCTTCGCCGTGCCGCCCTGAATCAGACCGGCGTTCAAAGTGGTAAAAGGCGGATCAAAGCTGGGATTCCTGCGCGCCCCAAGTTTTTTCGCGATTCGCTCCAGTCCGGCGACCACCCGGGCGGAGTCATAAATGGCGGAGCGGCCCTGGCTCGGAAACGCGCTATGAGCTTCCTTGCCACGCACCACGATCTCCGCCAGCGCGTAGCCTTTGCCCGCGCGAACCGGCCGCAAACCAGTTGGTTCGCCGATGATCGTATAGCGCGCCATGAACGCTTTCTTGCGCGCCAGATATTTTGCGCCGACGCAGCCGACCTCTTCATCGGCGGTCAGCACCAGCGCCAACGGTTTTGATAGACGGCGGACGTCCAGCCGGGAGACGCTGGCCAGCACACAGGCCAGAAACCCCTTTACGTCGCAACTGCCGCGCCCGTAAAGCTTTCCGTTCCGAACCTTTGGATTTACCGCTTCATTCCAGGCTGGATCGAACGGAACAGTATCGGTATGGCACACCAAGGCCAGCTCAGGCTTGGAGCCGCCTTGAGATTTCGTGATGGCTACCAGATTGTTTTTCGGTATCCCCGCACGATCGCGGTATGGATAAAGCCGGATCTTCCAAGCCTTTGGATCTAGCCGCTTCATCGCGTAGTCGATGACCGGTTGATTGCTCATCCAGGAAACTGACGGGATCGCCACCAGGTCGCGCAGGATCTCGACTTCCAGCTTCATAGAGCCTCGCGCCACAGGCTCTTCTGCAGTGCATTGAAATTCTGAAGGATCTCGTCCTGTAGGCGATGCCGGCCGTCTTGAATTACGAACTCGCCGCCAACGGAGACGTCCCGAAGGGCTGTCCGCTCGGCCGAGAACAAGATGTTATTCAAGAGCGAGCTCGCGTTCGCGCCGGCTATAGACGGGTCGCTCAGATCGACGGTGAAGAAGTCCGCTGGTCTTCCTGGCTCTAACTTGCCGCCGGGCGCGCCCAGGCTTCGCGCGCCAGTTTCGGTCGCGCAATCAAACAAACGTTTCGCCAGCCCATCGTGCGAGGAGTCAGTAGCCAACACCACGCGCTCGAGCCGGCGCATTCGCAAGTGGTATTCCAATGCGCGGGCGTCTTCCAGCGGATCGATTTGCACATTGCTGTCCGAACCGAAGCAGATCCCGACGCCCGCGCCCAGCAACTCGTCCGCGGGCGAAGTCCCGTCACCAAGGTTTCGCTCCGTGGTGGGACACGCGCATACTTTCGCCTGCGCGTTAGCCAGGTGCGCGATCTCATCGCCCGCGATGTGAATCGCGTGGATCGCCGTGAAGCGCGAATCCAGAATGCCTTGCTGGTAGAGCAACTGGACGGGACGCAGGCCGTATTCAGCCACACATGCGTCCACTTCCGCGGGCTGCTCGGCCACGTGCATGTGCAGCGGCAGATCGCTGGCGCGCGCAAAGCTCGCGACTTCGCTCAGATAGTCCAGTGGCACGGCCCGTATGCTGTGCGGCGCGATGCCGATCCAGGCCCGGTCCGGACGGTAATCGCGCCCAACCACTGACTGGAGCGCCTTCGTATCAGCGATGAAATCCTGCGCGCATGGCGTGATGAACCTGGCCTGCCCAGGATCGGCTGGTTTCCCAAAGCCGGCTCGTACATACGCGGTCCGCAGAAGAGCGATCCGTATTCCGACGTCACTGGCCGCCCGCAGCACCTGAAGCGCCAGAAGATTGCGATCCGAGTACGGCTCGCCTCCAGGACCGTGGTGTACATAGTGAAACTCACCGACCGTCGTTATCCCGGACAATGCCATCTCGAGAAAAGCCATGCGCGCCGCATGATACATCGCATCGGGCGTCAGCTCGCTGGCGGCGTGATACATGCTCTCGCGCCAGGTCCAGAACGTATCGCGTTCGGCCGCGGTCCGATGCTCCGTCCGGCCGCGGATCACGCGCTGAAAGGCGTGCGAATGGACATTCACCAGCCCCGGAAGAATCGCCCGATTCGATAGCCGCTCGGCCCGGGCCAAGTCGGCGCTATCTCGGGAAAATCTCGTGATGCGGCCGCTCGGGTCGGCGAACATCGCCAGGCCGGTCTCAAAACCGGCGCCCGTAAAAACGAAGTCAGCCAGCCAGCCGGTCTCATTTGCCGCAAGCTCTGGAGGAACTGCCATCGCCGTTCCCTGAGTTTATCCAAATAGCGGCTTCTGAAGCCGTCCATCTACAATCAAATTGCAACCGGCAGGTTCTCCACTGGCAAGCGAATGAGCAACCTCATCCTTGGAGCAGATTCCTGCATGCTTCGGCCAAACTCGACGATGATCACTCGACCTGGGGATTTTTGTTTGCTTCCCCGTCAACCAGTTACATAATCCGATCCGATTCTCCGGCTACTCACGGCCGTACTCTGGCCTTGAGAGAGATTATGACGCCTGAAGCACTCCCCAAGATCGTGGAAGCCATTCGCAGCGCACATCACCAGCATTTGGGAATCGCCGTACACCCACCCCGGCCTCCGCACTCTCCCATTGCTGCGCGCTTGGAACACCGCGACTTGACTTCCTTCACCAACGCGCTCGACAGCGCTCGCGAGCAATGGCCGGACACCGCGCTCTCACTCATCGGGGCCCATGGCGCCGTTGGAACGACGAATATCGACGACGCAACCGATACCTTCCCGCTCGGCTTTCTGCGCTTTCTCGATCCGGAAGTGCTGCTGCCTTTCCCTATTGATGATCCCGAGGCAGACGACCAGCTGAATCTGTAGGCTTATTGAATGGGAGCTTGATAGCCCCGGCGGTAGGACGCCTTCACCTTCGGTATGTCGTCCGGCGGCGTGACGCTCACCTTCACGGAACGATGCTTGCCGTCCCGCGTCTCATTGGTGGGATAGTAGCCCAGAATGTATTGATCCCTTAGCTCCTTACCAATGCGCGCGCAGACCGCTGGAAGATCCTCCAGCTTGGCCACCGCGATATGGCGTCCTCCGGTATCGTCTGCGAGTTCATTCAGCAGCACCGGTCCGTTGCGTTCCTCGGCCGGCTGTTTGCGTGAAGGATCAAGGTCAAAAATTCCCATGGCGTAAAGCTGCACGTCCGATTCGAGCAACGCATTCTTGATCTCACCGCGCGTAAAACGGCTGCGATTGTCGCCGCCATCGGAAAGGATCACCATAGCTTTGCGGAAGTAGCGCGCCTTTTTCATTTCCGATAGCCCTACCCCAATCGCGTCCAGTAGCGCGGTTCGTCCAAAGGGTTTTACGCGCGCAATCCGGTGGTAGACTTCGTCGGCATCCTGAGTAAAAGGCAGCAAGAGCTTGGGGCGATCGCTAAACTGCACCAGAAAGAACTCGTCATCGGAATTAGCGGTCTTGAAAAACTCGGCCGCCGCCTCCCAGGACTTCTTTATCTTGTTCTCCATGCTTCCGCTGGCATCAAACAGAAGCCCGATCGACAGGGGAGCATCTTCATTTGAGAAGTGTACGACCTTCTGCTCGACGTTGTCCTCAAATAGCCGGAAGTTCTCTCGCTGAAGACCGGGGATTGTCGTACCGGCCGGCGTGGTGACATGCACGGGAATCAAAACCAGGGGCACATCCACGCGCAAATCGGCGTGCGGATATTCTTCAGGAACCTTCGCAGCCATGCCGCGATTGCGGCTGCGAGGCTCGATATTGACGATGTCGTCGCACCAGGCGACAGAGAGAAGTGTCACGCACCAACATACAGCAGCGGCGAGGCGCATCGAAACCTTCTTCAAGAACCGTCCAGCTTCAGGCTTCAAGAACCGTTCAGCTTCAAGGACGGTCCAGTATATCACCGCGAAGCGTCCCTTGCGCCAGGAAAATTTACCAGGAAAGTACTAATGCTGATACGACCCAACGTCCTTAGGTTTCTCATTCGTTTTGTCCACCACCACTTTCCCGCCCTTCATCACCCACCGGACCCTATGCACCACCGCCTCAATGTCCTCCAGCGGATTGCCTTCCACCGCGACGACATCGGCGTAATACCCAGGCCGGATCGCACCCAGACTTTTCTCCATATTGAGAAGCTCGGCGCCGTTGGTGGTCGCCGTTCGAAGCGCCTGCTCGGTGGTCATGCCGGCCTTCATGAACCATTCCAGCTCGCGCGTGTTCTCGCCGAACATTGTATAGACTGCATCCGATCCCATGGCGAAACGTACACCGGCGCGAAAAGCCTTGCGCGCCGTATCGAGATTGCGTTGGATGTAGGAATTCAAATCGTCCACGGCCTCGGGCGGATAGTTCAGCTTCTTCCAGTTGTCGGCGTAATAGCGGTTGTGATCGATCGTCGGAACATAGAAGATTCTGCGGCGGGCCATCTCGGCGATGGTCGCGTCGTCCATGTCGGTGGCGTGCTCCAGTGAATCGGCGCCCGCCCGCACCGCGTCGCGCGCGCCATCGGGCCCATACGAATGAATCGCGATCCGCTTGCCGAGCGCGTGCGCGGCGTCTACCGCGGCCTTCATTTCTTCGAAGGTGAAGGTCTCAAACCCCGTGACGTCGCGCCCGGAGCCCGTGGAGCCGAACATTTTGACCCAGTCCGCACCCGCGCCCACCTGCTCGCGCACCACCCGCAGCACCTCCGCGACACCATCGGCAGTCCCGGGCGTCTTAGTCCGGCTCCGGCTAATCGTCAGCCCGTAGCCGGAAACAAACATCCGGGGGCCGGCCATCAATCCGTGATTGATCAGATCGCGCATGGCGATGTCAGCGTAATCGGCCGCGCCCAGATTGCGCACGGTTGTGACGCCGGTCTCCAGCGTCCTTCGGGCATTCTCCTGCGAGAGAAAGACAACCGCCGCGTTTCGCCCCGACTGGCTCACGGGATTATCCAGAACATAGGTCATGTGGGTATGAGCATCGATCAGGCCCGGAATGGCCGTGAAGCGTGAGAGGTCAACCATTGAGCCGGTGCACGGCCCGACACTTTGAATCCGCTCGCCGTCGGTGGAAATGCAGGTGTCTTTCCAGACCTTGTCGCCATCCCAGATGGCGCCAAACTTGTATGTTTCAGCGAACGCGGGAGTCCAAAGCAGCAGGAGGAGGAGGGCCAGGCCTCGGTGGAAGGAAGAGATATAGGTAGAGCGTTTCTGCATGATTGGCGTCATGATAACCAAACCAAGGCAGAACGTGCTCGGCTAATACTAGAGCCCGCCGATTAAGCCGATTCCCTACGGCGAGCCACGCCTTTCTCCAACAGATGCGTCACGCTGGCATTACTCGATGATGCTATGTCGTCGGAAACGCATGCAGCGGCAGCTTCCGCGATGCGCCGCTGTTCGCGCGTCTTACGCTCCTGCCAGTCTCTAAACGCGTCCCGCTCGCGTTCCATCTCCTCGACCCCGGCGGCGATTCGCGTGCGGTATTGGCTGCAAATCGTCTCCATTTCGCTCGAAAGCCGCTCGTTTTCGCGCTGTTTCGAAGCTTCAAATTCCTGCAAACGATGGAACTGGGCCTCTTCGATTTCGTTCAGAACACGCTGCCTTTGAACCGCATCCTGCAGCATGTCTTCCACGGCCACCCCGGCCGCTTTCAGTGCCATCATAAGGGCGCTGTGCCGAGCCGCCGGCGATAAGCCGTGAAGATCGTCGCTGCTCACCATATCCGCCACTTTCAGGATGGTGTACTCAGCGGTGGTGGTGGCCGATTTGCACGGCGATTTGCGGTAAATCTCATCGAAGGATGGCAACTTCGCCGTGACCGGTTTCGGGGGTGGTGGTAATTCGATCCGACCCCGATCGCTAAAGGTGGGGGTTGACAGCCCCGAAGGAGCGGCATTCGGTTCTTCCTCGCTAACCGGCCCACGGCCTAACGCTGAAGAAACCTGTAGCATCTTCTTGAACATCTAAACCCCTCCTTTTCAGAAATCGATATCTAGTGTTTTGGAAATAACGAAGCTCTCAATTTATTTCCGTGAGAGCGATTTGCCGGGGTTGACACTACTCATCGGTAGGAAGAGCTTCCTTGACAATCCGAGGCATGGTAGTGCGGCTGGTGGAGTGGCGCGCGCGGTCGTTCTCGGACCCGGCCCAACGCCTGCAGTTTCTACAGCGTAGGCTCGGCCCTGTCCCTCACAACCGCCGCAGTTCATGGCCTGCCCTCATCCGAATGCCGATCCTGACCACTCTCGGCCTGGCGCTCGCCGGAATCGGGCTGATACCGGCTTCGAGGCGCGCACTGGGTCTGGCTCTGCCTTTTGTACTGGCCTCTGCTCCAGCTACTCCTAAGCTTCAAATGACCCCACCAAGCATCGCCCGAAGCGCAGCCGCGCCGTCCCTTCCACATGTCTGGCAAGTGGAAGCAAACCACCAGTTCGACCTGTACAGCAATGGATTACGGATCGAGAATCGATTTCAGACCTCTACCGAGAAGCGCTCCTATCTGGCCTTCCCCCGCGGCCAGACCGAAACGCACTCTGGTGAACGGCGCACCCAGCCGGCGGGGATTGTATTTCACACCACCGAGAGCCACCTAGCGCCTTTCGAAGAGGGTCAAAACCGGATGCTGAAGCGGGAAGGCGAAGGATTGCTCGAATATGTCTCCCGCAATCACTCCTACCATTTCGTGATCGATCGTTTCGGCCGGGTGTTCCGCATAGTCGGCGAAGCTGATTATGCCAACCACGCTGGAAATTCCGTTTGGGCGGATCAAACCTGGATTTACATCAACCTCAATCAGAGTTTCTTGGGTGTCGCTTTTGAAGCTCGCAGCCAGCCTAAAGAAGGCGAGCTTCCGGTAAATGTGGCACAGGTGCACGCTGCTCGCACCCTTACTGAAATGCTTCGCGCCCGCTATGGCGTTGCCGCGGACAATTGCGTGACGCACGCCCAGGTCTCCGTCTACCCGGCCGGCCGGAGCGCCGGCTATCACACCGATTGGGCGGCCAATCTGCCGTTCGAAGAACTCGGACTCACCAACAATTACCTACAACCGCTCCCGAGTGTGACCTTGTTTGGCTTCTCCGCGACGGCATTGTTGGAGGAAGCCCGAGACTCGCCACTCGCAAAAGGTTTAGAAGCGGCTCAAGACCAGGTTCGGGCCGAAGCGAGGATTCAGAACGTTTCTGAGCACCGTTACCGCCAGCTTTTGCAGATCAGATACAAGGACGCTATTACGGCGCTACACGCTAAAGGCGCCCTTCAGGAGAACAATTAATGACAAACACCAACACGCCGATAGCTACCGCGATTGGGCTAGACGTTGGCACCAGCCGCATCGTCACCGCCCGCCGCAAAGACAAAGACATCCAGTTTGCCAAGCAGCTGAACGCCTTCGTCACCATTCCCTTTTCGAAATTAACGCAAGGAGTTCTGAAGAAGGAGCGCATCCCACATCTGGTTCAGGACTCGGAGATCATCGTCTACGGCGATGAGTCGGAGCGGTTCGCCAATCTTTTCCACAAGGAGACCCGGCGGCCCATGCTGCGGGGCGTTCTGAACAAGGACGAGACCGAGAGCCCCGTGCTGGTCCGCTATTTAGTGACTCTGCTCACCGGCGAGGATGTGGGGGAGGGAAAAAAGCTTTGCTTCAGCATTCCGGCGGCGCCGGTTGGCGCAAGTGAGGAAGTGAACGAACACGAAGCGGAGCTAAAGAGCATGTTCGGCAAGCTCGGATATGATGCTCGCAGCATCTCCGAAGGCCTGGCAGTGGTCTATGGCGAGATGGAGAGCTCCAACTACACCGGCATCGGCATCAGTTGCGGCGGTGGTCTGTGCAACGTTTGTCTGGCATATCTTTCGGTACCGGTCTTCAGCTTTAGCATTCCCAAAGGCGGCGACTTCATCGATTCCAGCGTGGCCGAGCTGCGCGGCGAGCCAGCTACGCGGATCCGCACCATCAAGGAAGAGTCCTTTCACTTTAATGGTCATTTCGCCAACAAGATTTACGATTCGCTGGCCATTTTCTACGAGGATATGATGCAGGCCCTGGTAGCGGCTCTTAAGGACACCTTCGCCAGCGTTCAGAACATGCCCAAGCTGAATCGCCCGATTCCCCTGGTGTTAAGCGGAGGCAGTGCGATGGCGCCGGGCTTCCGCGACCGATTCGAGAAAATCATGCGGGACACCGAGCTTCCAGTGGCAATCTCAGAGGTCCGGCTGGCTCCCAGCCCCATGCATTCCACCGCGCGAGGCGCCCTGGTGGCTGCCCTGAGCGACATGTAGAGCATTATAACCCTTTAATTGTGAGATGATTAGCAGCTGACCAGCGTCTAACAAACTGGAGGCACAAATGAACAAAAATATAGTACTTCTGGCGTTACTCTCGGCGAGCCTTGCGATTCCGAGCGTTGCGCAAGAGCGGGATCGCGGCGGCCAGCAGCATGGCGGGGGCGACCACGGGAATCAAGGTCGGGTTGGCGGCGGATATGTCCCACCTCGTGGTCCTGCACCGGCGGCTCGGCAGGCTCCGCCGCAGCGGGCTCCAGAGCAACGGCAGGCTCCCGCGCAGCAGCAGAGGGCTCCGGAACAGCGCCAAGCTCCCGAGCAACAGCGGCAAGCTCCCGACCAGCGCGGCGGAGGCCAGCGTAATTTTCGCGATCAACAGGGCCATCCGGAAGCGCCGCACGTGCATGGTAACGGCGAGTGGGTCGGGCACGACATGGGTCGTAATGATGCACGTTACCACCTGGATCGTCCCTGGGAGCATGGACGCTTTACATTGGGCTTTGGACCCGGTCATGTCTTCCGCCTCGAAGGCGGTGGTCCGGATCGATTCTGGTTCAGGGGAGCCTATTTCAGCGTAGCTCCAGAGGATTTTCCCTACGTCTCTGACTGGTTTTGGAACTCTGATCCGATCGTTATCTACGAAGATCCCGATCATCCGGGTTTCTACCTGGCCTACAATTCCAGGACCGGGACCTACGTGCACGTCATATACATGGGCTAACGCTGGCGGGGCAGACTAAACACCTGCCTCTGTCCTCGTGCATTGATTTCCCGACCGCGCCTGCGCTAACATCCGGCAGGCTCGCCTCAAGCCGCCCGTATGCCCAAACGGCTCATTACTCTCACCACCGACTTCGGAACCGCCGACCACTTCGCCGCGACTATGAAAGGCGTGATCCTCACAATTCAGCCGGGCGCCCAAATCGTCGACATCACCCATGAGGTGCAAGCCTTCCAGATCCCCGATGGCGCCTTCACCATCGCGCAAGCGTATCGTTATTTGCCCAAACAGACCATCCATGTGATCGTAATCGATCCAGGCGTCGGCTCCGCGCGCAGGCCGTTACTCGCCGAGGTGGCCGGCCAGTTCTTCATAGCGCCAGACAACGGCGTGCTTTCCATCGTCTTCGCGCACCAGAAGCCTAAAGTCCGGCACATCACCAACGACCGGTTCTTTCTCCATCCCGTCAGCCGCACCTTTCACGGACGCGACGTCTTTGCTCCCGTGGCCGCGCATTTGGCATCAGGCGTCGCGCCCGCGCGCTTCGGCAAACTGATCGACGATTATCTCCAGCTCACTTTTCATCGCCCCACCCAAACCGGCAAGAACGCCTGGACCGGGAGCGTGCTCAAGGTGGACCGCTTCGGCAACCTGATCACGAACCTGCATCTCAACGATTTTCCGAATCTCCAGACTCGCCCCTTCCGTTTGTTGGCGGGCAGGCAGCCGATCACTCGTTTGGCCCTCACGTTTACTGAGTGTTCAGCTGGAGAACTCTTCGTCGTGGTGGGAAGTTCGGGCCACCTGGAAGTGGCGACCAACCAAGGCTCGGCCTCGAAAATCTTGGGGTGCGGCGCCGGATCGGCAGTGGAATTGACGATCTATTGAGGCGGCGCGGCTGGACCTGGTCTGCCTCCATTGCGCACCAGTTCATCCACCACGGCAATGAGCGCATTCAATCGCTCGTCGGTATGCTTCTGCCCTTCGGCGATTTCCTGAACCTTGGTGGCCAGCGCCGATAAGCTAATTGTCACCGTTGACAAGTTGCGCCCTGTAGTCTCCTGATGCTCCAGTAGCTTAGCGAGTAGCTGCTCACTCCGATCCTGCCGATCGGAAAGAATCACCTGGGCTTGCAGCAGATGTTTCTGGCTATTGATTAGCTGCTCGAGCAGCGAACTAATCTCTTGAAACCGGCGCTCGTTTCCGTTGGTCCCCTCGCTCATCCTGGCTCCATTATAGATTGGTGGACGCTGCCTCCAATGCGGTACACTGAGCGTGTATCCTATTCTTACCCGGCAGGGCCCGCGCAAGCCTTCGAGCATTGATAGCCCGGGTGGCTAATTTTACCTCCAATGACCGCGACTTCACCCCTCAAGAGCCGCCGCAAGCCAGAGGACTTTCGTGAACAGCTCCTCAAACGCGCCCTGGTCGCCGACGGCGCCATGGGCACCGAGCTTTACGCCCGCGGCGTGTTCATCAACCGCTGTTTTGACGAGTTGAATGTCTCTTCGCCGGACCTTGTAAGGGAAGTCCACAAGCAATACGTGAAAGCCGGCGCGGAAATTCTAGAGGCCAATACCTTTGGCGCAAATCGCATGCGCCTAGCCGCCTTCGGGCTGGCCGAGAAACTCCAGGAGATCAATGTGTCCGGCATCCGATTGGCGCGCGAGGCCGCCGGAGACTCCGTGTACG
>Ga0210406_10004615_pt1 | contig 14650 bp, 8 predicted proteins | sample IncBWC30MmetaG_FD_155454 | JGI IMG/M metagenome (GOLD analysis project Ga0210406, IMG submission 155454) | Forest soil microbial communities from Barre Woods Harvard Forest LTER site, Petersham, Massachusetts, United States - Inc-BW-C-30-M | ecosystem: Environmental > Terrestrial > Soil >... | reverse complement strand
TTGACCGTTGACGGGACCACCGGCAGCTAAGTATTCGCTGAGGTCGCAGTTACCCGGCTTGCCGAAACCACAGGTGCTCTCCACCAAGGCGGTTGGAATCGTGTACTGGTTCGTGATGCCCTGCTGCTGTTTGGTGCCTTGATAATCGCCAAAGAAGAAGAGCTTGTTCTTGAAGATGGGGCCGCCGACAGATCCCCCATACTGCTTCCAGGTCGCTGCGGCGAGAGAAACTCCAGGCTTGTTCGTGAACGGATCGCGCGCTTCCTGGTCGCTGTTGCGGTAATAGTAGAAGCCGCTGCCATGGAAATCGTTCGAACCGGATTTGGTCTGAACCTTGACGATGCCTGCGGTGGCCTTGCCGGATTCCGCGTCATAGTCCTGCAGTGCGATCTTGGCTTCGCCAATGGCATCGAGATTCGGATTTACCACAATAATGCCAAGGATGGGGTCCTGGTTATCGGTCCCATCCAACTCAAAATTGGTGCCGCTGAAATGCTGGCCATTGACGAAGATTTGCCCGCCCCCCTGAGGGTTTTCGGTAGCAGCGTGGCTCCAGCCAACCAGCTTCTGCGTTCCGGGTGAGAGAAGTTCGAAATTCGTGAAATTCCGGTTGAGTACCGGCAGTTCTTCGACGTACTTCTGGCTGAACTCGACGTCCACGTCTGCGCGGTCGGTTTTGAGTTGAGGAACCTCGCCCGTAACTTCGACGCTCTGCGTCACGGCTCCAACCTGAAGCTGGGCATCGACGTGAGCCGCATTGTCGGCCGAGACAGAGACACTGGGTATATCCGATACCTTGAACCCAGGGGCTTCGATACGTATCTTATAAGTGTCCGGAATCAAGTGCGTTACGGAGTAGTTGCCGCTTTCATTTGAGGTCGTATCATATGCAAAGCTCTTCGCCACGGAAGTCACGGTGACCTTTGCGCCGACCACTGCATTGCCTTGGGGGTCCGTTACCGTGCCGATAATGCTTCCGAAAACGGCCTGCGCCAACGTCGTTGACGTCTTGAGGCCGCATACCAAACAAAGAACCACTAGTCCCACCCAAATCGATCGCCTCACCATTAGACCCTCCTTCGAGAAACGCAGCCCACGTCAAACCTAGGGATTACCAGCGATTGCTTTGAACGAATGAAACCGGTTTTCCGGCATTCGTAGATGGCCGTGATTAAAAGAGTTTAAGAGGCTTGAGTGTCCTGAAAAGCAGAGCGGTGCTGAAAAATTCTTCACGCACCCCAAGCACCCAACCCACCCTCGACGCGAATTGCACCCCAAACGTCTCGGTAACTACCGCAGGTCCCCTTCGACGGGCCAGCGGTACACCCCGACTGCGCACCGAAAAAATGATGCTTACTATTAGTTTCTTGGCAACTCTAATAGAAGTCTCATGCCGTCTGATACCGTTACGGGAAGTAAGGCCAGCACTTGCATAGAGATGAGCCTCGTTGTTACACTCCTGTTAAACCGATGTGACTGGGAGTTACTCGTTGTCCGAACGCGAACAGTATCTCGCGCAGATAGAAAAATTGGTTGGCAGCCAGATTTTGCATGGCTCCGAATCCCTGTGCAAACTACTCCGGTACCTTTCAAAGCACGCGCTGGATCACCCCGGAACTCCAATAAAGGAATATCAGATTGCGACGGAGGTATTCGGCCGGTCCAATGATTTCGATCCTCAGCTCGATTCTATGGTGCGCGTACAGGCCGGCAGGTTGCGCGGAAAACTCGCCGAGTATTACAGCGTAAACGGCGCCGACGACGCCATCTTTGTTGAACTCCCGAAGGGCACGTATCTCCTCGCGTTCCATCACCGTGCGCATGGGAGCAGGCCCCATCTTGTCCCACCTACCGAAACAGAATGGCGGGAAAATGGCAGTCGTCGGAAATGGGTTGCGGCAACGATTTCGTTGTGCGTACTGCTGGCGGTGGCCGCGGTCACTATCCTGGGGATGCTTTGGACCCGGAGCTCAGCGCAGGCGGGTCTTGCCCGGGAGGGTGAGCTCGCACCAGCAGCGTTCCGGGTGTTCTGGAATGGTTTCGCGACCGGGCAAGAGGAGCCGTGGGTAATTTTCAGCAACGCGGCGTTTGTGGGCCGGCCCGAAACGGGCATGCGCTATTACGATGCCGTAAAGGACAAGGGCAGCTTTATTTTGGACCATTACACCGGTGTGGGCGAGGTCCTGGCGGTCCATGAACTGGACCGCGTTTTCGGATTGTTGCACCGGCAAATTCGCATAAAGCGTGGCAGCCTGTTTTCCCTCGACGACGCAAAGAACAACAACCTGATCTTCATCGGCTCGCCTTTCGAGAACCTGACGCTGCTGGAAATCCCTGGAACTCAGGAATTCGTTTTCCGCCGGATGGCTTCCGGATCGCGCAAAGGCGACGAGGCCATTGTCAACGTCCGTCCTCAGCCGGGAGAGTCCAAGGAATACTTCCCCAGCGCTGGCAACGCGCCGCTGACGGAAGACTACGCTGTGGTCGGATTGGTTAAAGGACTCAACCCCGGCCAGGCGGTGCTGATCCTGGCGGGCACGACAACGATAGGCACGCAAGCGGCTGTCGAATTCGTCTGCCGGCAGAGTTCGGTTGAGGAACTTCTCCTGCGGCTGCCGGTATCACAAGAGGGTCAGCTCAAGCCATTTGAAGCGGTAATTCGCGTGAAGGTGACGCGCGGCGTGCCCGTTGGAACCGAACTGGTAGCACTACGCAGCGGTACATCGTAACAGCGCTCGTAATGGCGCTAAGACGGTGGCGTGAGCCGCGGATCGAGATCGCGTGCCTTCTGAAATTCGCGGGTTGACTCTGCTTTTTCTCCCTTGCGCTGCAACGCCAAGCCCAACTGGAAATGAGCGGGCGCGTAGCCGGGAACCGCGCGAATTGCTGCCTGGAACTGCGAGATGGCGCCTTCCAGATCTCCGGCGTTGAGCAGCCGCTTGCCCGAATTGGTAGCGAAGAGCGCCGCTTGCTGGCTGGTCTTCTCCTTTCCGATTTCCGTTCCCGCTTTGGATTCGGCAGCAGCTCCTTCGTTATCACCAAGCTGCCGAAGCACCGCTGCCAAAGTGGTGTGCGCTCCGGCAAAATCGGGTTGCAAACGAATCGCCTGCCGCAAAGCATCGGCCGCTTGGGGTAATTTGCCTTGCTGTTTCAGAACGGTTCCGAGCGTGTAGAAGGCCTCCGCGTAGTCCGCCTTCGCATCAATGGCTGCCTGCAGCTCATGAGCCGCCGCGTCGAAATCACCCTGCTGCCACAGGGTCACACCCAGCGTGTAGTGAACGTCCGCTTGTTGTGGATCAAGTTGTTCGGCGGTACGAAACTCCGCCACCGCTTCGGTTAGTTTGTCTTTCAGCTTTAGCGCAAGTCCAAGATCGTAGTGGAGCGTCGGGTCCCGAGGCGCTTTCTGCAACGCCAATTGAAATTGAGCAATCGCCGAGTCGAAATCCGTCTTCTGGAGGTACGCGATACCCAAATTAGTTTGAAAGCCGGGGTCCTGCGGGCGCAATCGCAGTGCCGTTTGAAACTCGCGGATGGCAGAGTCGGCGTCTCCGAGTTGCAAACGCGCGAGACCGAGATTGTTGTGGGCTTCGGCATTTTCCGGCTGCAGTTGCACGACGCGCTGAAAGACCGCGATGGCGTCGTCCACGTTGCCAGAGCGCTGCAACAAGACGCCCAGGGTGTTTTGTGCTTCAGGGAAATCGGCCTGCAACTGGACGGCGGCTTGGAGTTCGCGAATCGCAGCTTCCGCGTCACCTGCCTCCCGCAGCGCTTGCCCTAGGTAGTAGTGCGCCTGCGCGCCCCCCGCGTTGGAGTCCACCGCAATCCTGAGTTCCGCTATCGCTTGCTCAAATGCTTTTTCCTGGAAACGCAGTACGCCCATGTGGAAGTGCGCACTGCCCAAGCTGGGCTGCAATGCAAGAGCCTGGGCGAACTCGCCGATCGCTTCGTTGCTCAAGCCTTGCTGGACCAGCAGAGAACCCAAATCGTCGTGCAGCTCCGCGCGATTCGGTTCGAGCGCGATGGCTCGGCGCGTTTCCTGTATTGCCGAAGCCAGTTCTCCCGAAGCGGCCAGTGCCCCCGCGTAGGTGCGGTGGGCCTCGGAATCGGATGGGGCCAGCCGGACGGCTTCTTTAGATTCTCGCAGTGCGCCGGCTCGGTCTCCGCTCCGCAGCAGGGCATTCGCCAGGTTGATGTGCGCTTGGGCGAATTCGGGTTCGAGTTTGATGGCGGTGCGAAATTCGCGAATCGCGGATGGCAACTTCTCTTGGGCGAGTAGCACCCAGCCCAGGGAGTTGTGACCTTCCGGGCTGCCTGGCGCGAGGCGCAGAACTTTTTCAAACGCTGTTTCCGCTGCCGCCAGGTCGCCGCGCTGCAGCGCCTGCATGCCCTCCGCGTAACTTGCCTCCGCCTGCGCTGGCGCCTTCGCTTGCTGGGCGGCGTTCAGCGCGAGCGGAGCGAATGGGGGAGGAATAGTAAGGAAGGAAGCCGCTGCGAGTGCGCAAAAACGAAGCGCGGGTCTAGCCAGAGTGCGGAGCGTAGTTGCGGAACCCATAGTCGATTTCAAACAAAATAGTAACACGCACGCTGCGTGCACTCGTCCGCTGAAACGCGCGGCTTGACCGCCATGCGGGCGCCACCTACTATGCCGATGGGACATGATTTTCAGAAATCCTTCTTGCTCGCACGGCCTTTCTCCTCTGTGGAAAGTTTGCCTGCCGGCTCTGCTGGCGGTTTCGCTCGTCGTGGCGAAGCGCGGTTCCGGCAGCCAAGACTCTAAATCACCAAAACCTCTGGCGTACTTCACGGACATCGCGAAGGAAGCCGGCCTCACCATGATGAATGTCTTCGGCGGCGTGAATACGAAGAAATACATCATCGAGACCACTGGTACCGGGGTGGCGATTTTTGATTACGACAACGACGGCTGGCCCGACATTTTCATAGTAAACGGAACGACGCTGGAGGGTTTTCCTGCGGGCAAAGCCCCCACCAATCATCTTTATCACAACAATCATGACGGAACGTTTACGGATGTCACGGAGAAGGCGGGGCTGGCACACACCGGATGGGGCCAGGGCGTTTGCGTCGGCGATTACGACAACGATGGATGGGAAGATCTCTACGTCACCTACTACGGGAAAAACGTTCTGTATCACAACAACGGCAACGGAACCTTCACAGACGTGAGCGATAAGGCTGGCGTCGGCGGCACCGGCAAGGTCTGGGGCACCGGCTGCGCGTTTGTCGATTACGATCGCGACGGAAAGTTGGATTTAATGGTCGCCAACTATGTCGATTTTGACTTGTCGGCGGCGCCTGCTCCCGGCGAACGGCCTTCCTGCATCTGGAAAGGCGTGCCGGTGATGTGCGGGCCGCGGGGCTTGCCGGGCTCGAAAAATATCCTCTACCACAATCGCGGGGACGGCACCTTTGAAGACGTCACGACCAAGGCGCACATCGACCAAACCACCGGGCATTACTCTTTCAGCGTCACCACCCTGGATTTTGACGACGATGGCTGGCCGGACATTTTCGTGGCTTGCGACAGCACTCCCAGCATCCTGTATCGCAACAATCGCGACGGGACGTTTACCGACGTGGCCGTTACCGCAGGGGCGGCCTTCAACGAAGACGGTCGCGAGCAAGCAGGCATGGGCTCGACCGTCGCGGATTACGATGGCGACGGCAAGCTCGACATTTTCAAGACCAACTTTTCCGACGATACCGCAACCCTGTATCGCAACAACGGCGACGGCACCTTCGACGATGTTACCTACCGGGCCGGTCTGGGCCTGAACACGCAATATCTGGGCTGGGGCACGATGTTTCTCGACTTCGATAATGATGGCTGGCCCGATCTGCTTCTGGTGAACGGACATGTCTATCCCGAAGTCGACAGCCAGCATCTCGGCAGCAACTTTCAGGAGCCGCGCATTCTCTATCACAACAATGGCGACGGCAAGTTTACGGATATTTCCGCGACCGCCGGCCCGGGAATCACCAAGGCAATTTCATCGCGAGGTCTGGCGGTGGGCGATCTTTGGAATGACGGCCGCATGTCCGCAGTGGTCAGCAACATGAACGCGCCGCCGAGCCTGCTGGTCAACCAGGTGCGCACCGCCAATCACTGGGTTGCCCTTCGCACCATCGGCACAAAGTCCAATCGCGACGGAATCGGCGCGCGCATCCGCGTGCGGGCCGGAGCGCGCAGTCTCGCCGATGAAGTGCGCAGCGGCTCCAGCTTCGATTCCAACAACGACATGCGCGTCCACTTTGGCCTAGGCACGGCCGCCAAGATCGACTGGGTGGAGGTGCGCTGGCCCAGCGGGCTTCTTGAAAAATTTGAAAACGTGGGCGTCGATGGGGTTCGCACCCTCAAAGAAGGAACCGGCGCACCGGCAGTTACGGCTACGAAGAAGAACTAATTTCGTCCCGAGTAGTAGAATCGCTCACTTGGTGTGCGCTGTGAAACGCATTGTAAAACCAGTTCCAAAAACGTTCCGCGCCACGCTGGAGCGCATCCAGTCGCGCCTCGGGTGGACCATCATCCGCATTCCGTTCGACGTCGGCAAAATCTGGGGAACGCGCGGGCAGTTGCGCGTGAAAGGCGAAATCAACGGCTTTGCGTTTCGTACTTCGCTCTTTCCCGCTCGCGGTGGCGGGCACATTCTGCTGGTCAACAAGAACATGCAAGAGGGCGGCGATGCGCGCCAAGGCATGTCCGCACGGTTTCACCTGGAGCCTGATCTCGAGAAACGCATTGCCGTCGTCCCCGCCGAGCTAAAACGTTTCTTCCAGGAAGATGCCTACCTGCGGCGATGGTTCGAGAAACTGAACCACTCCACTCGCAGCGAGATTGGCAAGTGGATTATCCAGGTCAAGAGCCCGCAGACACGCGTCCGGCGCGCCGAGCAGATGGCTGAGCGCCTGCTCGCGGTCATGGAGGCAGAGCGCGAACTGCCTCCTGTCTTGCAAGCAGCCTTCGCGCGCGATCCCCGCGCCCTCGAGGGCTGGATGCGCATGTCTCCCTCGCACCGTCGCCGTCACTTGTTCGCGATTTTCTACTACCGCACTCCAGAAGCACGAGCCCGGCGTATCGAGAAAACCCTGCAGGAAGCCTCCGCCTTCGCCGAACGGAAACTCGAAAAGGAGCGTGAAGCGCCCGAGTAGGGCCCCCGTGCGTTCCAGGGGTGTGGCGAACGGCTTATGTATTCATTTCCGAGATACATTCCATTGGAATATTTGTTTACGCCGTGTCGTTGGACGAGAGTACAATCGAAACGCAGCCGAAAGGAGTGAAGAATGGCCAAGACGATGGAACGCTCCGCGCCGACAGCACCAAAACCGCGCGCCGCAAGTAACGGCCAACCAACACGCGAAGAGATTGCTCTTCGCGCCTATCAGATTTACTTGAAGCGTGGCAGCGCGCCGGGGAATGAATTTGAGGATTGGATGCAGGCGGAGCGCCAGTTAATCGCGGAAATTGGCAAGCCGCACCGCAAGGCAACGGCCAAGTCGGCCGGAGCCTAGCCGTTCAAAACTTCCGCCGCCTTCACCGCGCGGGCGCCTCGGCCACTCCGACGTACTTGTCTGCCCCGCCGTAGTAAAAGAGCCAACGACTCCCCTGGCGCACCATCCCTTCCACAAAGACAACGTTGGGCACTTGTCCGACCCTTTCCCAATCTTTTTCCGGCGCAAAGATGGGCTCATCGGTGCGCGCGAGCAGCTTGCGCGGGTCTTTGCGGTCGAACACAGCAACTCCCGCGCGGTACGTGAGTTTGTCGTCGGCGCCGTTGTAGATCAGCACGATTCCATCCTTGGCGAAAATCGGCGGCGGCCCCGGCTCGACCACGCGCGAATCGAATTTCCCAGGCCGCCGTGGCAGCACCGGAGCTTCCGTCGCTTCCGTCCAGTGGAACAAATCATCGGAGTACGATAATCCTATCTGATCGGTCTTATCCGCTGCGGTGCCGAGCCAGTACATCCAATACCGGCCATCAATTTTTCCCGGGACGATGGCGCCGGACTTCGTCCAGCCTCGATTCCAATTGCCTTTGTAGGCAGGCAGGATCACGCCTTTGCGCTCCCAATGGAACAGGTCCCGAGACGTCGCCAGGCAGAGCTGCGCGTCTTTCCTGTTATATCCTGTATAGGTCAGATAGAACGTGTCGCCGAATCTTTGTAGCCGTGGATCCTCCACCCCGCCATCTTTTTCGTACTCCGTCTCCGGAGAAAGAACTGGCTCCGCGCGGCGTCTGAAGTAAATTCCATCACTGCTCTCCGCATAGCCCAGTCGCGACGTGCCCGCAGCATCTTGCGCGCGGTACAGCATCACGAATTTGCCCTTGTGCAGTATGACCGTAGGATTGAAGGTCCCCGCGGACTCCCAGCCCGTACCTTGCGGCGAAACAATCGGCGTGTCCAACACGCGCCGCCATGCGCCGAAGGGAAAAGTAGCCGCCGCGGCGAGCCCTGCTAAGACGACAGCCGTCAACAACGCCGTAGCGGCGAGCCTGCCCGCTACGGCGGGTTTATCTCGCCATCTTCGGTTTGGCGCGCTCGAATTGGACGGACCGAACAATTCCTTCGCCCTCCTTCACATAAATCAGTTGATTCCCTTTCACATCCCTCAGCGTATCGACTTGCCCGCTGGGCCAGCGAATCTCGAGGAGGTCTGCTTTTTCCGCTTTGCCCAATCCAAAGTGAACGCGCAAATCATTCTGTGATATGTAGCTGCCGCCGCTGCGCACTTCGTCAATCTGCTGGTGCGGCTTGGCTTCATCCGCCGGATGCGTAACGCAGCGCAAGCGCGCGCCGATGCCGCTGCGATTCGATTTGGTTCCGATGGTGCGCACTTTGATCCAATTGTGCCCGCTCGAAGAATCGCAGCGCAGCAACTGCGGATAATCGTTCACCGTGTTCACGACCACGTCGATGTCCCCATCGTTATCGAAATCGCCAAAAGCGCAGCCACGCGAGGCGACCGGAACGGTGATGCCCGGCCCCGCTTGCAGCGAAACATCGTCGAAGCGCCCGTTGCGCAGATTCTTGTACAGCAGCTTCTGCTGCGGATACCCTGCTTCCGTCTTGAGCTGTTCAACTTCCGGATAGACGTGCCCATTGCAAATCAGAATGTCCGGCCAGCCGTCATTATCCATATCGAAAAATCCGCAGCCCCAGCCCAGGAATTGCGTGTGGCGCCCCAGGCCGGCGGCGAAGGTCGCATCCTCGAACGTGGCCCCACCGAGGTTGCGATAGAGCGACGGCGTGTCGCCCGCGAAATTCGTCTTCACGATGTCCAGGTTCCCATCCAGGTCGTAATCCGCTGCGGAGACGCCCATTCCCGCCTGCGGTTTGCCGTCGGCGCTGAGCGCACACCCAGCTTCCATGGCGATATCGACGAATTTTCCGTTCTTCTTATTCTGATAAAGCGCGCTGGCCGTCGAATCGTTGGCCACGTAAATGTCCGGCCAGCCGTCGTTGTCGAAATCGGCGGTAAGCACTCCGAGCCCGTACGTGCCATTCGCATCCAAAATGCCGGCCTGTTCCGTTACGTCCGCGAACGTGCCGTTCCCATTGTTGCGGTACAAAATGTTCTTACCGCCGTTCAATCCCGGCGGGCCGCACGCCACCATCACGCCTTTGTAAAGACACGGCCCCGATTCCGGCACGGGCGCCGTCGCGAGATTCAGATCGATGTAATTGGCGACAAAAAGATCCAGGTGGCCGTCGCGGTCGTAATCCAGGAACGCGCAACCCGTGTTCCAGCGCTTGCCGCTCCCTCCTACTCCCGCTTTATCCGTCACGTCCGTGAACGTCCCGTTGCCGTTGTTGTGGTACAAAACACTTTTCCCGAAATACGTCACGAACAGATCTTCGTAGCCGTCGTTATCGTAATCCCCGACGCACACGCCCTGGCCCCAACCGGAACGCAGCAGACCGGCTTGCGCGGTCACGTCCGTGAACGTGCCATCGCGATTGTTTTTGAACAAGTGAGAAGTAGGCGCTTGCCCGGCGGGAAAACCCTCCAAGCGGGTCCCGTTGACCAGGAAAATGTCCAGCCAGCCGTCGTTGTCGTAATCGTAGAACGCCACGCCGCAGCCCGTTGTCTCCAGCAGATATTTATTCTTGTGCTCGCCGCCGAAAATCGTCTTGACGTTCAAACCGGACTCGCGAGCCACGTTGATGAAACTGACGCCCAGGCCGTTGGAGGGGAGTGGCGAACTTTTTTGGGCAGTAGCGGAATTCGCGGATTGCGAGCCGGAAGCCTGCGCGCGTTTCGCCCAGGCCGGCCGGACCAGCGAAAGAATATCTTCCAGCGAGAGCACCAGCGCAGAACGGCTCAACGATCGAAGGAATGTCCGCCGCGAAGAGAACAAAACGTGATACCTTCCCGCACTGGGCGCATGCTAGAATCCGCGCCTCAATCTTAACGTAAGCGAAGCCATCCACGTAGCAGCGGCGATCCGGCCGCCCACCCAGCCGCGGAAAAAACATGCGCCCCGCACCAAAAGCGAAAAACCTGCCGATGCAAACCACTTCTTTGCGCCTGGTCGGAAACCATTTTGTGGCCGCTCTCGTCTCCGCGCTGATCCCATGGCTTTCCGCTGCGGGGCCTCCGCGCGGCGCCCAAGGAACCGGGCGCGCGGCGGAAATGCAATCCCGGTCGCTGGAGTTGTCGCGGCCGGTGCGGCCTTGGGAATTTCTGTGCGCCGTGGGCACGCGCGCGGGGCTTTTCGGCAACGAGTCCGGCCGCATGGAAGCTTGGGTGTATCCGCTCAAATTGTTGCGCGATTTTCATCTGCAATTTCATACCGAAGGGCGTGTCTTGCCCGCGGAAACACTTGCCCGCACGCTCATCACCCGCCCGGAATCCAGCACCATCGTCTACACCGGCGACACTTTTTCCGTTCGCGAGACCTTCTTCGTTCCCGTGAACGAGCCCGGCGCAATTATTTCGCTGGAAGTCGAAACGGAATTCCCGCTGGAGATCGAGGCGCGCTTCTTGCGCGATTTTCAGCTCGAATGGCCGGCCGCGCTCGGCGGCACCTACTCTTCCTGGGACAAAAATCAGCGCGCATTTTATCTAGGCGAGGAAATCAGGAAGTTCGCCGCCTTCGTGGGCTCTCCAACCGCAACGGAAGCGCGAGGCGAGTACCAGACCAATTACTCTGAGTCGCCGGTGAATTCGTTTCGCCTCGGCGTTACTGGCAAAGGCAAGGACACCAAGCTCATCGTGATGGCGGGTTCGCTCGATGGCCGTCCGCAGGCGGAAGCGACTTATAAGAAATTAGCCACTGGCTACGCGGATCTGTTACGCGCCTCAGCGGAATATTACAGAAAATATTTGGCCGATACGGTCAGCGTGGAACTGCCCGACGCACAAATGCAGCAAGCCTATGATTGGTCGCGCGTGAGCGTGGTGCAAGGACTCGTGAATAATCCGTTCCTCGGCACCGGCTTGGTCGCCGGCTATCGCACCTCCGGAGAAAGCCAGCGCCCCGGATTCGCCTGGTTCTTCGGGCGCGATTCGATGTGGACGGCACTCGCGCTCGACGCCGCGGGCGATTTTGCAACCACGCGCACGGCGCTGCAATTCATCAGCAAATACCAGCGCGAAGACGGAAAGCTGCCGCACGAAATCGCACAAGGCGCGAGTTTCGTTCCCTGGTTCAAAGATTTTCCCTACGGCTACGCTTCCGCGGACGCCACTCCGCTCTACGTCATCGCCATGAACGACTACGTGACCGAGAGCGGAGACATTGCCTTCGCGAAAGAAAAATGGGACAGCGTCTGGAAGGCGTACCAATTTCTTCGCTCCACTTATGACGAGCAGGGATTTCCGAAGAATCTCGGCATCGGCCACGGCTGGGTGGAAGGCGGCCCGCTGCTTCCCATAAAATCCGAGTTCTACGAAAGCGGCCTGGGCGCGGAAGCGTTGCGCGCTCTCTCCAATCTGGCGCGTCTAACTGGCAAGGATGCGGCCGCCACGGAACTCGCACAAGCCTTCGAAAAACAAGCCAGCAAAGTAAATGACTCATTCTGGCTCGCCGACAAGCAGCGTTACGCCTTCGCGCTGGGAACCGACGGCAAGCCGGTTGATGAAACCAGCGTGCTCGCTACCGTTCCCATGTGGTTTGGCTTGCCCGCGCAGAAAAATGCCAGCGCCATGATCACGCAGCTTGCCGGCGCCGACCACCAGACCGACTGGGGCATGCGCATCATCTCCAATCGTTCCCCAAAATTCAGCGGCGGTGGCTATCACTACGGAGCCGTCTGGCCGCTCTTCACCGGCTGGGCCAGCGTCGGAGAGTATCGCTATCACCGCCCGCAACCGGCCTATTCGAATCTTCGTGCCAATGCGCTGCTCGCGCTGGACGGCTCGCTGGGCCACGTCACGGAAGTTCTTTCCGGCGATTACTACCAGCCGCTGTCTACCAGCTCGCCGCACCAAATCTGGTCAGCCGCCATGGTGATAAGCCCGCTGCTCCGCGGCATGCTTGGCCTCTCGACGGACGCGAAAGCTGCGATCCTCACTTTTGCCCCGCATTTGCCGGCGGACTGGGACACGCTCGGCATCAATAACCTGCGCGTCGGCGAAAACAAATTGCTGTTAAATTTCACGAAGTCCGCGGAAGAAATCTTCCTGGAAGCCAGGCGTACCGCGGGCACCGGCGAGTCCATCGTCGAATTCCGGCCGTCCATCAGCCTGCGTGCGACGGTGCAAAAGGTCGAGCTGAACGCCGAACCGCTCCCCTTTCGCGTGGAAGCCAACGACGAAGATCAGCACGTGATCGTGCGGTTCCCTGTCTCGGAAGGGCCGAAGCTTCTCCGCATCTTCGTTTCCAACGACTTCGCGGTCGCCGCAGCGCAAGCCTTGCCTCCGCTCGGCAGCGCAAGCAGCGGCGTGCGCATACTTTCGGAGACTTGGTCGGCCTCACGCGATGGGCTCACGCTGGATGTTTCCGGATCCGCCGGCGCGCCATACGAATTGAAGGTGCGGAATGCCGCGCAGATCGAGCGCGTCGAAGGTGCCGAGCTGAAGAAAAAGACGGACGGCTCAATTCTCGTGTTGCAAATCCCAAGCAGCGCTTCAGATAGTTACGCGCACGCGAAGATTGTCATTCATTTTTCTGCCGTGCACAGCAAAGACAAGCGGTAGCGTTATCTTGTAGGGGCGCAGCACTGCTGCGACACAATCGCCCAGGCCAACACGACGCGGAGGGACCGAACTTGCTTAGCAAATCACGAATCATAACTCTAGTTATTCTCTTCTCTTGTGCCTGCGTGCCGAATGCCCGCGCCCAGCAAAAGATCGACGCAGAGGGCCATGAATGGTGGCAGCACGCCGTTTTCTACGAGCTCTATCCGCGCAGCTTCGCCGACAGCAATAACGACGGCATCGGCGATCTCAAGGGCATCACTGCCAAGCTCGATTACTTGAAAGATCTCGGCATTGATGCCATCTGGATCACGCCGTGCTTTCCTTCGCCGCAAGTCGACTTCGGCTACGACGTCTCCGATTACGAAAACATCGATCCGATGTACGGCACGCTCGCCGATTTCGATCGCCTCGTCGCCGAAGGAAAGAAGCGCAACATAAAAATCATTCTCGATTTCGTCGTCAACCACACCTCCGACCAGCACAAGTGGTTTCTCGACTCGAAATCTTCACGCACTTCCGCGCATCGCGGTTGGTTCATCTGGCGCGAGGGAAAAGCTCCGAACCAGCCTCCCAATAATTGGACCTCCACTTTCGGCGGGCCTGCCTGGCAATTCGATCCTTCGACAAAGCAGTATTACTACCACTACTTCTATATCCAGCAGCCTGATCTAAATTGGAGCAATCCGGCCGTGAAAGATGCGATGTTTGACCAGACGCGCTTCTGGTACAAACGCGGCGTTGCGGGCTTTCGCCTCGACGCGGTCGACACGCTCTACGAAGATCCCGACCTGAAGGACAATCCAGTCCTGCCCGGCAAGGACAAATTCGGAATGCCCAACACCGACGAGATCCACAACAAAAAACTTCCCGAAGTTCACGAAGCTCTCCGCGGCCTTCGCAAAGTCGCCGACGAATACGGCGCGGTCCTCATCGGTGAAACCTGGACCAAGGACGTGTCGGAGCTGAAGGATTATTACGGCGAGCACAACAACGAATTGCAAATGCCCATGGACTTGATGATGACCGGGTTCAAAGAACTCTCCGCGCCGCAATATCGTTCGCACATCAATGCGGTCGAAAGCGCCGGCGGCTGGCCGGTCTTTGTCATCACCAATCACGATATCGTGCGTTCCTACACGCGCTACGCCGACGGCGCGCACAACGACGACATCGCCAAGCTCATGGCCGGAATGTATCTCACGCTGCGCGGCACGCCGATCATGTACTACGGCGAAGAAATCGGCATGGAGAACAACGATCCCAAGCGCAAGGAAGACGTGAAAGATCCCGAAGGCCGCGCGGGCTGGCCGAAGGAAATCGGCCGCGATGGCGAGCGCACTCCCATGCAGTGGAACGACAGCGCCAACGCCGGATTCAGCAAAGCCAAACCGTGGCTGCCCGCGCCGCCCAGCTACAAGACGCACAACGTCTCCGCGGAGATGAAAGATCCGAACTCCGTTCTCAGCTTTTACCGCCAACTGCTCG